>ERZ1292633.1753-Hain-H41-02um-R1-1753-length-23063-cov-4_pt1 | contig 23063 bp, 20 predicted proteins | sample MGYA00564406_ERZ1292633 | MGnify/ENA primary metagenome ERZ1292633 (study PRJEB36523, sample SAMEA6512639) | groundwater metagenome | collected 2019-01-08 | study: AquaDiva: Metagenomics assemblies of 32 groundwater samples | reverse complement strand
TAGCCATGCAAAGACGCCACTTCAACGCACTAACCGCCGCGAGCCTAGGCTTGGGTTTTTGCCGCCCCAGCAACGCATTGGATAGCCCCAAGCAACCGACTGTTTTGCGCGTTGGCGGCAAGATCGGCAACAAAAATGCGGGCGAGTTTGCTGACCTAGACATGCCCATGCTATCGGCCTTACCGCAGCACAGCTTCACCACTAACACGCCATCGTGGTATGCCAAGGCCCACCAATTCACCGGCCCGCTGCTTCGTGAGGTACTCAAAGCGGTCGACGCGCAAGGCAGCAAACTCAGAGCCGAAGCGCTGGACGCCTACAAAGTAGACATTCCGGCATCTGATGCTCAAGAGTTTGACGTCATCATCGCACGGCTGCTAGACGGGCAGCCCATGCCCGTGCGCAACAAAGGGCCGCTGTTCATCATTTATCCGTTTGACAGCTCAAGCCAATTGCGCTCACAGCGCTATTACAGCCGCTCCATTTGGCAGTTGAAGTCAATTACCGTACTCTAAGGACTAGTTCAGTTTCTTCGGCAGGCAATCGCCTCAAAGCAAAATCGGCTCCGGCTCTAGCCGAATGCCAAAACGCCCATAAACGCTTTCTTGAATAGCGCGGGCCAGCGTCAGCACCTCTGCCCCACAGGCATTGCCCCGGTTCACCAGCACCAAGGCCTGCTTTTCATAGACGCCCGCGTGCCCAATGTTTTTACCCTTCCAGCCGCAAGCGTCTATAAGCCAACCCGCAGCTAATTTGAAGCTGCCATCGGCCAACGCGTAGTGAACAACGTGCGGGTCGCGCGCGATGATGTCGCGGCATTGGTCTTCGGTGACCACGGGGTTTTTGAAAAAGCTTCCGGCGTTGCCGATCAGCGCCGGGTCTGGCAATTTGGCGCGGCGTATGGCTCAAACCCAATCAAATATTTGGCGTGCGTCTGGCTCTGTCATGCCAGCTTCCGCCATCTTACGCTGCAAATCCAAATATTCCAGCATGGGCTGCCAGGGGCGCGGCAGGCGCAGGCGCACGCGGGTGATGACGCTTTTGCCTTCTAAGCCGCCTGACGCGGCGGGGTGTTTGAAGACGCTATCACGGTAGCCAAACTGGCAGCGCGCCGCATCAAGCACGACCGAGCGGCCTGTCACCAGGTCAACCGTTACGAGGCTTTCAAATCGATCCTGCAACTCAACGCCGTAGGCACCGATATTTTGCACAGGTGCTGCGCCCACGGTGCCGGGGATCAGTGCCAGATTCTCTAGCCCACCTATGTTTTGATCTTGAGTCCACTGCACCAAGTCATGCCACAGCACGCCCGCTCCGGCCTCAACGATGTAGGCATCGCCCCGGGTTTCAATGAGCTGGATACCTGGAACCTCCATTTTCAACACCAACGCTTCCACGTCTTGCGTGAAAACCACATTGCTGCCTCCACCTAAAACGAACTTGGTGGCTCGGCCCCACTCACGGTGCGCCAGTACAGCGCGTACATCGGATTCTTGAACGATGCGCACCAAATGCCGAGCCATTGCGGGCAAGCCAAAGGTGTTGAAATCACGCAAACTGACATCGCTGTGGATTTGCAGTGCGGGCTGTGGCTCAGGGCTTGTGGCTGTTTTTGGGGGTACTGACATACGCTAATTTTCGCCGATTGTTCGCAGCCTTGGATAATGCCGTCATTCCACTCATTAGGTAGCCGCATCATGCCCAGCTTTGACATCGTTCTAGAACCCGAAATGACCGAGGTAAAAAACGCCGTCGATCAAACCACCAAAGAGATCGTGCAGCGCTTTGACTTCAAGGGCAGCTCCGCAAAAATCGAGCAAAAAGACAAAGAACTCACATTGTTTGCCGATAGCGATTTCCAAATCGGCCAAGTCATGGATATCCTCATCGCCAAGCTCACGAAACGCAGTGTTGACACCCGGTTTCTAGACACCAGTAAGAAAATCGAAAAAATCGGCGGTGATAAGGTCAAGCAGGTGGTGGTCGTGAAAGCCGGTATCGAAAGCGAATTGGCAAAAAAGTTGCAAACGCTCATCAAGCAAAGCAAGATCAAAGTGCAAGGCGCCATTCAAGGCGATGTGGTGCGCGTCACCGGCGCGAAGCGCGACGACCTGCAGGCCATCATGGCGCTGGTTCGCAAGGACATTACTGATGCACCCTTGTCGTTCAAAAACCAAAGGGAATAGCCTTCATGCGTAAACCCGTCGCCCAGTTGCGCAAGTTGTTAGCACTAGCTGCCTTGCTGAGCTGTACCGCGTGGGCCGCTCCAACCGTGAGCTTGTCGGGCAGCATGGGTGCCGACAAAGCGCTGCTGATGATTAATGGCGCTCCTCGCGTCTTGGCCGTCGGGCAAAGCCATCAGGGCGTGCGCTTGGTCAGCATAGCCGGTGGGCAAGCCCATGTTGAAGTCGATGGGCGCGCCCTGACCTTGGGCTTGGGTACCACGCCTGGCCGCTTGGGTGACGGTGAAGCGGCGCCCAACACCGCGCGCAGCATCACCTTGGTTGCAGGCCCAGGTGGGCATTTTGAAAGCGATGGGGCCATCAATGGCAAGGCCACGCGGTTTTTGGTCGACACCGGAGCGACCAACATTGCCATGAGCACGCGTGATGCCGATCGCATTGGCCTGCGCTATCGCGACGGGCGGCGCACCACCACGCTGACAGCCAATGGGCCCGTCACGGCCTACTTGCTGTCGCTGGACAAGGTGCGCATGGGCGAGGTTGAAATCCATAACGTTGACGCGGTCGTGCTGCCTGCCGAGATGTCGCACATCTTGCTAGGCAATAGCTTTTTGTCGCGCTTTCAGATGAAGCGAGAAAATGACGTGATGGTTTTGCAACTGCGCAATTGAGGTTCACCGTAGATTGCACACTCAGGCTCATGCCCGGGCCTGACCCAACCGCGATACATGCCCTCGGTGTTAAACAGCAAGACCACCTCGCCTGTTTTGCTCACCGCAATCAGCCCACCGCTGCCCTGTGCGTGCGCCTGCGGTAAGCGTTCAAACACCACTTTGCGCGCGGCATCCGCTAAGCTCAGGCCACCATATTCCATCAACGCCGCCACATCGCGCCCAGCTAAGGTACGCATGAAAGCTTCACCAACACCCGTACCCGACACCGCAGCCCAATCATTGGCATAACAGCCCGCACCTGGGATCGGACTGTCACCCACGCGGCCCGGCATTTTGTTCGTCATGCCGCCCGTTGAGGTGGCTGCGGCCAAATGACCACACATGTCCAAGGCAACAGCGCCAACCGTGCCCATTTTGTTTTGCTCGTCCAAGGGTTGGCCATTCTGATTCGCGCCGTCATGGTCTAAGACGGCACCGGACGCCAACTTGCGCGCGGCTTGCAACTGGGCATAACGCTGCGGCGTACCAAACCAGTCTGTGGCCACGATTTCTAAACCCTGCTCTTGCGCCAACGCCTCCGCATATTGGCCGATCAGCATCACATGTGGCGTATGCTCCATCACGGCGCGTGCTGCAGCAATCGGGTTGCGAATGCGACTCACGCCAGCGACCGCGCCAGCACGCAAAGTGTGGCCCTCCATCACACAGGCGTCCAGTTCGTGGCGCCCATCGGCCGTGTAGACGCTGCCGCGCCCAGCATTGAAAAGCGGGCACTCTTCGAGTTGGCGCACGGCTTCTTGCACAACATCCAGCGCCGCTTGGCCCTTTGCCAGGGCACACGCCCCGGCTTTCAGTATTTCTTGCAAGGCTGCTACAAAGGCCGCCTCTTGAGCGGGCGAAATCGCAGCACGGGTAATTGTGCCCGCGCCACCATGAATCGCCAGCACCGGCACGATTGAGTTAGGCATTGAGTGTTCTTCACTTTTAAACGGAAGCGCCAATTTTGACCGCATTCTCTAGAGGCAGGCACATGTCCCAGTAGAGACAAGCATCGGGCAAACGATCGTGCTAAAACAGCAGGTTCACCGCAAGCCGTTCAGGACGGAACCACTTATGGACTTGAATTTCACACCCGACGAACAGGCGTTTCGCCTGGAAATACGTCAATGGCTAAAAGAAAACTTGCCCGCGAACACCGCACACAAAGTGCACAGCGGCCTTCATCTGAGCCGTGATGATATGCAGGGATGGGCCAGGATTTTGTGTGCTAAAGGCTGGCTTGGTTTTGGTTGGCCCAGCGAATTTGGCGGCCCCGGCTGGAACGCCGTGCAACGTCATTTGTTTGAAGAAGAATGCGCGATGGCGGGAACACCACGCATCGTGCCGTTTGGGCCCGTCATGGTTGCACCGGTCATCATGGCTTTCGGTACGCCCGCGCAGCAGCAACGTTTTCTACCCGGAATTATGAGCGGCGATGTTTGGTGGAGCCAAGGTTATAGCGAGCCCGGATCGGGCTCTGATTTAGCCTCGGTCAAGACCCGGGCCGAACGGCGCGGCGATTACTACATCGTTAACGGGCAGAAAACTTGGACAACGCTGGCGCAATACGGCGACTGGATATTTTGTCTGGTGCGCACCGATGCCAGCGTTAAGGCGCAGGCGGGCATCTCGTTCTTGCTCATGGATATGAAATCACCCGGTGTCAGCGTTCGACCCATCGTCTTACTAGACGGCGAGCCAGAGGTTAACGAGGTCTTCTTTGACAATGTTGAAGTGCCTGTAGACAACCTCATTGGCGAAGAAAACAAAGGCTGGACTTACGCCAAATACTTGCTAGCCCATGAGCGCACCAATATTGCCGACGTTAACCGCGCAAAGCGTGAGTTAGAAAGGCTCAAGCGCATCGCCAAAGCCGAAGGGCTTGACTCCGACGTTCGCTTCCAAGATCAAATCGCCCTGTTGGAGGTTGACATCGTTGCACTGGAAATGATGGTGCTGCGCGTGCTATCAGCAGAACGCAGTGGCAAAAAGTCGCTCGACATTGCGGGTTTGCTGAAAATCCGCGGCAGCGAAATCCAGCAACGCTATAGCGAGCTGATGATGCTGGCCGTTGGCCCCTACTCTTTGCCCCACTTGCCCGATGCTGCGCAGGCGGGTTGGCAAGGCGATTTCGTTGGCGCAGCACATTGCGCCCCCTTGGCAGGCAGCTACTTCAATCTTCGCAAAACCACCATTTATGGCGGAAGCAACGAAGTGCAGCGCAATATTGTCAGCCAAGTTCTACTCGGGAGCTGAAGATGGATTTTGATTTTTCCGATGACCAACTCGCCCTTCGTGAGGCCGTGCAACGCTGGGTTTACGGTGCCTATTCGTTTGAAACCCGGCGTCAAGTGGTGCAAGGTGGCGGCTTTTCGCACTCTCAGTGGCGGGCGTTGACCGAGCTAGGCCTTACCGGCCTGGTCATTGACGAGGCACATGGCGGTATGTCCATGGGCGCGGTAGAGGCCATGATCGTCATGGAGGAGTTCGGTCGAGGCTTGGTGCTTGAGACCTACGCGCAAGCCGCTTTGATTGCGCCAGCCATGCTGCGCTTAGCGCCTACAGCCATTCAGCAGCAATGGTTAGCGCCCATAGCCAGTGGTAGCGCCATCGTCGTGTTGGCCCACCAAGAACGAGCTGCGCGCTATCGGTCGGAGCATGTGGAAACCACCGCGCAAGCGCACCTCGGCACCTTCATGATCAACGGCATGAAAAGTTTGGTGCCTGCTGGAGACATGGCTGATGCTTACATCGTTCCCGCCAGAATGAGCGGATCAGTAACCGACCCAAGCGGCATCGGTCTGTTTTTGATTGAACGCAAGTCCGCAGGGGTGTCAAGCCGTGCCTATGCCCTGCAAGATGGCAGCCGTGCGGCAGAGGTGTCTTTTGTCAACGCTGAAGCACAGTTGATTGTTGGTCAAGAGCAAGGCCATGCAGCGCTTGAATTGGCACTCGATATCGGAATTGCCGCCCTGGCAGCCGAGGCTGTTGGGGTGATGGAAAAGCTGCTGGAGTTGACGGTTGAATACCTGAACACGCGCAAGCAATTTGGCGTGCCCATTGGCTCGTTCCAGGCCTTGCGACACCGCGCTGCCGACTGCAAAATGCAACTTGAATTGGCGCGCTCCATGAGTTACTACGCCACATTAAAGTTAGGCGAACCCGCACAACAGCGCCGCCGCTCGTTGTCGCAAGCCAAAGTTCAACTTGGCCAGTCAGCGCGTTTTGTGGGCCAGCAATGTACACAAATGCACGGGGGTATTGGCGTCACGGACGAGTACATGGGCAGCCATTATTTCAAGCGCCTGACTTGTATGGAGATGCAGTTCGGCGACACGCTGCATCACCTCGGCGAAGTCACTATGCGTATGCAAGCGAGCGCAGGGGTTTTTGCATGACATAAACAGACTGTTGAACATCTCAAGCCTCAAAAGGCCTTTTGATTGATGTTTATTTGCGAATGCGAATGGTTTGCATTACAGTTGCAGCACTGCAACCCCTTTGCCCATTCATGTTCTCTGAATTTCGCTTTAATCGCGTCCCGTTCGCTTGCTTGCTAGCATTCAATGCTTTCGCGCAAGCAGATGACACCTTGCCCGTGCCAGCATTTGGCGCGGCAAGCGACACCAGCAAGCCCCTAGACAGGTCTACCAACAACCAGCTACCAACCGTCGTCGTTAAAAGCGTCAAGCCAAGCAGCGATACCCTTGCCTCAAGTGCCTCGACGCTAGGCATGGATTTGTCAGTCCGCGAAGTACCGCAGTCCATCACGGTGCTCACGCGCGCGCAAATGGATGATTTTGGCCTGCGCAACCTTAACGACTTGCTGAGCAAAACTGGCAGCGTCAATGTGGAGCGCGTCGAAACCGACCGCACCTATTACACGGCGCGGGGCTTCGAAGTGAGCAATTTCCAGTTCGACGGTATTGGCATGCCTTTAACCAATGGCAGCCAATGGGGTGACATGGACACTGCCATTTATGAGCAAATCGAAGTGCTGCGCGGCGCTAACGGCCTGCTATCACCCACTGGCAACCCGTCAGCCACCATTAACTTCGTGCGCAAACGTCCTACGGCAAAGCTGCAAGCCAAAATGGGCGTCACGCTAGGTTCATGGCGGGAGCGCAGACTGGACTTTGACGCATCCGGCGCACTAAATGCCACGGGTAGCGCCCGTGCGGGCCTGGTTGTGGTGAATGAGCACAAAGACTCCTATTTGGATCGCTACCGTACAGATAAAGCACTAGTCAATGGCCACCTAGAACTGGATATTGCGCCACACACCCAACTAAGCCTAGGCCATGTGGAGCAACGCAACAAGGCCCACAGCCCGATGTGGGGGGCGTTGCCGCTGACCTATACCGATGGCGCGGCAACGCATTACGATGTATCCACCAGCACCGCCACGGACTGGGCCTTTTGGAACAATACCGAGCGGCGCAGCCATGCCGAGCTGACACACGACGTTGGTGAAGGTTGGCGGCTCAAAACCAGTCTGGCTGTCAATCGGCTCGATTCCAACTCCGAGCTGTTTTACGTCTATGGAACGCCCGATCCAGTCTCTGGCCTGGGCTTGTCCGCCTACCCTTCCGCGTTCAATGGCCACTACACCCAAACCGTCGGTGATGTCCGTGCGCATGGGCCTATTCAGTTGGGGGCGTTGCAACATCAATTGCTGGTCGGCATCAGTTGGGGCCGCCAGACAACCAACGAGCGAAGTGACACCGGCCAGGGCGTGGGCGACCCAGTACCCGACTTAGCGAGCTGGAATGGCCAAGCCCCGCGCCCGACCTTTGACGCTGGCGTCGATGGTTCAGACTTTAATCTGTACCGACGCAGTGCATATGCCGCCGCGCAACTGTTGCTAAACCCGCAGCTCAAACTGCTGCTAGGCGGCAGCGCCACGCATGTGTCTAGCGAAGGCACCAGCTATGGGCTGGGTCACACGTATGCGCAGCGTGCCGTCTCGCCATATTTGGGGGCCGTCTATGACCTGACTGAACGAGTTTCACTCTACGGCAGCTTGGCACGTATTTTCAATCCGCAAACCGAGGTCGATGAACAGCATCAAGTGCTAGCGCCCATTCAAGGCCATAGCCTGGAGGCGGGCATTAAGTCACAGTGGTTGAACCCAGCCTTATTCACATCGCTGGCCTTGTTTCGCACTAAGCAAAACAACACCGCGCAGGCTGCTGGCACGTTTGCCGATTTCAAGACTTTCTATCGCGGCGTCAATGCCACTTCAAGCGGCTTTGAGTTAGAAGCGTCAGGACGCCTTGCTCGCGGTTTGACGCTCCATACAAACTACACCCTCTTGAGCTTGAAAGACGAGCTAGGTCAAGATGTGCGAACCTTCGTGCCACGCCGTAGTTTGCGCATCGCCAGCACCTACGTTTTGCCAACACTGCCTAAATGGAAGTTAGGCGCAAACCTGAAGTGGCAAAGCCTTGTCCAAGCCAGCGACAGTGATGCCCTGATCCAGCAAGACGCCTACGCTCTATTGGATTTGGTGGCGCACTATGAATTAGGCCCGCGTCTGAGCCTTAGCCTGAATCTCAACAACGCCACCAACCAACGCTACCTGACCAGCCTGTATTGGAAGCAAGCGTACTACGGCGCACCCCGCAGCTTCTCGGCCACGCTACGCGCCGATTTCTAATATGACGGCGCGAAAACCCCGCTTTGTTTTGACGTTGCTGCATCGCTGGCTCGGTTTGGCTAGCGCGCTGTTTCTTTGTGTCGCAGGGCTGACCGGTGCCATCATCTCCTGGGACCATGAATTAGACGGTTGGCTCAATCCATCGTTCTATGTAGCAACCACGGATGGCCCCCGTAGGCCTGTGCTCGATTTGGTTCGGCAGTTTGAGGCAACACATCCGCAGGCGCGCGTCACCTACATGCCCCTGACCCTGCTGGCGGGCGAAGCCCTGAGTTTGAGCATAGAGCCGCGCATTGACAACCAAACTGGCCAAGCCTACGCGCTCGACTACAACCAGGTCGCCCTGGACCCTGTGACCGGCCAAACCCAAGCCCAGCGTCAATGGGGCGATACCACCATGACGCGGGCCAACTTACTGCCTTTTTTATACAAACTGCACTATAGCTTGCACCTGCCTGAAACTGGTGGGCTAGAAACCGGCATGTTGCTGATGGGCTTGATCGCTATGGTCTGGGTGCTCGACACCTTGATTGCGCTGTGGCTCGCCTTCCCAAACTGGGCCAATTGGCGCCATAGCTTGACCTTGCGCTGGCGCGCGGGCGGCCACCGCCTAACCTTTGATCTGCATCGCTCCGGTGGCGTGTGGATTTTCCTGTTGGTGCTCATGATGGCGATCACCTCGGTGGCGATGAACCTCAATCGTGAAGTGATGCGCCCACTGGTGTCCGTGGTGTCAACCTTGAGCCCGTCGCCTTTTGCAAGCCGTACCCCGCTTGATTTGACGCAAGCCAAAGAGCCACGCCTAAGCTTGCCTCAGGTTCTAGCACAGGCCCAACAACAGGCGAAGGAGCGGGGTTGGACACAAGAGCCCGGCGGGATGTCGGTGTCAAGCCGCTACGGTTTGTTTGGTGTCGGTTTTTTCCCGCCCGGTAAAGGCCATGGAGATGGCGGCCTCGGTAACCCATGGCTGTACTTTGACGCACAAACGGGCGAGCTTTGCGGTGTTGACATACCCGGCACGGGCAGTGCGGGCGACATTTGGATGCAAGCCATGTTCCCTTTGCATTCGGGCCGCATTCTTGGCACTGCGGGGCGGGTGATGATCAGTGCGCTGGGGCTGGCCATTGCCATGCTTTCGATTACCGGCGTGTTGGTCTGGGCTCGCAAACGCCGTGCACGCTTGCATGCAAAACCAGTCCCCGTACCGAACCTAAGTAGAACGCTGGACCGCCACGCCACACCATCGATCGAATCAATATAACGATCAACAACGTAGATACAAATCCAGTACTTCGAGCCTTGGATTGGGCCAGGCACATAGCAGTTCTCGTCGTTTCCAACATAGGAGCAAACGCATGACCGAACCGGATCGCGCTTTGGATTTCATCGCCATCGGCCTAGGCCCCTTCAATTTGAGCCTAGCCTGCCTGATGGAGCCGCTCACCGAGCACCAGGGGCTCTTTCTGGAAAAGAGCAGCGAATTCAATTGGCACCCCGGCATGTTGATGCCTGACGCCACGCTGCAAAACCCGTTCCTGGCGGATCTGGTCACCTTGGCTGACCCCACCAGTCGGTTCAGCTATCTGAACTACTGCAAGCAGCACGGCAAAATATTTTCGTACTTCATCCGCGAGAAGTTCTACCTCACCCGCAGAGAGTACAACGATTACTGCCGCTGGGCCGCCACCCAGCTCAAAAGCGTGCGCTTTGGCTCAGAGGTGACTGACATCACGTATGACGCGCCTAGCACTTTGTATTGCGTGCGTGGCGTAGTGGGTGAGGCCCGGCGGCCCTTTGCGTACTGGGCCCGGCGCTTGGTTCTAGGTATTGGCTCAAAGCCCTATGTCCCGCCGTGTTGCGCTCAGGTAGAGGGCTTGGTGCATACCGCGCATTACCTTGCCCACAAGCAGCGCCTTCAAGGCCTGCGCTCGATCACCGTGCTAGGCAGTGGGCAGAGTGCCGCTGAGGTCTATCACGACTTGCTCAAAGAGCGCGAGCAGTATGGCTACGCCTTGCACTGGATCACCCGCTCACCACGAATCTTTGCCATGGACACCACCAAATTCGTGTTAGAGCTGCTCTGCCCCGACTATATAGAACACTTCTGCGCACTGGCCGACGCAAAAAAAGAACCCATTGCGCGTGAGCATCGCAGCGTCTACGCGGGCATCAACGTACAGCTCATAAACGCCATCTATGAGTTGCTTCACGAACAGCGCGCAAGCTCAGGCGCCGTAGGTCACATACTGAGTAATGCGGAATTGCGCGCTTGCAAAAAACACCGCGCAGGCTATGCATTAGAGTTCTTCCACCGCGAGCAAGAATTGCCCTTTGAGCACCATTGCGAGGGCTTGGTGTTAGGCACAGGCTATGTCCAGCAGCCCCCCAGCTTCATTGATTCGATAGGGCAGCGCATCCGCTGGGACACACAAGGCCGTTACGAGCAGTCGCGCAACTATTCAGTGGATGTCGATGGCGAGGCCATTTTTGTGCAAAACGCTGGCATGCACAGCCATGGTTTTACCGGCCCAGACCTTAGCTTAGCGTGCCATCGCAATGCTCAGCTCATCCACGCCTTGACGGGTATTGAGTATTACGCGTTGGACTACGGCACGGCCATGCAAGACTTTGGCCCGCCTGCCGCCTGGCTCGCGTCCGTCAACGCCACCGCCATCCCGTTATGAATCTGCGCTATGCCATCGTGTGGATGTCTGGCTTGGCAGTGTTGAGCGACGCCGTGTTGATTGCCTTTTACCCGCAGTTTTTTGAGCAACGTTATGGCGTGACAAGCAGCTTCCATGTCGGGGCCTATGTTGCGGCCATTTCGCTTGCCGTAATGTGTACTTTGCCACTTTGGGCGCGCATCGCCAAGCGTACCGAAACCATGCGGCTCTTGCAATATACGCAAGCTGGCGCCGGCTGTCTTTGTGTGCTGAGTTATTGGGCCGACACGGTGAACCTGTACTGGCTGCTAACCCTGCTCATGTTCATGTGCAAAAGCAGCTATTTGCTGATGTTTCCTTATCTGTTGCGTCATGAACATCCAGATACCCATAGCAACACCGTTGGGCTGTTGTCAGTGATCGTGCATCTAGGCGCGATAGCTGGCGCGATCATTGGTGGCTGGGTCATGCAGCATTGGGGGCCAGCGTTTTGTTTGTGGATCATGGCAGCGGGCGATTTTGCACAATGGCTGATTTGCTGGAAGCTCAGAAGCAGCGGCAAATTGCCAATCACTGAACCACCCGCGTCCGCTGGGTCTGTCGTGCCTGTGCCGTCAACGTCCATCGTCAACCGCGTGCTCATTCTGTGCCTGGTGTTGCTGATATTTGACTTCAGCGCCCACCTGATCAGTCCGTTCTTCACCGTTTACTGGGAGCAAGTCAGCGGCATCGGCAGTCAAGTCATTACGGGGTTGGTGTTCGCAATCCCCGGCTTGATGGCTCTGTTGGCGTTGTTGGCCAACAAACTCAGCCCCGCCCGTTTGAAGCGTCGTTTCGAACACCTGCAAACCAACCTATTGCTAGGCGCCGTGGGATTGGCCATGCAAGCCGTTCCCCAAGTTTGGGTGATGGTGCTGGGCCGTGCCGTTTTTGGCTGGGCGCTATTTCAAGCGATCGTGAGTTTGGAGGTCAGCGTCTTCAGGTTCAGTACCCCCTCAGCCTATGCGCTCGACTACAGCCGGGCTAACTTCTTTCAGAACCTGGGTGTGTTGCTCGCTTCCTTTGCGGCCGGTGCATTGGTGGCGCAATGGGGCATACAGATCAGTTTTGTTATCGGCGCGGCGGGTTTATTGCTGACTGCCGCGGTTGAGCGAACTTGGTTGGGTATTGATCAGGTCGATCACCCACCCCCACAAAACCACGCCTCGAGTATCCCCAGCACCACAGGAACCCCCAGCCATGTCAGCTAATGAGCCTGTCGCCACGCATGACCCCGCCTTCACCATTCGCGCACTGCGGCTTGACCGCAACTTTGAGCACGACATGGCCTTGCTACACGGCTGGTTTCAGCTTGACCATGCGCAATTCTGGGGCATGCAGCAGCACACCTCAGGCCAAGTCAGCGCATCTTATCGGCAGCTCTTGAGCAGTGGGCACGCTACCGCCTATTTGGGGTATTTTGATGGCTTGCCCAGCTTTCTATTCGAGAGCTACCAGCCCATACACGACGAGCTAGGCAAGCACTACGATGTGCACCCTGGTGACCTAGGCATGCACTGCTTTGTAGGGCCGCCACAGGCAGCACGCATTCCCAACTTCACACGCCGTGTGTTTGGTGTGCTGATGTCTTTTATGTTCGAGCAACTTGGTGCGCAGCGCATCGTGGTTGAGCCCGATGTACGCAACCACAAAGTCCACGCACTGAACCAGGCCATGGGGTTTACCAGCCTCAACGAAGTGCAACTGCCGCACAAGCGGGCTAGCTTGGCCTGCTGCACACGTGCCGGTTTTCTGGCCGCTCTTTCGAATTTGCCGCTAAACCAAAGTCAAAACCAAAGGATATCCAGCATGAATACGCTCCGTCAGGACCACCCAGCCCAACCTGCCAAACACTTGAATCCACAGGTATGGGCCCATGTCAACCGAGCGTTAGTGCGCAAAGCCATTGGTGAGTTTTCCCACGAATTGTTGCTGGAGCCACAAGTCATAGGCCTGGCCCAACGAGCAGGCTTTAAGCGCTACCGTTTGCGCGCAGCAGGCAGTGAATTTGAGTACACGTTTGATGCTCAAGCCATGGCCTTGCGGCATTGGCGCATTGACGAAACGTCCATTCAAAAACACCAACAAGATAGAGAGCTACCACTCAATGCGCTGGATTTCATCATCGAGTTTCAGCAGGCACTGGGTATCAAACCGGCGCTACTACCCGTATATCTGGATGAGATTAGCAGCACGCTTTATGGGGCGGCCTACAAGCGCAGCAAAGGCAATCCCACCAGCGCCCAGTTGGTTGACGCCGACTACCAAACCATTGAGTCGTCCATGACCGAAGGCCATCCTGGTTTTGTGGCTAACAATGGCCGCCTCGGCTTTGACGCACTCGACTACCTGAACTATGCACCGGAGACTGGAGCAAGTTTCCCGCTGGTCTGGCTAGCGGTCCACCGCGAGCAAGCGCACTTTGCCAGCGTCAGCAACATAAGCTATCAACAGCTCATGCATGCCGAGCTTGGAGGGTCCACGTTAGCGCGCTTTGAGGAGCAGTTGCGCGATCAGGGTCTGGACATCGCGCAATACATTTTCATGCCTACCCACGCTTGGCAGTGGCTTAACAAACTGGCCGTTGGCTTCAGTGCCGACATTGCAGAGCAGCGCATTGTTTGCCTGGGCTACAGCCAAGACCACTACGCCGCGCAGCAGTCCATTCGCACCTATTTCAACCTCGATCACCCGCAACGCCACTACGTTAAGACTTCGCTTTCGATCCTCAATATGGGCTTTATGCGGGGCCTGTCGCCCTACTACATGTCAGGCACGCCCGCCATTAACGAATGGCTAGGCAACAAACTGGACGGAGACGATTGGCTACGCAAGAATGGCTTCACGGTTTTGCGAGAGGTGGCCTCGGTGGGCTACCGAAACCGCTACTACGAAGCAGCAAGCTCGGCTACCAGCCCTTATCGCAAAATGCTATCGGCCCTGTGGCGGGAAAGCCCTGTCGCCATGTTGCGAGGCCAAGAAAGGCTCATGACCATGACCGCACTGGTCCATGTCGACCACGATGGCGCGGCGCTGCTGCCGCAACTCATTCAGCGCTCTGGCTTGAGCCCGCAGGCGTGGCTAGCACGCTATCTTGATGCCTATTTAGCCCCCCTGTTACATTGCTTTTATGCTCATGATCTGGCTTTTATGCCACACGGCGAGAATCTGATCCTGGTCTTGGACGGCCACGTACCGGTGCGCGCAATCCTGAAGGATATCGCCGAAGAAACGGCGCTAATGGACAAAGACGCCAAGCTCCCCGGCCTGGCACAGCGTATGGTGGCCGATGTGCCGCAAAACTACAAACTACTCACCATATTTATCGATGTGTTTGACGGTTTTTTCCGCCACCTCAGCCAGATACTGGTTGACCATTGCACTTGCAGCGAAGATGACTTCTGGCGCTTAGTGGCCGACTGCGTCGCCAACTACCAAAGCACCCACTCCCACTTGCAAAGCAAGTTCGAGCAATACGATCTGTATGCCCCTGACTTTCTTCACTCCTGCCTGAACCGCTTGCAACTAGCCGATAATCAGCAGATGGTGAATTTGGACGATCAAGCATCGAGCCTGAAAATGGCGGGGTTAATGGCAAACCCGATTGCCCGATTCCGACCACAGTGATCGGCATAAGCTACAGTGGCGGCCCCTGATCCCGAGCTTCATATGCAGTTAACGCAAATTCTCTTTTCCCAAGGTTTTGGTTCCCGCCGCGAATGTGCAGGCTTGATCGCGCATGGTCTGGTGAAGGTTGGCGGGGTTACGGTGGATGACCCTCACCAAGATTTCGCAACCCATAACTTTAACTTTGAAGTGCGCGGTTTACTGTGGCCGTTCAAAGAAAAGGCCTTGATCTTGCTGCACAAACCGTCTGGCTACGAGTGCTCGCAAAAACCTAAACACCACCCTATCGTAATGAATTTGCTGCCTGCGCCCTTACGCGTACGCAATGTGCAACCTATTGGGCGTTTAGCCGAAGACACCACGGGTGCGCTATTAATGAGTGACGACGGCACACTCATCCACAAACTAACCAGCCCCAAACATCATGTGCCCAAGGTTTATGAGGTCGCATGCAAGCACCCTGTCGACGCGCGCCAGGTTGCGGCCTTGGTAGCGGGCGTAGAGTTGCACGATGAAACAGGCCGTCCTACTGTGAAAGTGGCCGCCGCAGCCGCCCAGCAAACGGGCGAGAACAGCTTGCAATTGACCCTTATAGATGGCAAATATCACCAAGTTAAGCGCATGCTGGCCGCCGTGAGCAACCGCGTTGAAGGCCTGCACCGGAGTGCTTTTGGAGCCATCACAATACCGCCCGAATTGAAACCCGGACAATGGATGTGGGTGGAGCCTGCACAGGTGTTTGACACCGAATCAAAGTCATAAAAAAACCGATCAAGAGGTGATCGGTTTTTTTCAAAAATGCTAAGCGCTTTAGAAGTCGTAGCGCAGGCCAACCGTATAGGCCTGCACTCCGCCAGTTTGATTACCAAATTTGGAAGCACTCAAGTCAATTGCACCTTCCAATTTCACGTTCTTGGTAAAGGCGTAGTCCACACCTAAACCAACATAAGCCGCAGTATTGGTTTCGCTTTGCGAACCTGAGGCACTACCCAGGCGAACTGAGCTTTTCGAGTTGACCGAGGCGATACCCAAACGCGCAATACCGGACCATTGCTGCGAGAACGGCAGCGTGTAGGCTGCGGCCAGTGTCCATGCGTCGGTCGTGAGTTCTTGTTCGATCGAGCCAATTGACGACTTCGGTGCACCAAAGGAAACATAGCCCAACTCAGCAGAAAAACCTTTGCCGAAAGAATATCCACCGGTGATCTTTGCTGCGGTCGAGCTATTGCCGCAGCTCGTCGTTCCGTTGCAGTCAGCGTTCAAGTGACTACCGCCCACACCGCCAATCACATAAGCCTGCGCAAACGCGTTACCCGAAACCAGCGCAGCGCCAGCCAACAAAATCTTCAACAAGGTCATGAACCATCTCCGAAAAAGTACCAGCTAAGCTGGCGACGCGAATCAGTGTATGGCCTTGGAAAACCCCTAGTGTTGGTTGAATGAAACAACAGAGTAACCGATCTCAAGGAGCGATTAAGGTTGGTGGCCGGCGGGTGCATGGCGCATCACGACATAATCGCCCCCATGCAAGTCTTTCGAGGTCTCGATCATCCCGGCATTGCCAGCGCCTGCGCGCTGACTATCGGCAACTTTGACGGCGTCCACCGTGGCCACCAGGCCATGTTGGCACTTTTGAAAAACGAAGCGCAGCACCGAGGTCTGCCGACCTGCGTGATGACGTTCGAACCCCATCCGCGAGACTTCTTTGCAGCCAAAGCGAACAAACCCAACATCGCACCAACGCGTATTGCCACCACACGAGACAAACTTGCCGAGCTAGAACGCTGTGGCATTGACCAAGTTGTATTGCTGCGGTTTAACGACGCCTTAGCAAACCTGCCCGCCGAGCTTTTTGTCACCCAGGTCTTGAAGCAGGCCTTGGGCACACGCTACCTACTCGTTGGAGACGACTTCCGTTTCGGTGCCAAACGGTCGGGTGACTATGCCATGCTAGATGCCGCTGGGCCCTTACACGGCTTTGACGTGGCTCGCATGATGAGCTATGAAGTTCACGGCTTGCGCGTGTCCAGTTCAGCGGTGCGTGAGGCATTAGCTGCCGGCGATATGGTGCGTGCTGAAGGCCTGCTGGGCCGCCCTTACACCATCAGTGGGCATGTCGTTCACGGGCGCAAGTTAGGGCGTCAATTGGGCGAAAGCATTGCCGGAGCACATGACGGGTTTCGCACCTTAAACCTACGCTTTCGGCACCATAAGCCTGCTGTGTCTGGCATTTTTGCGGTCATGACCTACGGCCTGGATGACGCGCCCATTCCTGGCGTGGCGAGCTTGGGTGTACGCCCCACCATTGAAGATGCGGGACGAGTTTTGCTGGAAGTGCATTGCTTGCAATGGCCTCGTGCACTGGGTAGCGAGGGCGGCTACGGTAAAATACTGCGTGTGGAACTCCTACATAAGCTGCGCGATGAAGCCCGTTACGATGGCCTAGAGCCCTTGACTGCCGCCATCCGCCACGACACCGAAAACGCCCGTGCCTGGTTTGACACGCACGCCGCCATGCGCCGCCAAACCACGCGTGACCGAATTACACCCTAGCCCACAGCAAGTTCCGCCGTTTCAATCTGCCACTGTCCGTCAGTGGATGCATCCATCAAATGCAACCACGAAAGGCACAGAGGCGCTGAGAAGTTCAAAAATTTTCTTAATTTATTTTGTATTCCCTCTGTGCCTCTGTGCCTCTGTGGTTGCATTTAATACCCCATGACCGACTCCAAAACCGACTACCGCGCCACGCTGAATCTTCCCGACACACCCTTCCCCATGCGCGGGGATCTGCCCAAGCGTGAGCCGGGGTGGGTTAAAGAATGGGACGAAGGCGGCCTGTACAAGCGCCTGCGCGAAGCCCGCTGTGGTGCCCCCCGCTTTGTGCTGCACGACGGCCCGCCCTATGCAAACGGCCAAATCCATATGGGCCACGCCGTTAACAAAGTGCTCAAAGACATGATCGTCAAAGCCAAGCAGCTAGCTGGGTTTGACGCGCAATACGTGCCCGGCTGGGACTGCCATGGCCTGCCCATCGAAAACGCCATCGAGAAAAAGTTTGGCCGAGCGCTGAGCCGTGACGATATGCAGGCCAAGAGCCGCGCCTACGCCACCGAGCAAATCGAACTGCAAAAGTCTGACTTCAAACGCTTAGGCGTTTTAGCGCTTTGGGACAACCCATACACCACGATGAGGCCAAGTACCGAGGCCGACGAAATCCGGGCTTTCAAGCGGGTCGTCGAGCGCGGTTTTGTGTACCGTGGCTTGAAGCCTGTTTACTGGTGCTTTGATTGTGGCTCGTCACTCGCAGAGTTTGAAATCGAATACGCTGACAAAGGCTCACAGACGCTGGACGTTGCGTTCAAATGCGCCGAGCCCGCCAAACTGGCTGCGGCATTTGGTCTGCCCGCGCTAGCCAAAGATGCCTACGTCGTGATCTGGACGACCACCGCGTGGACTATTCCTGCAAACCAAGCGCTCAACCTCAATCCGGAGCTTGAGTATTCTTTGGTTGACACCGAACGCGGTTTGCTGCTGCTGGCCAACGCATTGGTCGAAAAATGTCTGGAGCGTTTTGGCTTGAGCGGACCCGTGATTGCCACCACCCTAGGCAAGAATCTTGAGCTTATCAACTTCCACCATCCGCTAGCCCACGTTGACAAAGGCTTTGACCGCCTGTCGCCCATTTACTTGGCCGACTACGCCACCGCTGACGATGGCACCGGTATCGTCCACAGCGCGCCCGCTTACGGCGTGGACGACTTCAACTCATGCGTAGCGCATGGCATGAAGTTTGACGACATCCTGAACCCCGTGCAGGGCAACGGCGCCTATGCGGCCGACTTTGCGCTGTTTGCAGGCCAGCATATCTGGAAGGCTGTGCCCGTCATCATCGAGGCATTGCAAAGCGCGGGTCGTTTACTGGCCACCAGCAAGATCACCCACAGCTACCCGCATTGCTGGCGCCACAAAAGCCCGGTGATCTACCGCGCCGCCGCGCAGTGGTTCATTCGCATGGACGAGGGCGAAGGTGTATTTACCCAAGATAATGCACCTGACACGCTGCGCAATATGGCCTTAGCGGCCATCGAGCAAACGTCGTTTTACCCCGAGAACGGCAAAGCGCGTTTGCACGACATGATTGCAGGCCGCCCAGACTGGTGCATCAGCCGCCAGCGCTCATGGGGCGTGCCGCTACCATTCTTTTTGCACAAAGTCAGCGGCGAGCTGCACCCTCGCACCATGGAAATCCTTGACCAAGCCGCAAACATCGTCGAACAAGGCGGTATCGAAGCTTGGAGCCGCGTCACTCCCGAGGAAATTTTGGGTAGCGTAGACGCCCCTGACTACGCCAAAAGCACTGACATTCTAGAAGTTTGGTTCGATAGCGGCACCACACACACCACCGTGCTGCACGGCTCACACCCACTTGAAAACCCTGATTACACCAAGCCTGAAGCCGATCTATATCTGGAAGGGCACGACCAGCACCGGGGATGGTTCCATAGCTCCTTGCTCACGGCCTGCGCCATGTACGGGCGTGCGCCCTATCGCGGCCTGCTGACGCACGGCTTTACGGTCGACAGCCAAGGCCGCAAAATGAGCAAGTCGCTCGGCAACGGCGTAGACCCGCAAGAAACCAGCAAAAAGTTGGGCGCCGAAATCATCCGCCTTTGGGTGGCAGCATCGGACTATTCAGGCGATATTGCTGGCGACGACAAAATCCTCGCTCGCGTGGTCGATGCCTATCGACGCATCCGCAACACCCTGCGCTTTTTGCTGGCCAACACCAGCGATTTTGATCCCAGCAAAGACGCCGTTAGCATTCAAGACATGCTGGAAATTGACCGTTGGGTTTTGGCCCGCACGGCTCAATTTCAGGCCGACGTTTTGAAGCACTTTGACGTATACGAGTTCCACCCCGTGGTGGCCAAGTTGCAGGTGTTTTGCTCCGAAGATTTGGGCGCGTTTTATCTTGACGTGCTCAAAGACCGTCTTTACACCACTGCGCCCAAGAGCGTGGCACGCCGCTCGGCGCAAACTGCCTTATGGCAGATTACCCATGCCATGCTGCGCTGGATGGCGCCGTTCCTGAGCTTCACGGCTGAAGAAGCGCTGGCGGTCTTTGCGCCCGCAGCGTCGGGTTCAATCTTCACAGAAACCTATTGGAAGTTTGACACGCCCGACGAGGCCTTGCTAAGCAAATGGGCTCGTGTGCGCGAGATTCGCGACGTGGTGAACAAATCCATCGAAACGCTGCGCACGCAAGGCTCTGTCGGGTCATCGTTGCAGGCCAATGTGGCACTGACGGTTTCTGAGCAAGACGCTTTGCTACTGGCTAGCCTGGGCGATGACTTGAAGTTCGTGTTCATCACGTCGCAGGCCAGTGTTGCCAACGGCGCCGAATTGAGCGTGCAAGTTAACGCCTCTAACGATCAAAAATGTGAACGCTGCTGGCATTACCGTGTCGACGTCGGTAGCAACCCAGAGCACCCCACGCTGTGCGCACGTTGTGACAGCAATTTGAACGGCGCGGGCGAAGCGCGCGCTATCGCCTAATCGGAACGTATGGCTAACAAACGCACAACACCCGCCCAGTCCAGCAGCTTGACGCTCTGGCTGGTGCTAGCACTCATTGTGATCGTGTTCGACCAATTCACCAAAGTGATGATCGTCGGCAACTTTCAGCTAGGCGACTCGCAAACCGTCACGTCGTTCTTCAACATTGTGCGTGCTCACAACACCGGCGCGGCCTTTAGCTTCCTGGCCAGCGCCTCAGGTTGGCAACGCTGGTTTTTTGTGACGCTAGGCACCGTGGTATCAGGTTTTATCATCTGGATGCTGCGCAAGCACGGTGGGCAAAAGTTGTTTTGCTTTGCACTAACCATGATATTGGGCGGTGCCATCGGCAACGTCATTGACCGCTTGGTGCATGGCTACGTGGTGGACTTCTTGCAGTTTCACTGGGCTTTCTTGTCGCCCATGTTCTCGGGCGGCTACTTCCCCGCCTTCAATGTCGCTGACAGTGCCATTACCGCCGGAGCGATCGGACTGATTCTCGACGAATTCCGTCGCGTGCGGACAGGGCGCTAGGCCCACAAAAAATAGTGCCATCGCTCCGATTGAAGCGATGGCACAAAATGCCGGTCTTATGAGGAGGGATAGAGGAGGGAGAAGACCGGCATCAGTAGATTAACGCGCATGCAATGAGTTTGTCACTGTCAGCCTTGACAGCTATTGCAATATATGCGGCTGCGTGCTAATAAGTTTCAGGCTTACCAAGGGCCGCCCGTAACAGGCTTAGGCGCACGCTCTAACCATGAATCACTAGGGTACGAGGTGAGCTCGGTCTCAGGCCAGGGGTCACCTGGACATCCGCTGGATTGATTGCTAACAAGCACACCACCACCAACCGTCGCTAGCTCTTCAAGCGTTAAATCTCGCAGAGCTGGCCCGGTACGGGGCAGTACTTGAGCAACAACTATCATTTGAAAGTCAATCATTATCAATTCTCTCCTTGCGTTAAATGACATGGTGTGAACAGGGCGTTCACACCGACCACATTGACGCGGCACCACTAACAAACAAAAGCGCTGGTTTGTCCTAAACAATGCCCAGGCGAAGCGCCTTGAGGGCCGCCTGGAACTTATTCGAACAAGCTAACTTCTCCGTAGCAAGTTGCAGATGTTGTCGAACAATCGGCTCGCCGACATGCAACTTAGTAGCAACAACGTCCATGTCTTTCCCCTCCAAAATCCAGCGCAAGGCCTCGGCCTCAATCGGTGTAATCTTGGGGTTTTCGTCGCAGAAGCTAACGGGCAAGAACAGTCTGCTAACCGCATCGAGTGAGTGAACTGCAAACATTTGTAGACGACTGGCTATTTCAGGCAGATGCGCGCAATACTGAGACAGAGGCCTTTCAGTATCGACGCTCAACACGAAATGCTGGCCGCCAGGAATATGAAGGGCAACCCCTATACCAGACTGCCACCCATTTGCAGCATAGACCTGATAGATACTCTGCACCGCCGCGTCACTGTATGTGCTGGGTTGCCAAGCCATGGGAGGCTACTCGTTTTGCAGTGCTGGGTCACTGGGTCCAGCTTCCAGCAGCCAGGATCAAGCTCTAGCCGCACTCTAGCCGGCACATTTTCTGAATAAATGTACTCAGCATCAGCATTGGCATGCTCGATCACCGTCATCGCGCACGCGGTCCCAAACCCCAAATTTTGAGCAAAACGAACGACCTCCGCGCGGAATTCATCGGCATTTTGAGCAGCCAGTACGGCGAGATATTCATGATGCAACATGTTTGGCATGGCGCAATTCTGCGCGCTACGCCCTAGATTGACGATATGTCATGCTTTACATCGTCAGACCTGCCAGATTGGCGCTTACCCGCCCCCCAGCGATACTGAATGGCAAATGCGCAGCACACCCCATCACCACCTACCCGAAGCCCTGGCCGATTGGACATCGCAAAGCTGGCCCGCCGTTCTTTGGCCACTCAACAGTCCTAAGCGCTTAACGTTCAGCCATCTGCATACCCGAATACTACGAGCTGGTCGGCAAGCCAAACCACGCTCACGAGGCCATACCTTTTGGTGCTGCGCCGACCACGAGCATCCGGTAGGCCTAGGGTGGGACTGGGAGGTCTTAGGTTCATCCGCCATAGCCATCGTCGACCCGCTTGCGATCGTCACCAACTTGCGTCTATTGCATCCAGACGGGCATTTGCTCATGTCCAAGCAGTCCGCGCCATTTTTGAATACGCTGGTTCATGAATTGCCATGGCAGATTGAAGCGGCGCGTGTGGTTGGCCCAACGTTTTACAACCAATTTGCCAACCCTGCTTAGCTTCAAAGCACCCGACGCCGCACTCTTGTGACAATCACCTCGGCCGCCACGACCACCGTAAAAACCGCCAGCAAGACTGTGGCCACGCGATCCCATTGAAACAGGTTCATCGCGGTATCCAGGACCATGCCAATACCGCCAGCGCCCACCAAACCCAGCACGGCCGACTCGCGCACATTGATGTCCCAGCGCAGCAGCACCACGGACCAAAACGCCGGCTTAAGCTGCGGCCAATAGCCATACCAAACGCGTGCCGCCCAGCTCGCACCAGCAGCCTCTAAGGCCTCGATAGGCCCACGCGGCGTTTGCTCGATGGCCTCGC
>ERZ1292633.1752-Hain-H41-02um-R1-1752-length-23063-cov-9_pt1 | contig 23063 bp, 16 predicted proteins | sample MGYA00564406_ERZ1292633 | MGnify/ENA primary metagenome ERZ1292633 (study PRJEB36523, sample SAMEA6512639) | groundwater metagenome | collected 2019-01-08 | study: AquaDiva: Metagenomics assemblies of 32 groundwater samples | reverse complement strand
GCAAGCGCATGAACATCGGTGACCCGGGCTCGGGCACGCGCGCGACCACCGAACTCGTGATGGCCGCGACCGGCATCAGGAAAGAGGACCTGCGCCTGGCGACCGAACTGAAATTCGTCGAGATGGCGCCGGCGCTGTGCGATAACAAGATCGATGCATTCACCTTCGTCGCCGGCCATCCTAACGCGATTTTCCAGGAAGCCGCCGCCTCGTGCGCTTCCAGCATTGCCAGCGTCGCCGGCCCGGGCATCGACAAGCTGGTCAGGGACCATCCGTTCTATGCCAAGGCGAGCGTGCCGGGCAAGATGTACAAGGGCACCGACAACGCGCAACCCACCTTCGGCGTGCTGGCCACGATGGTGGCGAGCGCCGATTTGCCGGAGCAGACCGCCTACATCATCACCAAGGCGCTGTTCGACAATTTCGACGATTTCAGGAAGCTGCATCCGGCGGTGGCCAACATCACCAAGGCGCAGATGCTGGAGGGCAATACCGTGCCTTTCCATCCGGGCGCGCTTAAATATTTCCGGGAAAAAGGGCTGCTCAAGTAAGCACCGGTTTTGCAGCAGCCATACAGCGGGCGCCATCGAGCGCCCGCTTTAGCTTGTGGCGCTTTGATTGTCAGGAGACGGGATGGAAGACAATAAGAATCCCGGCGCGCCGCAGCCGGATCTGATCGATCAGGTGGTCGCCGCCGAATCCGGGGCGCGCCGGCCCGAGGGACTGACGCGCCTCTTGATCGTCAATGTCGCGGTGCTGTGGTCACTGTTCCAGTTGTGGATCTCCTCGCCCATCCCGTACTGGGTCGCCGAGTTGGACTCGGGCTTGCAGAAGTACGTGATGTTCAACGATTCCATGGCGCGATCCATCCATCTGTCCTTCGCCGTGTTCCTCGTCTATCTCGCCTTTCCGCTGCTGAACAGCAGCCCGCGCAAATACGTGCCGGCCTACGATTGGGTGCTGGCGCTGGCGGCGACCTTTTGCGCCGGTTATCTGTTCCTGTTCTATGGCGCGCTCTCGGGGCGCCAGGGCTCGCCCAGCGGCATGGACATCGGCGTCGCCATCGTCGGCGTGCTCACGCTGCTCGAGGCCACGCGGCGCTGCTTGGGCAAGCCGATGATGGTGATGGGCATCATCTGCCTCGTCTATGTATTTGCCGGCCGCTACATGCCGGACCTGATCGCTCACAAGGGCGCGACGCTGGGGCGCGCGGCCTCGCATTTCTGGATCACGACCGAAGGCGTGTTCGGCGTGGCCCTGGGGGTTTCCACCAGCTTCGTCTTCCTGTATGTGCTATTCGGCGCCATGCTCGACCAGGCCGGTGCCGGCAACTACCTTACGCGCGTGGCGTTCGCGCTGATGGGTCACATGCGCGGCGGTCCGGCCAAGGCAGCGGTACTGGCGTCCGGTTTCAACGGCATGATTTCCGGCTCATCCGTCGCTAACGTGCTCACCGGCGGCAACGTCACCATCATGCTGATGAAGCGGGTCGGCTACACGCCGGTGAAGGCGGGCGCGATCGAAGTCGCATCGTCCTCTAACGGCCAGATCATGCCGCCGGTGATGGGCGCCGCCGCTTTTCTCATGGTCGAGTACATTAATCTTCCCTACAGCGAGATCGTCAAGCACGCTTTCCTGCCTGCGATTCTCGCGTACGTGTCGCTGTTCTATATCGTTCACCTGGAGGCGGTGAAAGCCGGCATGAAAGGCATTCCGCGCCGGCCTTCACCTCTCAAAGGACGCCTGCTGGGCTGGGGCTTCACCATCGCCGGCACGCTGATCCTGATTCAGCTGTGCCTTTGGCTGTCGGCATGGCTGCCGCGGATGTTCGGCGAAGCTGCCACCGGGCTGACCGCGCTCCTGGTTCTGGCGGCCTATATCGGCTGCGTCTGGTATTCGGCGCGCTGGTTCGACCAGGTGGATCCGACCGCCGAGATCGATCCGTCGACTATGACCGAACTGCCGCCAACCATGCCCACCGTGCTCTCGGGCGTGTTTTATATTCTGCCGGTATTCATCCTGGTCTGGTGCCTGATGGTGCTGGAGCAATCGCCGGGACTCGCCGCGTTCTACGCCTGCAGCTTTCTTGGCTTGATGCTGATCACACAGCGGCCGCTGATCGCCTGGTTTCGCGCGAAGCCGCTCGCCGGCACCGTGCGCCACGGTTTTTTCGATCTGTACAAGAGCCTGGAGTTGGGCGGGCGCAATATGCTTGGCATCGCCGTCGCCACGGCGGTGGCCGGCATCATTGTCGGCACGGTGAGTCTGACCGGCATAGGCCAGTCCCTGGCCGACATCGTGGAGAAACTCTCCTTCGGCTCGCTCATGGGCGTGCTGCTGCTGACGGCGCTGTTCTCGCTGATTCTCGGCATGGGCCTGCCGACCACCGCGAACTACATTGTTACCGCCACGCTGCTGGCGCCGGTGATCGTGGCGCTCGCCGCCTCGCACGGGCTGGAGGTGCCGCTCATCGCGGTGCATCTGTTCGTGTTCTATTTCGGCATCATGGCCGATGCCACGCCGCCGGTGGCGCTCGCGGCCTATGCCGCGGCGGGACTTTCGGGAGCCGATCCGCTCGAGACCGGCATCCAGGGATTCATTTACGAGATGCGCACGGCCATCCTGCCGTTCGTGTTCCTGTTCAACACCGAGCTGCTGATGATAGGCATCACATCCTGGTGGCATTTCGTCCTGGTTGTGGTGGTAGCGGTTGCGGCCTGTTTCTCCTTCGCCGCGGCGACACAGTGCTATTTCATCGTGGCCAACCGCTGGTGGGAGACGCTGGCGCTGCTCCTCATCGCCTTCTCGCTGTTTCGCCCCGATATCTACCGCGACTGGTTTTACCCGCCGTTCGCGTTGCAACCGGCAAGCGAAGTGACGCGCGCCGTCGGCGAACTGCCGGAGGGCAGCAACATGCGTTTGCGGATCGAAGTCGACGATAAGGGCAAAGTCGAAGAGCGTACCTTCATTCTTCCGGTGTTCAAGGGTGTGCCGCCTGAAAAACGCCTAGAGAGGGTAGGTCTGACAACGCAGATGAAAGCCGACAAGCTCGAGATTGTCGATATCGGCATCGACAGCGCGGCGGAGAAGATACGCCTGGACGTGGCGAACAAGAACCGCATTATCGGCATCGAGACCCGCATCCCGCAGCCGGACAAGGAGTGGTACACATTGCCGGCATTCCTGCTGCTTGCTCTGGTGATGGTGACCCAACGCCGGCGCAAGGCCGCTGCTGCGGTTTGAGCGGCAAGCGGGTAGACTGCGTGCTGTTGATGAACCAATCGAATAAGGCGTGCGCAACGGCGGCGATTCGAGTTGCGGCAGCGGGCGGGGCGCAAAGGCCGCCCCTTCTTGTCGTCGCTGCCGCCCTTGCCGCCTGACCAGCCTGCGAACTTGAACGCCGAGATCGCCCTTTTTCTCATCCAGGACGGCCTGACCAATGGCGCGATCTACGCGCTGCTTGCCCTGGCCCTGGTACTGGTGTTTGCGGTGACGCGGGTGATATTCATCCCGCAGGGTGAATTTGTCACCTACGGTGCGCTCACGCTGGCCAGCCTGCAGTTAGGCAAGCTGCCGGGGACGGCCTGGCTGTTGCTGGGAGCGGGCTTGGCCGTCGCGCTAGTAGAGTTGACGCAGGCGTTGCGCCTGGGTGCAGCGCGGCGCATTCCAGCCATCATTTTCAAGTTCATCATAGCTCCAGCCGGATTGCTGTGGCTTACCTGGTGGGCTGCGCCACAGAAGCCAGCGCTCACATTTCAGATCTTGCTGACGCTTGCCCTGGTGGTCCCGCTCGGTCCCATGGTCTACCGACTGGCCTACCAGCCGCTTGCCAATGCTTCGGTGCTGGTCCTGCTCATCATTTCCGTCGCGGTGCACTTTGCCATGACCGGACTGGGGTTGGTGTTCTTCGGCGCGGAGGGGTCGCGGACGCCGCCTTTCTCCGACGCACAATTCAAGCTGGGGGTGCTCAATATTTCCGGGCAGAGTCTGTGGGTGATAGGCGCGAGCCTGGGGCTGATCGTGGTGCTGTATCTTTTCTTTGAGCGCACCATTTACGGTAAGGCGCTGCGCGCCACCGCCATCAACCGTGTGGGCGCGCGACTGGTGGGCATATCCCCGGCGATGGCCGGCAAATTGAGTTTCACACTGGTGGCGCTGATCGGTGCTCTTTCCGGTATTTTGATCGCACCCATCACCACTATCTACTACGATTCGGGTTTCCTGGTCGGATTGAAGGGTTTCGTCGGAGCCATCATGGGTGGTCTGGTGAGTTATCCCATCGCCGCTGCTGGCGCTCTGCTTGTAGGGATGCTTGAAGCCTACTCGTCTTTCTGGGCCAGCGCCTACAAGGAAGTAATAGTCTTCACCTTGATTATTCCGGTGCTGGTTTGGCGCTCGCTCACCGCGCACCATATCGAGGAAGACGAGGAATGAGCCGGGCACGTATCGTTCTCGGCGTGTTCCTCGCATTCATGCTCGTGGCGCCACTGGCGCTGCCCGAGTTCCAGGTCACGCTGCTCAATTACATTGGCCTCTACAGTATCGTGGCGCTGGGTCTGGTTCTGCTTACTGGAGTAGGCGGCTTAACTTCCTTCGGGCAGGCGGCGTTCGTCGGCCTAGGCGCCTATACCACCGCCTATCTGACCACAGTCTATGGTGTTTCCCCGTGGCTGACCTTGCTTGGAGGGTTAGCGCTCACTTTCGCCGTTTCCCTTTTCCTTGGCTTTATCAGCTTGCGCCTCTCGGGCCATTATCTGCCACTGGGAACCATAGCCTGGGGCATCAGCCTGTACTTTTTGTTTGGCAATATGGAGTTTCTTGGCGGGCATACCGGCATCTCCAGCCTGCCTGCGATCAATTTTTTTGGCGTGTTACTAGATTCCGGCCGCAAGTTCCATTACCTCATCTGGACCCTGGCGCTGCTGGCCCTGCTGTCCATGCACAATCTGCTTGATTCGCGCTCCGGCCGAGCCATCCGCGCCCTAAAAGGAGGCGGGTTGATGGCTGAGAGTTTCGGCGTCGATACGGCCGGGATGAAAATCATTATTTTCGTCTATGCGGCGCTGCTGGCCAGTTTGTCCGGCTGGCTTTACGCGCATCTGCTTCGTTTTGTGAATCCGACGCCGTTCTCCATCAACGCCGGCATCGAATACTTATTCATGGCCGTGGTCGGCGGCGCCGCCTCCGTCTGGGGTGCAGTTATTGGGGCGGGAATTCTCACCATACTCAAGCAGTGGCTGCAGGATCTGCTGCCCAAATTGTTGGGTCAAAGCGGCAACTTCGAGATGATCGTTTTTGGCGTGCTGCTGGTGTTGTTGCTGCAGCGCGCACGGGACGGGATCATGCCGCTTGTGGTACGTCATTTCCCCGGATCGAATAAGCCGCTGCTGCCGGCAACGCAGGCATTGCCCATGCGCGCGCGACCGGCTGCCGGCGAAAAGCTGTTGGAACTAAAGGCGGCACGCAAGGCGTTCGGGGGTTTGTTGGCAGTAAACGACCTGTCTTTTTCCATGAGCAGCGGTGAGATTCTGGGGCTGATTGGCCCAAACGGCGCGGGCAAGAGCACCGTGTTCAATTTGGTTACCGGGGTGCTCCCGCCCACCGGTGGCGAGGTGAGTTTCCGCGGCGAGCGCATCGACACCTTGTCTTCGCGCGCCATTGTCATGCGCGGCATGGCGCGTACTTTCCAGCAGGTGCATCTGTTGCCAACCATGAGTGTTCTGGAGAATGTTGCGATCGGCGCGCACCAGCGCGGGGAGAAAGGCGTGGTCAGCGCCGCTCTGCACCTGGAGCGTTCGGAGGAGGCCAAGTTGCTAGCGGAAGCCGCGCGCCAACTCGAACGAGTGGGACTGGGAGCCAGCGTTCACGAACAAGCCGGCAACCTGGCGCTGGGCCAGCAGCGCATTCTCGAAATTGCACGCGCGCTCTGCGCCGACCCAGTGCTGCTGCTGCTGGATGAGCCTGCGGCCGGGCTGCGCTACCAGGAAAAGCGCTCTCTTGCCGAACTTCTGCGCAAGCTTAAATCCGAAGGCATGAGCATCCTCTTAGTCGAGCACGACATGGATTTCGTGATGAAGCTGGTGGATCGGCTGGTGGTGATGGACTTCGGCGAAAAGCTGGCCGAGGGCCTGCCGCAGGAGATCCAGGCAAACCCGGCGGTGCTCGAAGCTTACCTCGGTGGCGTCAAATGAACACGCTATTGGAAGTACGCGGTCTGTGCGTGGCCTACGGCAAGGTAGAAGCCGTGCACCAAGCCGGGTTGCGCGTGCAAGAGAGCAGAATAGTCACGGTCATCGGCCCCAACGGCGCGGGCAAGACTACGCTGTTGGCGGCGCTCATGGGCATGCTGGCTACGCGCGGCAGCGTCAGTTATCTGGGACAGGAGATCACGCGCGTCGAGCCGGAGCAGCGCGTGAGCAGAGGCATGTGCCTGGTGCCGGAGCGACGCGAATTGTTTGCCGCAATGACGGTCGAGGACAATCTGGTGCTTGGCGCCTTTCACCGCTATCACAAACGCGACAAGGCCATCGCAGGTGATTTCGAAAAGGTCTATCAGCTGTTTCCACGACTGAAGGAACGCCGCGGGCAGTTGGCCGGCACGCTTTCCGGCGGCGAGCGTCAGATGCTCGCGCTGGGCCGTGCGCTCATGAGCCGTCCGCGCCTATTGATGCTGGACGAGCCCAGCCTGGGTTTGGCGCCGCTGATCGTGCGCGATATCTTTCACGTCATTGCCGGCCTGCGCGAAACCGGCGTGTCCATCCTGCTGGTGGAACAGAATGCGCGTGCTGCGCTGCAGGTGGCCGATTACGGTTACGTGCTGGAAACCGGCGAAATCGTGCTGGAAGGTCCCAGCGCGGAGCTGGCGTCCAATCCGCGCGTCATCGAGAGCTACCTGGGACTGGCTTCGGGTAAGGCTGCCTGATTGTTCCACGTGGAACAGTGTGGCCGAGTCTCGGTTGGGGTGCTTTTATTCGAAGTCCTCGATTTCATGCGGATGGTTTCTATCCGCATGAAATCGAGGACTCTATGCGGCGCATGTACTGAGGCAGATCGGAACAGTAGGAACGGCGGTGGTACATCGAAGGCCGCATTCAACCGTGTTTTCTGTACGGATACAAACCATCCGTACAGAAAACACGGTTTTGGATAAAAGCACCCCAGGCAGAGCCCTGCCACACTGTTCCACGTGGAACAACGCCTTACGGTTTGCGGGGAAACAGCGTAAAATCGCGCCTCTTTGGCACGGCAGCCGGCGCATGCATTTTCCTACCAAATTCGATGTAATCGTAGTCGGCGGCGGTCACGCCGGGACCGAGGCCGCGCTTGCCGCGGCCCGGGCCGGCAGCAACACCTTGCTGCTCACGCACAATATCGAGACCCTGGGACAGATGTCCTGCAACCCTTCGATCGGCGGTATCGGCAAAGGGCATCTGGTCAAGGAAGTCGACGCGCTGGGCGGAGCCATGGCGATCGCCACGGACGAGGCCGGTATCCAGTTCCGCACACTCAATTCGAGCAAGGGCGCGGCGGTGCGCGCCACCCGCGCCCAGGCCGACCGGCTGCTGTACAAGCAGGCTATCCGTTCGCGGCTGGAAAATCAGCGCAACCTCACTTTGTTTCAGCAGGCGGTGGACGACCTCACGCTGGAGGGCGACCGGGTGAGTGGCGTGGTGACGCAGCTCGGCGTCCGGTTCACCGGGCGCGCCGTGGTCCTGACCACGGGCACTTTTCTATCCGGACTGATCCACGTCGGCATGGTCAATTTCCAGGCGGGCAGGGCGGGTGACCCGCCTTCAATCAGCCTGGCAGCAAGGCTGCGCGAATTGAAACTCCCGGTTGGCCGCCTGAAAACCGGCACGCCGCCGCGCATCGACGGCCGCTCGATCGATTTTTCGGCGATGCAGGAGCAGCCGGGCGACGATCCGGCGCCGGTGTTTTCCTATATGGGCAGGCGTGACATGCATCCGCGGCAACTGCCCTGTTGGATTACGCATACCAACGCGCGCACCCACGAGATTATCCGCGAGGGTCTCGACCGCTCGCCGCTGTACACCGGCATGATCGAAGGCATAGGCCCGCGCTATTGTCCCTCCATCGAAGACAAGATCCACCGCTTCGCGGGCAAGGCGAGCCACCAGATTTTTCTCGAGCCCGAAGGCCTGTCCACCAACGAGTTTTACCCCAACGGCATCTCGACCAGCCTGCCCTTCGATGTGCAACTCGATCTGGTGCGCTCGATCAAGGGCCTGGAACAGGCGCATATTCTGCGCCCCGGCTATGCCATCGAGTACGACTACTTTGATCCGCGCGGGCTGAGGGCGTCGCTGGAAACGAAGACGATTGCGGGACTGTTTTTCGCCGGCCAGATCAACGGCACCACCGGCTATGAAGAAGCCGCCGCCCAAGGTTTGCTCGCCGGCATCAACGCGGCCTTGCTGGTACAGGGCCGGGACGCATGGTGTCCGCGCCGCGACCAGGCTTATATCGGTGTGCTGGTGGACGATCTCATCACCCGCGGCGTGTCCGAACCCTATCGCATGTTTACCAGCCGCGCCGAATACCGTCTGATGCTGCGCGAGGACAATGCGGATATGCGTCTGACCGAAATCGGGCGCGGTCTGGGGCTGATCGATGAGCTGCGTTGGCAAGCCTTCGAACGCAAGCGCGAAGCCGTTGCGAGGGAGCTGGAGCGGCTCAAATCGACCTGGATCAACCCTAAACTTTTGCCGCAATCCGACGCAAAGAGGGTTTTAGGCAAAGGCATAGAACGAGAGTATGCGCTCACTGAGCTGCTGCGCCGCCCGGATGTGAGCTACGCCAGCCTCATGTCCCTGCCGGGCGCTGGCGAGGCCGCCGTTGACCCGGTGGTTGCCGAACAGGTCGAGATCCAGATCAAGTACGACGGCTATATCGCGCGCCAGCACGACGAAGTGCTGCGGCGCGAGCAATACGAGGCAACCGCGTTGCCGTGCGATCTCGATTACGGCTCCGTGCGCGGCTTGTCCAGGGAAGTGCAGCAAAAACTGAACCAGCACAAACCCGAAACCATAGGCCGGGCCTCGCGCATCTCGGGCCTGACGCCGGCTGCCATATCTTTGCTCCTGGTGCACCTGAAGCGGGGATTCGAGACCAGGAACAAGCATGGAAATGCATCCGCTCGCGCTGAGCTATCGAAGCGCGGTCACGAGGATCTTGATGACAGCTTTTCGGACGATTCCCGCGAGAAGCGACCCGCGGCATGAGCACGGCCGACCAACTGAAGCGCGGGCTTATTGCTCTGGGATTGACGCTGGACCAAGACACGCAAAGGCGTTTGCTGGATTACATCGCGCTGATCGAAAAATGGAACCGCGTGTACAACCTCACCGCAATACGCGAGCCGGAAAAAATGGTGAGCCATCACCTGCTCGACAGCCTGGCCGTGGCGCCGCACTTGCACGCCAAGCGGTTGCTGGATGTGGGTAGCGGCGCCGGACTGCCCGGCATTCCGCTTGCGCTTGCCAACCCGGACACGCACGTGACCCTGCTCGACAGCAACCACAAGAAGACCGCGTTTCTGAACCAGGCGGTGATGGAACTGAAGCTGAAAAACGCCGAGGTATGCAGCGAGCGCGTCGAGTCCTGGCAGACGCAGAACCGGTTCGACGTGATCATTTCGCGCGCCTTTTCCGACATGGGCGAGTTCGTGCGCATCACGCGGCACCTGCTCGCGCCGGGCGGGATGTTCGCGGCGATGAAGGGCTTGCATCCCTATGAGGAAATCGACAAGCTGCCGCCAGACTGCAAAGTGCGGCAGGTGCTGCCGCTTGCGATCCCCGGCCTCGAGGGCGCGCGGCATCTGGTGCTGATCCGGCAAGATGAACAGGCGGGCGATGCATAACGAACACGCAGACATTTGTAACGCTCTGCCTGGAAACGCGCATCTCTTTGCATCGCCTTCCGTCTTGGGGGATTCCCAAGAGCGCGTGCCCCCTCGGAAAGCAATTTAGTGATGCCGCGCATCCTCGCCGTCGCCAACCAGAAGGGCGGGGTAGGCAAGACCACGACCAGCGTCAATCTTGCCGCCGGACTTGCCGGCGCCGGCAAGCGCGTGCTCCTGATCGACCTCGATCCGCAGGGCAACGCCACCATGGGCAGCGGCATCGACAAGCGCAATCTGGAGAGCTCCGTGTACCAGGTGCTGCTCGGGCTGACGACCGTGCAGTCGGTGCGGCAGAAGTCCGAAAGCGGCGGCTACGACCTGGTGCCGGCCAACCGCGAACTCGCCGGCGCCGAGGTCGAAATGGTAAATTTGGAGAACCGCGAAACGCGGCTCAAGTCGGCATTGGGCAGCATCGCGGCGGAATACGATTTCATTCTGCTTGACTGCCCGCCTGCGCTCAACCTGCTCACCCTCAACGGCCTGGTCGCGGCAGATGCGGTGATCATCCCGATGCAATGCGAGTACTACGCCCTGGAAGGCTTGAGCGACCTGGTGGAGACCATACGCAAGGTGCGCAAGCACCTTAATCCGCGGCTCGAAATTGAGGGCTTGCTGCGCACCATGTACGATCCGCGCAACTCGCTCGCGCTGCAGGTCTCGGCCCAGCTGCAGCAGCATTTCGGCGACAAGCTGTACGCGACCATCATCCCGCGCAACGTGCGCCTGGCCGAAGCGCCGAGCTACGGCGCGCCCGCGGTGAGCCTGGACAAGGCGTGCAAAGGTTCGCAGGCTTATATGGCGCTGGCGGATGAGCTGCTGTCGCGCTCGGCCATCGCGCTAGCCTAGAAAAAGAAGGAAGCAAGAATGAAAGGACTGGGACGCGGGCTGGATGCGCTGTTGGCCAAGGACGAAGAGGCCGCCGGCGACACTTTGAAAACGCTGAAGCTCGAAGAGCTTCAGCCGGGCAGATATCAGCCGCGCACGCGCATGGACCAGGCTTCGCTGGAAGAGCTGGCGCGCTCGCTCAAGTCCCAGGGCGTGATGCAGCCCATTCTGGCGCGCACCCTGGGCAAGGGGCGCTATGAGATCATCGCCGGCGAGCGGCGCTGGCGCGCGGCGAAAATTGCCGGCCTGCGCGAAATACCGGTCCTGATCCGCGAGGTGCCGGATTCGGCGGCGCTGGCGATGGCCTTGATCGAGAACATCCAGCGCGAGAATCTGAATCCGCTGGAACAGGCCGGCGGCATCCACCGCCTGATCAACGAATTCAAAATGACCCACCAGGAGGCGGCCGAGGCCGTGGGCCGCTCGCGCGCCGCGACTAGCAATCTGCTGCGTCTGCTGAACCTGCCGCAATCCGTGCAGGCGCTGCTCTACGGCGGCAACATCGACATGGGCCACGCGCGCGCCCTGCTCGCGCTGCAAGGCCGGCGCCAGGAAGAGTTGGCGAAGAAGGTCGCGGAGCGCGGACTGTCGGTGCGCGAAACCGAGAAAGCGGTTCAGGACATCGTCAACCCGAAGCCAAAGAAATCGAGCCGGCTCAAGGCCAATCGCGACATCCTGCGCTTCGAGGAAGAGCTGTCGGAAAAATTCGGCACCAAAGTGGAAATCAAACCCGGCAAGAAGGGCGCGGGCAAGCTGGTGATCAGCTATGCCAGCCACGAGCACCTGGACGACCTGCTGTCGAAATTCAAGGGCTGAAACGGGCGCGTCAACGCCGCACGAGAAGACGGCTGTAGTTGCTATTCAGCCGCACGAGCGATTTCGACCGTGCTAGGAAGTCGGTGCTCGACTAGCATTGTTTTTGGCACTACTGCGCGGGCGAGGTCGACCATATGGGCATGATGCGTGAAAAATAACACTTGGCTCGATGCGGCGATATTTGCGAGCGTACGAAACGCCGCTTGAGCGCGTGTATTGTCGAGATTGAGTAGGAGATCATCGGCAATGAATGGAAGCGGCTCGCGCGTCGCGTTGTGTTCCTGGACGACCGCTAGACGTAGCGCCAAGTACAGTGGGTCAACAGTGCCGTCGCTGAGTGAGGCAACGTCGAGGCTTCCACGGGTCCGATGTTCGGCGATCAGGATCGGCTCGCCTTTGTCATCGATATCTGCGCGTAGACCCGTATAAGCGCCATCGGTGAGTTCGGAAAACAGGCCTTTCGCGCGTGTCAAGATCGGGCCCTGGTTGCGGTCGCGATAGAGATCAATTGCTTGTCGCAGCAGTGTCTCCTGAACCGTCAGGTCGACGTAGGTCTCGACAATCTTTGTAATCTCTGCCTCGACGTTTGCGGCCTCTTGCATCAAGTCTGCAGCTTGATTTTGGATCAGCAGGCCTTCGAATTCGGCGTGCAGTGCGGCGCGGCTCGACATCAGCTGATCGACACGCGTTTCGATTTGATCATCGTCCGCCTTAAGGACTGAAATCTCGCCAGAGATTTGATCTCCGACAACGCCCTCGCATTCTGCGAACAGGGCTTCCAGGTCGAGACCGGCGCCATCTTCGCGTACGCGGGTCTCAAGTTTTTCACGATCGCGCAACGCTTGCTGTTTTTCGGCGGATTTTCGTTCGATCTCGTCAAGATCTTTAGGGTCGATACAGCCCGCTTGCGCGCAGAGCGTTTCAAGCACTGCCTTGCTCTGACGAAGTTTTTCTTGGGCTTGGTCGCGTGCCGTTGATCGGATCTTCAATTGAGCTTGCAGCCCCTTCAGCTCAGTCTCGGCAAACTTCGCCGCTTCGAGGCTCAACTCGAAATGTCTGCAAGTCTCAACCGGATCCGATTTTGGTGCGCTGGTAACTAAAGACGCCAACGTGTTGACGGCCTCCTTGAACCTGTTGCGATCCTCTTTCATCGCCTTAATGCGATGCGCAAGGCCATCGATCTGAATTTTTAAGCCGTCGAGACTGCTCATGACATCCAGAATGATGAATACAGACTCAATGCTCAGATTGTGGTTCAGGCTGGCCTCTGCGAGTGAGGCACTCCACTTTTTAGTCCATTCGCCAATATCAGCTTCGAGCTTGAACACCGCCTGCTCGGCTTGCGCCTTACGATCGGTTTGCGCACGTACCGCCTCGTTGGCCTTAGCATGTTGGGTATTTGCCTTTGCGACGTCGCCAAGGATTTTCCGCGCGCGATCTCTAAGCTTATCGAGACCTTCATCGGGCTGCGTTGGAGTAAAGCCTTTCAGTGCGCTGACTAGTAGTCCTATTGTTGCGCGCTCGTTCTTTACGAGTTCTGCAATCTCATCGCGCTCTTCTTCCAGTTCCTCTGCCTCCACCAGAGCAACTTCTCGGTGTTTAAGCCACTCGGCCATTTCGCCCGGTAGCTGTGGCGTGACTATTCCGGCCGGCCAACAGGCCCGCCATTCCGAGAGCAAGGCTATACGTCGGTGTCCGAGACTCGTCTCCTCGTTTATTGCCTTGACCGTCTTTGTCTCGGTCTCGGCTTTGTGACGTTCCAGGAGGGAAAGCTCGGTTGCTTCTTCGACATGAGTGCGGATGACATCTGCGACGTGGTCCGACACGCCGACATGCTTCTCATAGACGTCCGCAATCCGTCCATCGGGCGCGAAGACCTTTGCCCGATCATCAAGCCCGGATTGCTTATCAATGTATATGCCGCGCACGAGCGCCCACCCTTCGTCGCGGGTGCGGCGAGCCGCTTTCAGATCATCTTCGGTAGCAACATCGCCGGTTGTCTTGAGGATGGCGATTTTGTCTTCAAGCTCACCAATCTCTTCCTCGAGACGTTCAATTTCAACACGGGCAGCCCCAATCTCTTTGTCAATGGCCGCCAGCAATTCCTTATAGCGCGTCACCGTCTTTTCAGGAGGGACGACTAGTTCTCGCAGCGTGGACGCGGCACCATTCTTGATCCCGAGACCGGTGATTGTCTCGGCAAGGGCTTTGCTCTTCCGATCGAGTGCACGTGTCCGTTTGGATATCTCGGCGAAGATGTCGCCCAACTTGTCGGCAGCAATCAGAGTCCGAGCGAGATCCTCGGCGTCCATTGGCTTGGGCGCCTCAGCGGCCTGCTGTTCAGCTCTTTTTAGGTCGCCAGCAGCCTTCTCGACATTTTCGACAGCCGTCGCCCGCTGTGCGATGAGTTTAGTGCCGGCACCAGCCAAGGTGGAGATTGCCTTCCGCTTTAGCGCCGACGGTAAAATGCCGCTCAGTTCCTCTGGATCGCCGACAAGTTCTGCCTTCGCAAGTAGATCGCGGGCAATGCTGCAATGTTGGCCTCGCTCGGCTTCACGCTCAGGCAGGTCCTTCTCGGCGTTCTCGATTACTGCGCGCTGTCCAGCCAGACGCTCAATATCTTGGCGGTGTATTAGAGTACGTTCATCAAGCACAATCGCAGCGATCTGACCTTCCAACGCTTTAATGGCAGTGTTCGCTGCATGCAGGTTTTCCTCGGCGGTGTCACGGTCGGTCTGAGCCTTTATGCGTTGTTGTGTGATCTCAGACGACAGCAATGGCACGCTGTATAGTTCCTCAATTTTGCGCGACAGCGCCTGATGTTCCGCGCGTAATGGCAGGTTCTTAGCAATGCGCTCCAGCCTTCGGATGTTGGCTTGGATCATCTTTTTCTGATTACGAGCTTCCTGAAGCGCGGCCTCTACCTCCTCGATTTCCTTCTGGCGTTTTTTGTATTCAAAGGGTGACACCGTCAGTCGGCGAGCCTCCTTGCGAAGTTCAGCTAATTTCGAGATCAGTTGATTGAGCTTCGGTTTGGAGCCCCCAGCAAGAAAGAGCGCCGAGCGTTCGTCCCTGAGGCCATCAAGCACGGATTTGAGGCCGGCTACGCCGGAGCCCGCCTCAGCAAGACTGAAGCCAAGCGATCCACCCTCTGCAAGAAGGGCGCGTGCGTGCTCGTGAAGCCGATGGTGATCGAGTGCAAAGACCTTCTCGAACATATCTTGCGAAGCACTGCCGAGAAAGCCAGCCACTGTGCTCTCGTCGAGCGCTGTGCCATCTGCAATTGCTAGCGCATTCTTGCCTCGGCGCCTGCGCACAAAGGAAAGCCGACGGCCGTCATTGGCGATGAGATCTGCGCCAACGGTGATGTCTTTGGCGTCGTGCTTGAACCCATCGATGACTTCGTGGGGATAGCCGAAGAGAACGCTGGAGAGCGCTCGCAACGTCGTACTTTTTCCCGTCTCATTGTCACCATAAACGAGGTGTAGGCCAGGTTCCAGACCGAAGTCAAGCAAATGATCCGCGAAATGGCCGTAGGCACGAAGATGGAGGCGTGCGATCCGCACTACGCGTCCTCCTCACCAGCGAGGCGTGAATCTAGCCGCGGCTGGAGCCGAGTCAGTGCGCCCCGGACCAAACCGGGATCATCGAGGAGCTTAAGCGCCGGGAGTTCCTTCAATTCCTCCGGAAGCTTGGTTCGCAATGGCCCAAGCTCCTTCTCCAGGAGTGGGCCTACCCGTGCGGCGTCACCGGCCACCTCCTGCATGATCTGGATCAGTTCACTCGCCGCCTCATTCGACGCGGCTTTGGTTGGTGCGGTCGGTGGCGTTGTATCGTTGCGAATCTTCTCCATCCAGATATCGTCACCGCCGATTTCGCCCGCGAGTTCCAGAACGGTCTGCCGCAGGCGGTTCGGCTTTCTTCCGATGGCATCGTGAAGCGGCGTAGCACCGGTCAGGATCAGACGAACGGCACTTGGGCGGCCGTCGCCATTTCGATAGGCCTGGGTCAATGAGGCGCGGATGCCTTCGATCAAGTCCGGTTCGCGTGTCTTGCCCTGAAGATCAACCTCGGCCTGATGCCAGCGCACGACATCAAGAGGCATTAATTCCGCAGAGGTAATCCGACTATCTTCGACTTCCACTAAAAAACAACCCTTCGGGCCGGTTTCCTTGGCATGCCGCCCCTGAAGATTTCCGGGATAGACCACCCAAGGAGAACGCGCAAGGACAGCTCCCTTGTGAACGTGCCCTAGAGCCCAGTATTCGTATCCTCGAGTTGTCAAATCTTCAAGCTTGCACGGAGCATATGGGTCGTGATCTACGCTGCCTGCCAGAGACGTATGAAGAACGCCGATGTTGAAGTATCCCGTTAGTGGGGCCGGGTAGGACGTAGCGAGGTTTTCTTTGACCGCGCCCGGCTTGAAGCTCTGGCCATGGATCGCGACCTTCGTCGGCAAATCGTCGTAGCGGATGGTGTCTGGCTGCCGATCGCTTAGAATCTTCGTGTTTCCGGGTAGAGCTAGGGCACTTGTAATTTTATTATCGGCATCGTGATTACCCTTTGCAATAACAACCCGAATTCCGTTTCTTTCAAGCCTTGCAAGCTGATTACGGAGGAACACCGCGATTTGCATGTTTGGGCAATCGTGATCATAGAGATCCCCCGCAAGCACAAGAAAGGCAACCTTTTGTTCAATGCAAAGATCAATCAAGCGCTCGAAGGCGGCACGCGTTGCGCGGCGCACCCGCGCAATTTGCGCGGCATCCTGCAGAGCAAGCGCCTGAAGCGGACTGTCCAAATGAATATCGGCTGCGTGAACAAATTTCATGCCTTATTCCTGCGATCAATTGCCATTAATGTGCGGCGGCACACGATACCGCCGTGTGTCTTGTCGGGTCCTGAAGAACCTCTGGACCGGATGCGCTCCGCGCACATTCGGCACTTGCGCGAGCAGGACGGAAAACACACCAAGATTGCCTACCGATGCGACCACACGCGAGCGCCACCTAACCCGCTAGCGTACCGCTGCTCCATGTATACCTAGGTCACCCGCTCAAATCAGATAACCCCGGCGTCCAACAGCGAATGCGTTCCGGCGCGTGGCCGGGGAGTTTCACGAACGCGACGCCGGATTGCAGGTAAGTATCGCTGAACTCGCTTGCTTGCAGCTTGCGGCCGAAGACACCTTGCAGCGCGCCAAGCCCTTTCTGGCTCTGGGCGCAGGCAAAGGCGACCACTGCGCCGAGCTGCGTAGTGAAGTCCTCGGTCTGCCCCTCAAAATCGCTGGGGTCTTGAGAGAGCAGCATGACCACGGAACCCTTCGAGCGGCCCTGCCGGACGAGATCGACCAGCGATTCCGAGCGGCGCTCCCTGAGCACCTTGCGCGCTTCATCCAGCACCAGCAGATGACGAAACACGCGGAAGCCGCCGCTCACCTGCGAATCGGGCTGATCGAGCAGGAAGGCGCTCACGGCATCCAGTAGGACGAGCGTGACAAGCCGCTTCAACTCCTCCGGTAACCCCTTGAGGCTAACGATCCACGATTGGCTGAAGAATTGCGCCGGCTGGAGCTTAGCGTCGAAGCAGCGCAGGTGGGTCAGTTCGTTGAGCCGGCTGACGATGCTGTCGTTGTCCTTGCCGACGGCGCGGAGTCCCTGCTCGTAGGTCTCGCGGACCGTTTCCAGATTGCGATCTCCGCCGTCGGTGATGACCTGCTCTATAGCCGTGCGCAGGAGGTCTTTTTGCAAATCGCCCGGCGACTTGCAGCAGAGTGCCAGCGTATCGCGCAGGCGCATCGCCGCGCGAGCGATCTTCATCGGCGGGGCGTCGGCGCGGGGCAGGAAATCGAGCGGCACGGGGTCGGTGCCCGCTTCCATCGCGCCGACATTGCCGTATTTGGCAAATGGGCCAATCGCGCCACCCTCGGCTACGAACTCGCCCTTCGGATCGATGAAAAGAAATGGGATGCGCGCCTGGCTTGCCAGTTCCAATGCAATTTGTATGCCGGTCGTCGTCTTGCCCCGCCCGATGGCACCCATCAGCGCTAGGTGCGGCGGGACGCCGGGGCCGTTGATGACGAAATCCACCGGTTTGTCGCCCGGATAGGTGCGGCTGACAGAGCCGACCTTGAGCCGAATCTCCCCTGTTACCCCACTCGCAGCCGCAAAGGGTGCCTCGGCCGCCGCACCCGTTTCCGGAAGCCATTCGGCGAGGCGCTGCACCAGCTTGAGTTCATTACCGCCACAGCGCTCCAATTCATCGCGCACCAACGTATAACCCCGCGCCCAATGCGCCTCGGTGAGGGACCGCAGATCATCAATCGTTGCGTTCGTGCCGAGCTGCCCGTCGAGAATCAAGCCGCACAACCACAGGTCGTCGTCGGAGCCGAAGAGGTTTTCCCCGGGAATCGTGCGCTGATGATACTTCGTTCCCGATGGCAGCGGATCGGGCCGCGACGGCTCGGCGAGCGAACGCCCGATGAGCAGCCGTGCGGCTTCATAGCGGTATTGCAGCCCGTAAGCAGTGCGCAGCTTGTCCTCAAAGACCGCCGACTCTTCCGTCGCCTTGAACTGCGCTTTCCAGACCTGTTCCTTGAATTGAAGGTTCATAAATCACCGCCCGAAATACGCATCCGGCTGCACCACCGAGCCTTTGCCTTGCCCTTCAAAATTCACTAGGAATGTCTGCGAGATGGAACTCTTGATCGTATCTGCCAGCCGCGGCGTGACTTCCTCGTCGTGAGTCAGGATGATCACTTGGTCGAGGTCAAAATCCTTCAATGCCTGGAGTGTCCGCGGGCGGTATTCCGAATCGGCGTTGCCTAGGGGCGTGTCGATGACCAGCGGAATGCGACGCCGCGTGATTTCAGCCAACGCCAGCGAGAAGGCGATGCCAAAGGAGCGCTTCTCGAAACCGCTCAACATTTCCAGCAAAGCTCGCGTGCCGTTCTCCATCTCGATCTCCGGCGCACCGCCCATTGGGAGGCGGATGCGTCCGTTGCGGAAACGCTGATCGGCGATCGTCAGGAAATGTTTGGTCACGTACTCCTCCAGGCGGGAGGCGGTCGTCGGCTTAAGCTGCTCCTGCAAATCCTCCAACGCCCGGGTCACGCGTTCCGCCACCGCGATGCGCTTTTGCTCCGGTCCGAGCCGTGCCAGTTCCTCCTGAATTCGCCCAATCTCCTCGTTCAGCGTATGCAGGTCGGATTTGAGCTTGCGGATTTCGTTTTCCAGCGCCCCGAGCTTGCGGCTAATTTCCTGATTGAGCGTGTTCAGCATGTCGAGCCGGGCGCGAATGTCTTTTGTGGCCTGCGGCAGGTTGTTGAGCCGCTCAGCCTTGACCTTGGCGTCCTCTAGCGCCTCGCGGGCAGCTCGAAGACGGCGGGCGGCGTCCTTCGCTTCGTCGGAACCAGCAGCCTGCACTTGTGCAAGCTGGAGCAGCAACTTCGACCGGGCGTCTCCCTTCACATGGCCCAGCAGGTACTCCTTTGCGCAGTCCGGTGGCTGTGGATTGTAGATGCTCGACAGCGCATCGAGGAAACGTTCACGCACCTTCTCACGGACCTCGCTCGACAAATTGCCGAGCAGCGGATCGTTCTCCGGCGGTTCCGGCAAAGCGGCTGCCACCACCTTGTCCTTGTTCTCCACGGTTCCCCGCTTCAAGCCTTCCCACGATTCCAGTGAGCTTTCGGCTTTGAGACGGTTCAAAATGGATGGCGCAAGTCGGCTCATAGCCAGCGCAATCCCCAAGGATTTTGCTGCAACGGTGACTGCTTTTTCGGCGTCTCCTTCTTCTCGTTCCGCTTTAACATACTCACCTTGTAACGTCGCAGCGTCCGCGTTTCCCGCACCACCTAGCCGCGCCAAGTCTTCCTGAAGGTTGTTTCGTTCGCGGTCCTTCTCGTCCTTATCCCTTTCAAGCTTGATGTGGTCAGCTTGAAGTTTGGCGATTCGCTGGTTCAACTCGTCGCGTTTCTTGACTTTCTCATCGAGTTCTACCTGTCGATCGCTCGACTTCTTTTTTCCACCCACACCCTGCCGGGCACGAACGAGATACTGGCTCATCGTCTCGGCGAGTTCACCGATGACTTTGGTTCCGAACATGACCTCCACCGCCTTCTTGATGCCGGATTCACCCATATTCTCGATCAGCTTCTGGGCTTGCTCTCCATCGAAGAAGAAGGCCGGAGCGACGTGAGCGGGGAATAAATTTCGCTCTATGCGTTCGTGTGCCTGCACAAGTGGGTCTTTTTCGAGCTCGCCACGCTTCTGGAGTCGTCCACCTACATACAGGTCCACCTCCTCGAAGCCCTCACCAAATTTCGGCTCATTTTTCCCGCTGAAAAACCACCGGCGCACGACACGCACTTCTTCCTCATTGGAATCCGCAATGGTCGGCGTTAGCGTCACGTCGATTATGGTCGGCTCCTCGGGGATTGCGGAGTTCCGGCGGTATTTCTTGATGGCCAAACGATAGGATGAAATATCGGATTCGTCGGCTAAGTTAAATCCCTCGCAGTATCGAAGGCCAAAGCGCCCGAATAAACCGAGGTAGAGCGAAACCAAAAAGCTCGTCTTACCGTGCCCATTCATCGCGCCGACTAGAACGACGGATTTCTTAGAGGTCGGCTCGTTAAACTCGAAAACGCCGTCCGCGTAGCTTCGCCAATTGTGGAGGTGAAGTCGAGAGAGATACATTATTCTTCGCTCGTCCGCGTTAAGAAGCGATTGACAATGCCGTCAATCTCATCTGGGAGACCAAACCTTCTGCCCGAACCGGAGTACTCGTTCATTAGTTCGCAAAGGTCTTTCAATAACTCTGAATCTATCGAGTGCTGATCGCAAATCTTCCGGATGATCTTGCGTGTTTCTGGATCCTCAAAACATGGGGGCGCTTTCATCGTTTACCATTTGAAGCAAGTAGTTTTTCTTGGGTTGTCGCCATTTGTTCAAGCTCGCGACATGCATTCTCTGATTTATCCACTGCCCACTGCTCGCGGATGAGGCGCACTTCGAGGTCGGAGATGAGCGGGAGGCCGGTTTCGTCGCTCAGGGTAAGCAATTCGTCGAGAAGCAGCCCCCGGGCGTCGTAGGTTAGCGGGCCGAGCCCGGGCTGGCCGTTGCGGCGGACTTTGCTACGGCACTCGGGATCTTCGGAGACAGCTTTGAGGCGTTTGCGGAAATCGGCCAGCGGGAGAAGGTCGTCGTGCCCAGCGGCAATCAGCGATTCGATGGAGCTATCCTTTTCCACCACGGTGCAAGTCCAGCAGCCGAAGCGCAGGGAATTGCTGCCGCAGGAGGGCGCGTCGTCGTTACTGACCACGAAAGGGCACTCTCCTCCGAGAGCGTTCCTGTAGAGCGTGATGACATCGCGATAGGTGCCGCCCCAAGCTGGGCGCTCGGTGAGCAGGGTCATCCACACGTCTTCAGTGGACAGGTTTTTGATCGGGGAGAAAATCCAAACGCCCTTGTGGTCGGAATGCGGCGAGAGACGGCCGATGGCTTTCTGCGCGTGCCGCGCGACGCTGCCCGCGCGCATGGCCGACTCCGCGCTGCGCACGCCGAGCAGCAGGATAGCTTCGCCGCAATGGTTGACCTGCTCGCGGATGAAGCGCGAGGTGGGGCGGATTTTCATGCGGTCGGTACACCAGCGGAAAGAGCGGTTTGGCGCCGGGTAGCCGCGTCCGAGCAGATTTACCCAAAAGGATTCCTCGGGTAGTGGATGCGTGCGAATGACCTGCACGGGCACGTTGAGTGCGCCGACGTTCTCCTCTATCCGCGCAAGCATTTTGTCGACGAAACTGTGAAAGACTGGCGACTCAACAAGCGTGTCGTTGCAGACGAGGAAGACGGGCCGCGTGCGCTGGTCGGGCGCGACAGAGAGCAGTGTCTCGACGACGAGATGTGTGAGCAGCGTGGAGTCCTTGCCGCCGGAGAAACCGATGATCCATGGCTTGGCGTGCGGACTGAGGTATTCAGCGCGGATTTCGCCGCGGATGGTTCTGAGCCTCACAGGCAGAGTGTCCAGATCGTCGATCATGAGCTTGCGCAGTGTGCAGGTTTCGAGAGCGAAGTTGAACGATCTTGGTCCTCGTTCGCAGCGATTCTATATGCTCCGGCCTGCGTAGCAAGCCTCACTGCCTCACGCTTGAACGCCGCTGCGAATTTTCTTCTTTCCATCTGAGGCCTCCGATATCATCATAGCATCTATCGAATGTGTCCGGATTACCGGGGGAAGGCCACTTCTATCGAGCGTTTGGATGATTTCGGTAGCAAAGATCGCCTTCAATTGGCGAACGTCAGCGTCCGTCATGTTGAAGTCCTGATAGATGCTGCCGCTTCCGCGCATCACCTTAGGACTGCTCCGTCGGCGGCGAGCACGTGTACTTGCGGATTGAAGCTGACGAGATCTCCAAATGTTTGACCTTGTTGCTTCTAGGTCTTGCGATAAGGCCGCGCGACGGTGAGATGCACGGTGAGGCCGGCGCGCGCGGCGATGGCGGCAAGGGAGTCCAGGCCGAACAGAGCCACGTCGCGCTTCAGGAGCCGGCTGATGCGCGGCCGGGACAGGCCGAGCAGCGCGGCGAGCCCGGCCTGGGTGGCGCCCTCGTTGAGGTGCCGCTCAAGGTGCGCGGCGATGGCCTCGATCAACGCCGCGCGCAGCGCCCGCACGCTCCTGGCGCTCTGCGCCGGTGTGGCGCCCAGGCGCAGGGGTGGCGGCGCGAACGGGACTGGCATGACGGCAGTGTATCAGTAAAAGTAACTAAATCGACGGCTTAGCCACGATGGGAGCGGATTCGTCAATATAAATCATGAAGAATTAACGAATCACGGAACGACCCTGCAGGCGCTGAAATTTGAGGCGCATGCGGCGAAGCGAAGCGGGGTGATACGGTCTGCCGGAGGGCAGGCGTTATTCAAAGCGTGGTTTTATCCGCGTTGATCCGCGGCCAAGCCGGGTTCATTTCGTGCTGCCCGACACGCGGCGCATCCTGAGTCTTCCTGACTGCGGAGCCCATCGCGGGCTCGAAATCCGCCCAGCAGACCTCACCGCGTTTCATCGACACTCCCGATCAGGCCCTCCGTCCAGGCGCGCGCCTCGCGCTCGCGCGCTGCATCCTGTGCCGCCTCGCGATACTGGGCCCCGAGATCCTTCTGCGCGACATGCGGGCGGGCGAGATTTTCGATGAACTTGCTGATGTTGCCGCGTCCTACGACTCGGTGCAGGCCTTCGTATACCGAGTCATCGATCAAAATGGTAAGTTTTCTGCTCATGGCCGACTCCTGCAATTGACACGTATGACTATACGTATCCAGCCCGCCAGTGTCATCGCGTGCCGTATCGCGATACTGCATCAAGAGGGAATTGAGAAATAAGAAAATCGTGTCACTTTAGCCATCTGAAAGATTTCGCTGGCGTCAGAGGCGGTTTTTCTGTA
>ERZ1292633.1750-Hain-H41-02um-R1-1750-length-23066-cov-8_pt1 | contig 23066 bp, 24 predicted proteins | sample MGYA00564406_ERZ1292633 | MGnify/ENA primary metagenome ERZ1292633 (study PRJEB36523, sample SAMEA6512639) | groundwater metagenome | collected 2019-01-08 | study: AquaDiva: Metagenomics assemblies of 32 groundwater samples | reverse complement strand
CAAGCAGTACTGTTTGGGTATATACATTTATAATATAAAGAATAGAAGTTAAGGAACGGTTAAGAGAAACGCCCTTGTCAAAAACTTTTTACATGAGAGCCGCTACATTAGCATGGCGAAAATCGCAAATACGAACCACTTCTTACACAGTGGCTCTAGCTAATAATATAGTTCGTCAGATTAACTTCTATTTCTTTCAAGATACCACTGAAATCTTCCAGCCCATCTTTCTTGATCATTTCCAAGTGTTTCTGGAAAACACGATCAAGGTTCTGATAAAGTTCGCGACCTTTATCTGTCAAGGAAACATAAGATGCACGCTTATCAAACTCTGATTGTTCTTGATCTACATAACCGGCATCCACCATTTTCTTCAGATTGTAGGTCACGTTCGAACCTAAATAATATTTACGTTGAATCAAATCACCAATGGTCATACGATCTTCACCAATGTTGTACAGGATAATAGCCTGCACGTTATTAATGTCATTGACATCTAAACGTTTCAATTCGTACTTCACACTTTCCATAAATAAACGATACACACGATCCGCTAGGACCAAGGATTGGACATATCTACTCATTTAACTGAACCTTTAAGATGCTTTCTAAGAACTGTGATTAATTTAATCTATTTTCGAAAATATAACAAGTGAAAAAAAATTCAAATTTAATGCAAAACAGAGGAGACAGCGTCATCTTCAAACCCAAACCTGGGAATAACAATATCCAGATTCACAATTTGTTCATCTTGATCTTTCCAATACAAAGTAAAAATAGACAACGCAGCATCTTCTTGACAGACAGGCGCTTCTACAAATTCATGGCATTCATTCTGGCCAATAGATGTACCACATGAAAATTTCCTACTTTCAAGAATACGCCCATATAAATCACATTGCATATATTCTTTTTGTATAAGACGGACTTCATGATCATTGTTGTTACACACCTTGATGCTGTATGCCCAAAAATTCCAGCTATCGCCATGTTCGATATCAACAGGCTCTACTTTGGCGCAGACACCATTAGATTTTGCATAAAATAGAAGCACACACGCCTATACGACATCCTCTAATACTTTATAAACCCATTACGGGTGAAAAACTAGGCCTTTATTCAACAGTCACTGACTTTGCCAAGTTGCGGGGTTGATCTATTGAACAGCCTCTCTCTAAGGCTACGTAGTATGAAAACAGTTGCAAGGCGATAATCGGTGCAAAAATGGTCAACAATTTATCTTGAGACACTGGCAATTTTAAGAGTGGGTGTAAATGATCATCTGCTGACGCAAACAAGACTGCTCCCTGACGTGCCATAACTTCCTGTGCATTGGACAATGTTTTCTCACTGACATGATCATCAGCAACCAAAACAATGGTCAAGGTTTTATGATCAATCAACGCAATCGGACCATGCTTTAATTCTCCAGCAGGGTAGGCATTGGCATTGATATAAGACAATTCTTTCAACTTAAGTGCACCCTCTAAACACACGGGATACATCTGATGCCTCCCAATAAAAAAGACAGATGAAACTTCGTGAAATTGTTTGGCAAGCTGCTCTATAGATGGTAAATTGCTTAACACTGACTGAATCAACTGCGGCAATTCAGACATAATACTGAAAAAGTGATCACGTTCTTTCATCCAACTCAAAGTCATAAATAGCAAACACACCAATTGTCCAATCAACGCTTTTGTTGATGCCACCCCAATTTCAGGCCCAACGCAAATAGGCAAAACAACATCTACCATTTGGCCAAGGGTACTTTCAATCGTATTTAAAATACCTATGGTTTTCATTCCGCGCTGCTTTACGATTTCAACAGCCGCGATAACATCAGCTGTTTCACCAGATTGTGAAATACACACACACATATCGTAATCACGCATAAAATGTTGATAACGAAACTCAGAAGCAATGCACACATCTGTTTCGATACAAGCATGTTCTTGCAGCCAATACGATGCCATCAACCCCGCGTAATAAGATGTGCCACACCCAAGGATCAACAGTTTTTTCGGCCGATCAATGGGAAAATTATAATTTTCCAGAAAAGTCCTCAGCGTCTGTACAACCTCAGCCTGCTCATAAATTTCCTTCAGCATAAAGTGCGCAAAATTCCCTTTTGTAGGCACCTGATGCCGTCTTTCTATAGGCGTAAAGTGAGCAGTTCCTCTCATCATCCGATAGGTATGATCGGCAACGAAACTAACAATATCACCATCTTTCATGAAACATACCGTGCCATCAACCGCATGCTGCGCAATAGCCAAAGCGTCAGAAGCCAACCACACACCATCTTTAGACACACAAAAAACAAGAGGGGTTTTATAGCGTGTTGCAATAATTTCGCCATCATGAAACAAAGCCACGATCGAAAAAATACCCTTTAAATCGGTATGAAAATTTTTGAAGATCTGACCTCGTGACAATCCCTGGCGGATCCCCTTCGTAATCGTATGCGCAATAAGTTCAGAGTCTGTTTCAGACTGAAACACAAAACCTTCTGTAATTAATTTTGCCTTCAATTGTTCATGATTTTCGATAACACCATTGTGAATAATGGAAGCTTCATCACCCACATGAGGATGCGCGTTAACGTCATTAGGCTGGCCGTGGGTGGCCCATCTTGTGTGCCCAATACCAAAATGCGATTGCTTATGCATATCACATGTGGCCGCCTTAAGCGCCAAAATATTGCCAGCTTTCTTTGCCACATGCATTTGCCCACTTGTGTCAACAAACGCCATCCCAGTAGAGTCATACCCACGGTATTCCAAATATGCCAAATGCTGCGTAATAACAGCTACAGGATCTTTGGCCACCTTCGTACTAAATCCTATAATCCCACACATCTGATCAATTCTTACCTGTCTTCATTGTTCATAGTATAACGAATCAGACCACAGCAAAACGTGCTTGCTAAAACGAAGGTGCCAATGGCAATTTCTGCAAAAAATGCTGCCAATAGGTCAGTAGCTCTCGGTTAAGGCGCGTTGGGCGAATGGCCGGGATAGACAACTGCTCTACCGGAACATCAAGAAACCAAGACGGATCAAGATCTTTTTGAAACCGATGAGATACAGTGTTCGGAATTTTAGAATGCTTCGTTATATGTATTGCATTTTCATTCTCTAAGCAAAAATCAATAAATTCTTCCGCTAATTTAATCGATCTGGCCGTTTTGGGAATAGAGAAACAATCAACATACAAGCCCTTTTCTTGGGTAGGCCTTACGAATACAAGTTCGACGTGATTGTCTTTGGCATCAATTACAGCACGTGAAGATTCATCCGACAAAGCCTGGGTATAAATTAATTCTTCAACAAGCAAGTCATTGATATATCGATTGTTGCTGAATCGTCTGATTTGTCCACGAATCGCTGTGATCATTTTATAGGCCACATAAATAGCGTGTTTGTCCTGAGTATAAGAGGGATACCCCAAATGGCTAAGGGCAGCGCCAAAAACCTCTTGCCATTCGTTCAGCAACCCAATGCCATATTTATGCCATTGGCAAACAATTTTAGGGTCAAAAAAATAACCATAATGGGTGGGATAAGAAGCTAATTTCAAACGATCGATCATGGTTTTATTGTATAAAATACCAAAGGTCCCGTATCCAAAGGGAACCAAGTAAGAATTCGTGGGATCAATGACCTTCATTTTATCCCAAAAAACAGGGGCGATATTTTTATAATTTTTTAAGCGCATCACCTGAACAGGCCGCAGTAAATCTTTTTGAATATAACGCGCCAAAAAAGATGTAGCGGTTGGCGTGATCAAATCATACCCCGAAAAGCCACTGTTTAATTTTGTTTCAAGAACCTCTTGTGAATCAAAATAATCAATAACCAGGCGCACATTTTTTTCTTTCTCAAATTTTTGTAATAACCCTAAAGGCAAAACATCTGACCATGTCAAAACACGTAATTCTTGCTGATGGCGTTCGTGGAAAATGTGATGCAGCGTGTAGATAAAAAAACTGAAAATACCGATAATACGGACGGCTTTTATATTCAAAATACGTTTTATAAGAACGAACAAAGGATACCCCGAAAAAAACTGGTCGGAACGACGGGATTTGAACCCACGACCCCTATCCCCCCAGAATAGTGCGCTACCAGGCTGCGCTACGTTCCGAACACAATTTTAGAGTAAGCAAAAACACAACAATATTCAAGCGTAACCAAATATTAACCTGCCCAGCTGTATCATGACAGAAAGAATAATCAAATAAAGTTTTTATGATGTTTTCTTTCCTAAACCGGAATTCTTCAAAACTAGCACCAACTCTACCTCCTGAATTGATCATGGACAGTTTCAACAGCAACGATGCCACGATTCGTTTTTGTCACTCTGCAAAATCTAAAAAAATAAAAATTCTTTGTTTGCCAGGCGTTATGACCTTTATCGAACGCGCTTTACCTTTCTGGACAGCCCTGGATCATGCGGGTTTTGAGGTCTATGGTTTTGAATACCGGGATCATGGTGGATCATCAAAAAGACATAAAGAAGATCCCCTCAAAATCGACGTTGATAATTTTTCGGTTTATCTAGATGATCTACATCATTTCAAAAACACCTATCTGAAGGATGAACCTATTTTGCTTCTGGGCAGTTCATTTGGTGGACATTTGGCCCTTCGTTATTTGCAAGATTATGATCAAGGGTCTGTACAGCACGCTGTGCTGGTTGCACCCATGGTTGACTTGCTCTGCCCCATTGATTTTTTGCCACGCTGTTGTTTGCCTGCCGCCATTAAACTGTTAACGCTGTTTCAATCAAAACATGATGTGGTTCCAGGACTTGCTGAAAAAACCCCCGAAAATATTATTGAAAATGAGGAAAATATGGCACTGCGTAGCATGCTTGCTTTGCATCAAGATAAAATCATGACCAGAGTAAGCTTGGGTTGGATCGATGCGGCGTTAGAATCCATAGCGCAGCTTAATCAAATGAGCATTAACATACCCGTCACTGTGTTTTTAGGCAAGCAAGAAAAAGTGGTAGATAACAAATCCACCATCAAATTGCTTTCTGAAAAAGCCCCAAAAGCATCGTTTCATTTTTTGGATTGTTCACACCGCGTAATTGATCATCATTTAGAGGATGTTGTAGCTGAGATGTCGAAATTATTATGATACCCCGGCGGGTGGATGACCAATGTACCTGCTGGTTTTGCCGTCAGTTGCCGTAGCACGTCTTGAACTTGATCCAAAGTCACCATGTCAATCACGCCAATCATCGTATTGGTTTGCGCTGCAGTATACCCTTCCGCGCAGCGATCAAAAATACGAATCGCACCAGCTGTCCCATCTGTTGCGAAAACCATTTGTCCTTTGAGCTGGTTTTTCACTTCCTCAAAACGGGTCTTAAACCACTCTTGCTGCATACCATGCCCAACCAGATCTTGCATGAAAGATTTATAGGCAGCTACGCAAGCCTGCACATCCATCGCAGGCGTCAATTCAAAATCAACACTAATATGCCGCGCATCTAATCCTGTCTGATGTGAAACACTGGTATTGGTAGCCAATTTCTTGTCCCGTACCAAATCTTTATACAACAATGAAACATCATTACCCCCCAACAAAAATGCAGCAATACTACACGCCATAACAATGGATGGATCTGTGACCTCTTGAATACTAGGACTAGGATATGCCATTTCACAAAACACCATAGACGCGCGCTGGTTTTCTTGCACAACCATGCGCGATAATCCTTCTATTTTAGGGTCTTGATGGCGCACACGCTTTTCAGTAATATGCGGCGATGCTGCAAGACCTCCAAACAATTCTTCCACAAGAGCGCGAATAAAGGCTTCTTCAAAGTCTCCAGAAATAATCAGCACCGCATTATTGGGAGCATACCACTGCTGATAAGCAGCGCGGGTATTTTGAGCATCGTAAGCCTCGATATGCTCTGGATAACCAATAATTTCAACTCCGTAAGGGTGCACTGGAAATAAAGTACGCAACCATATTTTGATGGTTTCTCCAAAAGGATGGTTTTTGATATGCATGTTTTCTTCTTCTTTTACCGCACCTTTTTCAGGCTCAACTTCAGCATCATCAAAGGACAAATTCAGCATGCGGTCAGCTTCTAATGTTAGTAATGTCCGAAGGCCATCTTTGGGAACAGTGGCATAATAAAACGTTTTATCCCACGAAGTATACGCATTATGCGATCCACCCATGCGCATAATAATTTCGTCTAACTGGCCTTTTGGATATTGCTTAGTCCCCTTGAACATCATATGTTCCAAGAAATGCGCAATACCGTAAGTTTTAGGATCATCATCAGCAGATCCATATTTATACAGCACCCCAGCAGATGCCGCAGACGATATTTTGTTTTTCAAGAAAACGACCTCAAGGCCATTTTTTAAACGAAAATTGACCATAGTAAATAAAGTCGTTCCTGTCATGTTTCCCCCAATTATCAAAGCACTAAGCAGCCACAACATGGCTTTTTCCAGTGATTACAATTATTAATTTATCTGCACTTAAATATTTTTGGGCTACTTTTTTAATCTGATCTAAAGTAACAGCGTCCAAATGCTTTGCGTAATCATTCACATAAGTGGGCGGGAATCCATCTAATTGCAAATGAGCCAAAGTGTGCACTGTTTCCCTAATCGAATCGAAATTCAACGCAAAAGTGCCACTGGTATGTTGCTTTTCAAAAGCCAGTTCTTCTGCTGTCACGCCCTCTTTTTGTATCAAAGCCATATTGTCCTTGATCAGTTGAACAACAGCTTTTTCATTTTCAGTAGCAACGCCAGTCGATCCTTGCAACGCATCCAATCTTTCCATATTAACCGCGTTGGTTTGAGCATAATACGCAAGGCCGCGCTTTTCACGAATATCTTGAAATAAGCGAGATTTCATAGCCGTACCACCAAAAATACCTTCTAATAATTCATAGGCGTAATAGTCAGGATCATGTAATAAAATAGCCGGCATAGTGAAACGAATTACACTTTGGGGAATAGGCATAGATATTTGATGAATGGATTTTTGATAATCCAGTTCTGCCATAGGTATAGGCTTTAGATCAGCTTCTTTTGGTAAAATCATAGTCAGCGCATTGACTAAATTTGTCATAGTTGGCGCATCAATATTGCCAGCGCATGTGACCAATAAATTATTTTGTCCAAAACGTTTTAAAACGACGCGCACATCATGCGATGTCAGTACTTTTAATCCAGAAATTTGCTCATCAATCGATACAAAATAAGGGTGTTTTTTATAGGCCAAACGCTTTAAAGCATCGGCAGACAAAGAAAAAGGATCATGCTTAGATTGCTCTAAAGATACAATCATATCATCACGATTCCGATCTAAATCTGCATCGGCAAGCTTTAACGTACTTAGGATTTTTATCATGACCTCAAGGGCATCCGGCAACTGACTTTTGACAGTACGGATGGTAATACCAAAATTGTCAGCATCATAGTCGGGCATTAATTGAATCTGATGATTCAACAAAAAATTCTGAAATGTCTCAGAATCCATATCATCGGTGCCTTCATTCAACATAGAGGCAAGCATCTTCGTCGCGCCAGGGGTCAGGTCTTGCGCAGCACCAGCACCTTTAAAACTGATTTTGAAACAAACAAGATCGGTGTCCTGATTGGGTACATACCAAATGGGTACGTTTTGGACCACACGCGTTTGCACTTTTATATCAATTTGCGCCACACGCGGTAAATCTTTGAAGTGATTTTTATGCGTTTGATAAACCACGAATCCCCCTATAATCAATACAATCAAAAAAACAGTGCTAAGATAACGCTTCATGGTACCTGCAAAGCATTCTTGGGAATCACAAGAGTATTTGATGATGGATCAATATTTTTTTGACATGCCGTTAACAATAAGACGGGCAAAAATAACACTAAATGCTTCATGTTTTTTCAGCAAGAATGAACTAAGTTATTGTATACCGAAATAAGAGAGCGGCCTAGAAACTAATCCACAAGGACGGTTTCTTCAATCGAACATTCGATGACATCGCCCACTTTAAGGTCGTTATAATTTTCAAAAGCCATACCACATTCGTAGCCCTTCATGACTTCCTTCGCTTCTTCTTTAAAGCGCTTCAAGGTTTTTAACTTGCCTTCATGAATGACCACGTTGTCGCGCAGCAAGCGCACTTTGGCGCCGCGTTGCACCTGACCTTCGGTAACCATACAGCCCGCAATTGTTCCAATTTTGGACACGTTGAAGACCTGGCGCACTTCCGCATAACCAATAAATTTATCGCGTTTGATGGGATCATGCAGACCTGATTTTGCCTTTTTAATCTCATCTATCAAATTGTAAATGATAGAGTGGTACGCAATCGTAATACCATCGCGCTTTGCCATGTCACGCGCCTGAGGATTTGCGCGCACATTAAAGGCCAAAATAACAGCCTTCGAAGCTTTAGCCAGCGTGATGTCACCTTCTGTAATAGCACCAACGCCCGTATGCAAGACACGGATTTTAACTCTATCGTCTGTCAATTGTTCTAAGCTGCCTTTGATAGCCTCCACAGAACCTTGCACGTCACCCTTTACAATGACGGCTAGCATTTTCTGTTCCCCATCACCCTTACTTTGCAGCAGATCCTGCAAGGATCTTGGTGAACGTAATTTATGTTCGTCATCCTTCATTTTTTGCTGACGGTATTTAGCAATCTGAACAGCCTTCGATTCTTCATCAACAACCGCTGCTTTTTCTCCAGCCAAAGGTGCGCCTGACAAACCTATAACGCGTACAGGAAAGGCTAGCCCTGCAGACTCTAACCGTGTCCCCCGGTCGTCTGTCATCACCTTAATACGACCATATTCAGTCCCAGCAAGCAAAATATCTCCAACTTTCAAAGTACCTTCTTGTACCAAAACAGTGGCAACAGGTCCTGTTCCTTTTTCAAGGGATGCTTCAATGATAACACCGCGCGCCGGTTTATTAGGATTGGCTTTAAGCTCCAACACCTCAGCGCGCACTAATATTGCAGCTTCAAGCGCATCAAGTCCAACACCTGTTTTAGCTGAAACATCTACAACGATGATATCCCCACCCAAAGATTCAGGAACAAGTTCGTGTTGCAATAATTCATTACGCACCCGCTGGGGGTCAGCATTCGGTTTGTCGATTTTGTTCACAGCAACAATAATCGGAACATCTGCTGCTTTCGCATGGTGAATAGCTTCAACAGTCTGTTCTTTAATACCATCATCTGCTGCCACAACCAACACGACAATGTCTGTGATTTTGGCACCACGCGCCCGCATTTCAGAGAATGCTGCGTGGCCAGGAGTGTCAATAAACGTAATTGGATTGCCTTCCTTCGTATGTATTTGATACGCACCAATATGCTGCGTGATACCACCAGCCTCTCCTGCTACCACATCTGTCTTTCGAATCGCATCCAATAAAGATGTTTTACCATGATCCACATGTCCCATAATGGTTACAACAGGTGCACGCAGGATCAAATCTTCAGATGAATCCGTTGTAGAGCCGAGCAATTGCTCAACGTCACTATCTGCCACACGCACGGCTTGGTGACCTAATTCTTCACAGATAATTTGCGCTATATCACCATCGATAACTTGCGTTGCCGTCATGAAAATTCCTTGTTTCATCAAGGCTTTAATCACATCTGCAACACGTATAGCCATACGGTTCGCCAATTCTGCCACAGAAATGGATTCGGGGATCGTAACCTGGCGCATAACGAAAGGTTGATCATCCTGTTCTACCTTGTTCTTTTTCTTTTTAAACTTACGATAACGCTCTGAAGCGGCAGATTCAATAGCCTCAAGATCTTGCTGTCCAGAATATTTAGACACCTGAATACGTTTTGCATTGGGACGCTTTTCTGCCTCAAAGGGAACTTTTGGTTTCTTGTTTGCTGATTGATCATCGCCCTTTTCACGCACCTTATTGAAATCTTCTTTTCTCCATTTGGCGCGTTGATCCTGCGCTTCCTGAGACTCAGGCACTCCTGGCGCTGCAGATGATTCTGGTTTGCGTAAAGCAGGCGGGGTTGCTGTGCCTACAGTAGGTTTTTCTAGGGGTTTAAAGGGCACATGTTTAAATGCTGGTCTTTCAGGTTTAACCAGTTTTGCCAAGGCATCTGCCTGACGCACGGCTTGAATACGCTGCGTCATTTCATCATTGGTTAACGTTTTACTATGAAATCGACCAGGCGCGCCATCGCTAGAAAGCCTAGATCTATTTGGTAGGGCAGAACGATTTTTCTTGACCTCTACCTGAACATTAACAGAGCGACTGCCTGTTGCTGTTTGGTTGTACGGCTTATGTGATGCCGTTAAAGTCCTTCGCGCCGGATCAAGCGTCAACTGTTGTTTTTCCGGGCTTTTGCTTTCGTCTTGGCGTGGCGTATCTTGATCGGACATCTATTCATTTCCTTTGCTTGGATAGCATTGCGCTCTTAGTTCCAGAATTAAGGCATTTATAACCTCGGGGTCGATTTGGTCGTCAGCCAAGATTTCCCGTAATTCATCAGAGGACAGATCTGCCACGTCCAGAAGAGAATTACAGCCATTTTGCGTAAGCTTATATTTTTGTTCAAGGCTGAAACGTGTATCAGCGCGCAAATCATCTTGTATTGTTGTTTTGTTGAGCTCTTCAAGCAATTGATTTTCTTGCTCTGCCAAGAACTGCGCCGCGCGGTTCTGCAATTCTATTGCAATACCAGCATCAAGATCCAGATCTATCAGATCTTGCGGATCACACGCAGCAATGTCTTCAATTGTGTAAAAGCCTTCTGTCGCCAAAAATCGGGCCATAAGTTCATCAATGTTCAGACTATCGCAAAACAGCTGAATCGCTTCATCCAATATTTTATTGCTACGCTCTGTTTCTTTTTCTTCTGTCAATAATGTAATACGCCATCCTGTCAGCGCCGACGCCAACTTAACGTTTTGCCCTCTTCGTCCGATAGCCAAACTAAGTTGGTCTTGCGATGTGATCACTTCGATCGAGTGCGTTTCTTCATCCATGATAACTTTGGCAATTTGCGCAGGAGATAAGGCATTGATGATGTAAGTGGCACTATCTCCAGACCACTCAATCACATCAATTTTTTCGCCCATTAATTCTTCAGAAACTGTTTTAATTCGGCTACCTTTTGGTCCAATGCACGCGCCAACCGCATCAACGCCAGGATCCGCAGAATACACAGCCACCTTGGCATGACTACCAGGATCGCGTGCAACCGATTTAACATCGATGATGCCTTCGTTCACTTCTGTGATTTTTTCATACATAAGGGCATGCAATAATTCTGGCGCTGTACGAGACAAACGTACCACAGGTCCATTACTATCTGGCCGAAGGCTTCTAATAACAGCCTTCACCCTTTCTCCAACTTTCAGTTTCTCACGCGGTAGCAAATCCTCCTTGAAGAAAATACCTTCAACTTTGTTATCGAATTCAGCCAGGTAAAAACTGATCTCATCACGTTTAACTGTAACGGTGAACATTTCGCCAACGCGATTTTTGTATTCGTTATAGTGCTGTGACCGCCGGGTATTTTGCAGCACGTCAGCAACAACTTGCCTACTGGCCGCAGCGGCAATACGATCAAAATCGATCGCAGGCAATTCTTCCGATATACTTTGACCAATTTCAATAGAACGGTTTGGATAAAGTATTACGGCCTCTTCATATTGAATTTCCTGATCAGGATTACTAACCTCAGCCACAACGGAGATATTACGATAAAAAGAAATAGCACCTGTATCCCGGTTAATACGTACGGAAATATCATTGCGCACCCCATATTTTGACAACGCAGGTTTGACCAAGGCCTGCTCAAGCGCTGTAATAACAGCGTCTGGTTCCAGCCCTTGTTCGCGTGCAACGACTTCAATCACCTGCAAAATTTCAGATTCCCGATTTGATAGCTTTATGGACAATGTCGCCTCAATTTTTAAACTGGCTTTACGAAAAGACTCGCTTTCTGTATATCATTATAAGGAAGAAAAACCCCTTCGTCGATACCGTGCCTCCCCTCAACATGTGTGTCATCCTGGAAGCTAGCGCAGCAGGCCATACAAACACTTGCTTCCGGGATGACCAACTATTTTTCAGAAACATCCCGTGCATAAAAAAATATTTTTTCGCAAAATGTTGTTGACTGTTTTTAACGATTTGTTTATATATTTAGGTGTAGTTAACGTTTAACGGTTTTAAAATGATCCTAACAGTATTGACAGCTGTAGCAGTTGCTGCACCAGCGAAACCAGTAGCAGAAGAAGAAACAACAGCGAAAACAACTACTGAGGTTACTCCAGCAGCACCAAAGAACTAATCGTTCTTTGTGACCGCGGTCCTTCTGGCTGATCGCCGGATTTTTAAAATTTTTGGAAATGATAAAGAAAAGTTCCTGCAAGGCTTGTTGACGTGCAATGTGCGTGATCTGCCTTGTTATGGGGCTTTACTGTCACCCCATGGGCGTTTTCTGTACGATTTTTTTATTGTGGAAGAAGGCGACCATTGGCTGATGGATATTCAAAGCGATCGCAGTGACGAGATCTTAAAAAAACTACATCTGTACAAATTGAAATCAGATGTGCGATTTGAACAAGATGACCGGAAGGTTTGGTGGACACCCATTATCCCAGGCAAAAACGCAGCTATGGATCTAGACGCCATTTTCTATAAAGACCCCCGACATCCTGACATGGGATACAGATCCTACAGAGATCCTGATGTTACGATCGTAGTCGAGGATAACTGTGATGCCTGCCTAGACTATGCAGACCATCGCATTGCCCTTGGCATTCCTGAAGGGCCTTTGGACCTCATGTATGATCGCAGCATTATACTAGAATGCAATTTCGTCCAGATGAATGCCGTGTCATTCACAAAAGGCTGTTACATTGGACAAGAACTGATCGCACGCACGCACCACACAGGCACGCTGCGAAAACGCTTGATGCCTGTTGATCTGCAGCAAGATCAAGGGCAACATGCTGACCTGTATCGCTCTGTCGGCAGACGGTATGCACTGGCGATGCTACCCATCATCACCTAAACAAACTTGCAAAATCAATTGTTTGGGGTGGCGCTGATGGAATCTCTGACGCAGAAGCAGGCGCTATTTTTGGTGCCTTAGTAGGCATTGTGTCTGATATTCGAACTGCAGCAGGCAGCGCAGGCGTTGCAATCACATTGGCAATGGCGGAAAAATCAAATGTTGGCACCACTGGCGACGGCGTAGGCTGGGCTGGAGTTGGCGAAACAGGTGGACACACATCAACAACAGGAACAGGAGTTTTCACCGCGACAACTGGCACAGCAGGCTCTTTCGACAGCTGATCAAGCTGCTTTAGCAAAGCTTGCCAATCTTCCGGATTAACCGATGCAGCATCATTCACAGGAACCGTGGCAACAACTTTTGCCGCCTGGATTGTTGGTTTGCACAAATTGTCCCAAGCCATTGTTGGGTTGTTTGCCTGTGTTTTAGTTGTAGCAATGCATTGTTTATCTAAAACATAGATCGCTAGGATGACCGACAGAAATTGTGCACCAAACAAAGCAATCAACCACCACCACTGAAAATCAGCTAATTTTGCCAGCAATAAATAGCCAACGCCAACAGTAACTGCGCCGCTAACCAGGCCAACAACAATGATATGTGTGATGTTCATTTTTATATTTAATGGAATACTTAATTATATTTTGATGTATTTAATTTAAAATGTCATCTATCTGGAGCTGTCTTCCCGGTCGTTACAAACTCTCGCGCGCAGCGCTTAGAGTTTGTTAGAACCGGGATCCAGAAATAAAGCACTGGATCCCGGCTCCCAAGAAACACTAAAGCAGCATAGCTGCAAGTGTTTCATAGGGGCCGGGAAGACAGCTGCAATGTCATCCTGTGATTAATACATCGCCAGGATAAGAATAATGAATCATCTTACGCACTTGTTCTTCAAGCAAATCTTTGCAGATATGTTTATTGCTAAGTAATTTTGTTAATTGCTCTAGATGACGTTTCTCAATTTCCAGGTCATTAAGAAGCTTTTGATTTGCTACTAATTCTTTGCTGACATGCCAATAAACCAGCAATCCATTTTGTCCATTAAACAAATGATACACACAATACACCCCAAACAATATGAAAATCATTTGGCGAAGAATGCGTGGCAGCATTAGTCAGCGATGTAAGGAATAAGGGCTAAAAAGCGTGCATGTTTAACAGCGCGTGACAGATGACGTTGATGTTTTGTAGAAACCGCTGTAATACGACTTGGCAAAATCTTACCAGAATCTGATAAAAATTTTTGCAGCAGCTGTATATTTTTGTAATCCACTTTCAGACCATTAGGCCCTGAAAATGGGCAAGAACGACGCTTTTTGAAAAACGTACGCTTTGACCGTGTTGGCATACGGGTGCCAGCACCTGCGCCGGCCGGCCCTGTTGAGTCCGTTGTTAATTCTTCTGACATGATTCCCCCTTACGCTGTTTCTGGTTGTTGCTGATAGATTTTTCCAGAACGAATCTGGGCCTTGTACACAGTATCCAAATTATGACGCTGCTGTAACAATTCGGATGGTTTGGCATCTAATTCATCAACATGCAACATCAAAAAGCGCACAACCGTAGGATCGTTTTTCAAGAAGACATCGAATTTTTTAACAAAGTCTGCAGGCATCTTTAGATTTAATAGGATGTAATATCCTTTCTTCTTCTTATCAATAGGGTACGCAAATGTGCGCATGCCACAAAATTCTGTCTTTGTAACTTCGCCACCTACTTCTTTGATTTTTTGTGTGTATTCAGATACGGTAGAGCGCACAATCTGCTCGGTCGTATCCTGCGTAAAGATACACACAAATTCATAATTGTTGAGTTTTTGTTTCATTATATTCCCTTTATTCCCTGTGGATTTTGTTCATACAAAAGCGCTTTTTTGGCAAAGCGCAGAGAAAACCATTATCATAATGCCATATTTGATAGCGTTTAGCCACCCTTTCGCAAAAACGCAGGAATGTCTAGATTGTCATGGTTCACGGCATCTTCTTTGCTGGCGTCGTGGCGGAAGCGACCAAGGCCTGGAAGACGTTCGAATATTGATCCTGTACGTGACTTAGTCGGAGCCAATACTGTTTCTGGAATCACTTCATGGATTGCAGGCGCCTCAGCCTCTTCTTCTTCCAATACGGATTTTTCTATTGAAGAAAGGGCGACTGGTTTCGTTTCAGCAACAACAGCGCTAATTGTGGACATATGAGACTGCCCGCCAATACCAGTTGCCACAACCGATACGCACATTTTGCCTTCTAAACGCGCATCGAAAGTAGATCCGAAGATAATGTTCGCTGCGTCAGTTTCGATTTCATCGCGGATACGGTTGGCGGCTTCATCGACCTCATACAAGGTCATATCATAACCGCCGGTGATATTGATTAGCACACCTTTGGCACCCTTCAAGGACACATCATCAAGCAACGGATTCGATATGGCAGCTTCAGCCGCATCAAGCGCCCGACGTTCTCCTTCGGCTTCGCCTGTGCCCATCATGGCTGTACCCATTTCGCTCATCACGGCGCGGATATCGGCAAAGTCTAAGTTAATAAGACCTGGTTTCAACATCAGATCTGTGACACCGCGTACGCCAGAGTACAAAACGTTATCAGCCATTTTGAAAGCATCAGCAAAGGTGGTACGTTCATTCGCAATGCGAAATAGATTTTGGTTAGGGATCACAATTAACGTGTCCACATATTGTTGTAATTCTTCGATGCCACGTTCGGCAGAACGCATACGATGCGCGCCTTCGAAATTGAAAGGCTTCGTCACAACGCCAACCGTGAGGATGCCGCTTTCACGGGCCGCACGCGCAATCACAGGCGCAGCGCCAGTGCCCGTTCCACCACCCATACCACTTGTAATAAAGACCATATTGCTGCCTTGAAACAACTGGATAATTTCTTCAATGGATTCTTCAGCAGCAGCCTTACCAATATCCGGCTTAGAACCCGCCCCAAGCCCTTGCGTAATATGTGGGCCCAACTGAATACGATGCGACGTTTCAACACTGGAATTTTGCAAAGACTGCGCATCTGTGTTGCCCACGATAAATTCGACGCCTTCAAGCCCCATTTCTATCATGTTATTTACAGCGTTGCCGCCCGCTCCACCAATACCAATTACGCAGATACGCGGCCTTAAATCAGGAATATGCGCTTGCTCTCTAAATCTGGACATAGAAAAAAAATGTGTAATGCACTATTTCTTAATATACACCCTATTCTTTCAAGGTTTCAATGAAAACAGATGCTGACAAAGAAAACCATGTATACTAGAAAGAGAAAATAATTTTCTGATGTGCACATTGTGTTTTCGCCATTAGTTTCTATTGGCCTTGTTTCGATCGCTTCTACTTTCTTTACATCGTTCGTGTCGATCAAGTTAGAGATGATCGGTGCGCCCCAGTGGCTTATTGGTTGGATGGGTGGCGCTTATTATATAGGTATGTTGCTGGGATCTCATTTACCAGCCAAATTTGTTTTGCGTGTGGGCCATATTCGCGCCTACGCCTTTTTTGCCAGCATTTTGACAGTTGCAATCCTATCCCAGTATTTCTGGAATATTTACGTGTCATGGGGGATAACCCGGTTTCTGGTTGGATACGCACTTGGCGCTTTATACCTGGTTATTGAAAGCTGGCTGTTCAATCTAGCAAGTCCCGAGAAAAAAGGCGCCGTGATAGGGCTGTACACATTTATATTGTATCTAGGCTCTTTCGTTGGGCAAATTCAGTTCCGGTACATTGATTTAAATTCACCATCTGCATTTATCATCCCGGCAGGCATCGTGATATTGTCTTTGTTTCCTTTGTCGGCCACCCGCACGCAGTATCCCAAGTTTGATCTGCACGGCACATTTAATATGTTTCATATTATAAAAAAGGCGCCTGTTGGAGCGTGGAATACCCTGATGTCGGGCTTGATCATCAGTACTTCTCATGTTTTGCTACCCGTGTTTTTGTATCGGTTTGGGTTTGCCAAAGACGCCTTGGCGTGGTTGCTAGCAGTGCCCATATTGGGGGCCATCTGCTTCCAGTACCCCCTTGGGCGCGCGTCCGACTTTGTGGACCGCCGTAAACTTATGATCAGCCTGCACCTGGTTATGCTGGCTTCTATGGCAGGCATCGTTTTATTTGTAGACCAGATGCTGTGGCTTGGTGTGGCTCTGTTTACCTTTGGATGCATGTTTTATTCGATCTATCCCATCGCCATGGCCTATACCTGCGATAACTTCCCGAAAGAACAATATTTTGGGGTCATTCAAACATTGCTGATTCTCTACGGCGTTGGATCAATCATAGGACCGATCTTGGCAGCCTACTGCATGCAATGGTTCCATATCAACGCCTTGTTTTGGTTTTTGGGCGTCATGAGCCTTGGATCTGCCATATTTTCCTACCTAGCCCGCTTCTTGCCGGCTTACAAAGATGATGAGCATAAGACAGAATTCATCAACGCTGAAGCACACACCCCGATTTTGACCGATATTGATTAGAAGCTTGGTTTCCCGGGCGTTACAGACTCTCGCGTTTTACGCCTAGAGTCTGTTAGTACCGGGATCCAGGAAAATAAACATTTTGATGTAATTACAAATGAATGTTATAATATTATTGTACTCAAATAATAATAATTTTCGATTGGGAGAGAGAAAATGTCTTGTGAAAACGGAGGCGGACTACGGTTCGTATTTGCCGAACTAAATCGCCAAAACAAACCATGCCTAAACTTAGACATCGCTACCGATTTAACGCTACTTAAAGACGCACTAGAATTTTCAAACGAACATTGCATTCAATTGGATGGGTGCTGCTCATCACGCGTATTCGCATCCCTAACAGCGCTGAAAGATCCTTCGTCCATCACAACATCCGACAGCTTCGGAACTGCATCTGACAAGCAAGCTGCTTTCACAGGCTTGGTTGAAGTTCTCTGCCCAGCCACACACAGCAGCAAGTGCGACTGTCTGTAGGATCGAAAATATCCCACTGGCTTCCCGGACCAGGTGCGAAGCACCGCAGAGCCGGGATCCAGCCCTTTTTCCTGGACCCCGGTACTAACAGGCTCTAAGCGTAAAACGCTAGAGCCTGTAACACCCGGGGAACCAGACAACAATTCTCAAAAACTCAGTTGCAAATAGGCACCCCTTCCCCCACACTATACAAAAGCCTTATAACATCAAGCGGTCATGACACATCTTGTACCCGTAGGCAACGGCCTTGGCGTCCAAATCCCCCCTCATCTGCTAAAAGCAGCGCATCTGGATGATGCATCAGACTTGTCGATAGAAGTCATGCATCACGGTCTATTCATATCTTTACCACAGCCAAAATATGTACGCGGTCCACAATCAAAAACTATTTTTGATCTTTTGGGTACAATTAAGATAGAAGGACCACTTGACGTTGATGCTGCTATTCAACAGGCGGTTTTAGAAAATGATCAGTATTGACACCAATGTATTAGTGCGTAGCTTAATCGATGACGATGATCTACAGGATCGCATAGCACGGGATTTTTTCGCACAAGCGTGCTTAACCGAAGGTCTTTTCATTTCTTCCTTTGTTATCCTAGAAACCGTATGGGTATTAAAAACAAAAAAAGTAGCGCGCTTGGCCATCGTAGAGTTGATTGACATCTTGTTAAATACCCCACAAATCATGATTTCGAATTCTGCAATCATGCGTGCTGCGCTGCACATGTACAAAAGTGGTCGTGCAGATTTCTGTGATTACGCGCTATTGCATGACAGCTTACACCATCAAATTTCCGAGCTTAAAACCTTCGATCAAAAATTCGCCAAAGAAGCGAAACAATCCATGATAGTACTATAAAACGGCGAACAATGCAGAAATGCATACCGAAGCATCGTGCTTGTACAATCCAGTTGCAAATAGGCACCCCTTCCCCCACACTATACAAAAGCCTTATAACATCAAGCGGTCATGACACATCTTGTACCTGTAGGCAACGGCCTTGGCGTCCAAATTCCCCATCATCTACTAAAAGCAGCGCATTTAGATGATGCATCAGACTTGTTTTTTGAAGTCACAATGCAAGGCTTACTGATTAAACCCCCCTCAATTACGACAAGACCTATTTTAAACATTGCTCAAGAATTTGAGCAGCTTCGTCGGGGAGTAACACTGGGACCAGGTATGACCCTAAAACAGCTTATTGAAGATGGCCGCAAATGGTAATTTTAGACACTTCTGTAGCATTGTCATGGTGTTTTGAAGACGAGTGGACAGAGCCAACACAAAAAATACTCAAGCATGTCGAAAAACACGGAGCCATTGTTCCAGCTTTGTGGCAACTGGAAGTAACAAACGCATTGTCGACATCTATGCGCAAGAAACGGTTAGATGTAGAAAAAAGCCGATCATATATCAGACTATTCAATGCTCTGCCTATAAAAATATTGAGTAACTCGTACGATCTGTCACACTTGCTGGATACAGCTTGCTCAACTGGTCTAACAACATACGATACTGTGTATTTGCTTCTGGCAATAGAGCATCACTTGCCCTTAGCAACGCTTGATGTCGCACTACAAAAAGCAGCGCAGAGTAAAGGTGTCGTTGTTTTTAATCCATAAACCATAATCTGATTGAACGCACGCTGCATCCACATCGGGAAGTGGATTTTTCATGAACGACCGTTACTTAATTGATACAAAATTTAGTTTCTCCATTTTAATCAAATCTTAACTTGACCCTCTTATTTGAAACTGTTAACTTGTTAACGTGTTTAGGTGTAACTTACTGTTCCTAATTTGTGGGGAATACGTTTTTTTATAGGAGAATTGTATGTTAGTTAGTTTATTATTATGCGGAGCATCAGCAGCAGCATCAGCAGCAGTGCCGCCGAAGGAAATCTATCCTGAGCTTTCTTTTTCTGTGAACGGTACGGAGAATAAGCTATCTGGGTCAATAGTAAAACAGATTATACCCGCTCTTAAGAAGCATGAGCTGTACAGCAAGGAATTTGCTGCAAGTAGTGGAACAGGGAAGATTGATTGGGATACTATGGACCATAAAGCAGAAGCAAATGGAGCTGCATCCCTAACTCTGGATCAATTCAAAGAGTTGTTCAGCAAGCACACTGGTGTTAAAACTATGAGGCTGAAAGCTGCCGGAGCGGACACAGCGATGGCAGATGCAAAGGATGAGGTCCAGGAGGCTAAAAATGCGATGGCCCCTTTGACTGCAGAAAGAGACAGCCTGAAAGCAGAAAGAGATTTAATAGCTAAGAAGCTACAAGCGCTTTCAACCGAGTACGCAAGTCTTGTTGAGAAGGCAAAAGAGCTAGATGCAGAAGTTGTTAGATTAACACCTGCTCCTCGAGATGCAGACCTAGTTGCAGCGCGATCAAATTTAACTGCTGCTCAACAGACATATACCGCTTTTGTTGACACTCTTTCCGACGACAAGAAAGCAACAGCCAGTGCTATCGACTGGACCACAGGGGATCTAGCAGATGCATTAAATACTAATGAGATGTCTGTGATCATAAATCTGATACCTAACACTTTGTCTAAAAGTGAGAGAACTGCTATTACCACTAACCAACTTGCAATACAGTCTGCACAGCGAGATGTGAATGCAAAATCTGTTCCTCCAAGAGCTCCAGCAAAATTCAAATCCCACACTGCAATATTAGGCGCTGTTACTGCTGAGTAAGGTGACGCTTACACCTGCTTTGTTTAGTAAAGAAAATCTCCAGAAGAGGCGTTGGAAAGTGTACTGTTCTAAATGTTCCTACACTTCATACTAAAAATCCCACCAATATGGTGTCTTCCCGGTTGTGACGGGCTCTTGCGCAAAGCAGCTAGAGCGCGTTATAGACCGGAGAATTTTATGGATGTGCCATCTGGTTCCCCGGGCGTTACAGGATCTTGCGCGTCAGCGCTTAGAGCCTGTTAGTACCGGGGTCCAGTGCGCGTCAGCGCTTGTAAAACATGGTGCTCATGGCAAACAATTTTTCTGGATCCCGGTACTAACAAACCCTAAATGCTTCGCATGATGGTTTGTAACGCCCGGGAAACCAGACGGTACATCCTTCAACAATCGTATAACTTATTATTGCGCAAGCCCTTACGCCGTCACTAACTTCGTACTAACAGTTTTACCATCAAAATGCAGGCCGTAAAGCAATATTGTTTTGCAACCATGGCGTTTAAGCTCTGTGGCATATTCTTTGTCTTGAATCTGTAATAACGCTTGATCCGCTGATTCTTTGTTCATCTTGACCTCTATAATAACGCCTGGATCCTTTGACGGATCGTTGGGATACAATGCAATGTCATAACGCCCATAGCCAGACTCTCTATTAGAATTCACATGGTAACGGCCTTTTAACCCCAAGGTTATCCCCAGCAAAAACCCATGGTAAAAAGATTCTTGTGTGTTTTCTCCTACATCATGAAAACTCATGGTGTTCAGGATCAAATCTTGCAGCTTGGTTTGTAAATCTATAGCGCGGCCATAAATTAAATCAGCCAGAAAATTATCTAAAAATGCATCACCCTGTCCATATCCAAACCATTTCAAAACTGTTGTTTCGAAAAACTCGTGCACTTCATAATTGGGGATGCGTACTAATTTTTCGTAACGACCGGGTCCATCCCCAGCTGAGGTTAAATACCCTGATGTGTACAGCAAATTGAAGAATGCATAACGATCTTCTTTTAGGTATTTTAGAACCAGGTTGTTATCAATTTTTAAAGAAAATGTCCCGCCATTCATCAGTTTTTCAACGGCTTCCATTTTATCGGCGGTTAAACTTTTTTGAATCAACGAATTTTCAGCAGTATCGATCCAATAGGCTTTATATTCAAAATAATTTTTAATGAAATTCAAAATAGACCAGGGATTATAAATGGTGCGATTGCCAAAAGTATAGCCATTGTACCATTTTTTGGCGTCTTGATAATGCTCTGGGATCATGGCTTTCACATCATCTTCTGTGAATCCAAAATACTGGGCATAATCGATCACATTGATGTCGTACGTGTAAAAATGATTAAGCCCAGAAAATAAATTCGCTTTAGCAACCCGTGTAATACCCGTCAGCACGCCCTTATATAAACTGCTATTGTCCTTCAAACCATCTTCAAATAAATTACGCAGCACAGCTACTATTTCTTCGTAATACTCATTAAGATAACCGGTCTGAATGGGCGCATCATATTCATCAATTAACACAAGAACGCGTTGTCCGTAATGTGCGTGCAATTTTTGTGACAAAATCAGCAAAGATCGCCCCATATCGCTTACTGTCATAGGTACTGTTCTATCAAAATAAACATCGTAACCACTGTTGTGAAAAATTTCTTTATACGGCGCAAAAGCATCACGTATGATATGGGAAAGCCCCCCAAACATGTCTTGATAGTTTTTATGTTTCAATCCTTTAAAAGAAATAGACACTACAGGATATTTTCCATGATACGTATCCATAATGTACTGATTTTTGGCAATCTGCAGGCCATCAAATAGCGATTCGCGCGCCCCAAAAAAATAATATAACATTGACATGTTCAAAGTTTTGCCGAAGCGGCGCGGACGCGTGAACAAAAGAACCTTCGCACCATCATCAATGATATCTTTGATCATCATTGATTTGTCACAATACAAATAGTGTTCATTTTCTGATGAAACATCTTGAATGAGTTCTTTAAAATCACTGATCCCGATAGGAATACGCATATTGATCATGTGCTTACTGCGTTAGTGTTAGTGTAGCATATCCAAAAATAATGGTGTCTTCCCCGAAGTGCCCCCCCACCGTGTCGTCCCGGAAGACTGTCCGGAGAGTTTTATTGATGCGCCATCTGGTTCCCCGGGCGTTACAGGATCTTGCGCGTCAGCGCTTGTAAAACATGGTACTCATGGAAAACAATTTTTCTGGATCCCGGTACTAACAAACCCTAAATGCTTCGCATAATGGTTTGTAACGCCCGGGAAACCAGACGGTACATCCTTCAACAATCGTATAACT
>ERZ1292633.1748-Hain-H41-02um-R1-1748-length-23071-cov-5_pt1 | contig 23071 bp, 7 predicted proteins | sample MGYA00564406_ERZ1292633 | MGnify/ENA primary metagenome ERZ1292633 (study PRJEB36523, sample SAMEA6512639) | groundwater metagenome | collected 2019-01-08 | study: AquaDiva: Metagenomics assemblies of 32 groundwater samples | reverse complement strand
GCCAGGGGACCCTCAATGACGTCCGCCGGAACGAGAACGCTGGACGCGCGCACGACGGAAGGGGCGAAACCGAGGTTTTTTCTACTCCAAGCCGCGCCACCTCGGAAGCCGCTGGCCACCGACTGCCTATCGCCCAACATGTCTTCCGATGACGGCGCGTTGATGAGTGTGTCGAAGACCGGGAGCGCCGAGCAAACCGCTTCCACGAATCTCGACTGCCGCACGTGCCACCGAGCAAGCTCGGCGCGCAAGATGGGGCACTCAAATGGATCGTCAAGCGCTTCATCGACTTCGAGCAATCGCACGACCTGCTGATCATCCCCTACGTCGGCCAGCAGTGTGGCTAAACCGATACGTGACTTGGCGTGGCGGGGTTCAAACGCCAGGACCGCTCGGTATGAGATCACCGCCAGCGTGATGTTACCCAATCCGGCGTGGCACCGAGCCTCGGCGAACGCCAGCGCCGCGGACGCGCGGAAAGTCGCATCTTGCTTCATAAAGCTCACGACACGGAGCGCGAGCTCAAACGACCCGATCTTCAACAGGGCATCCGTGACGTCGTAGAGGATGTCGCCAAAGTCGTGTGGCAGGCAGCTCCGCATCAGCTCCTCGGCAATGGCGGCCGCTTGGTCCGCGTTTCCCATGAGCGCCGTCGCGATGGCAAGACGTGCGATCACGTCGGGTGGGAGGTCGCTCGTCGACACGCGAAGCAGCTTCGCGATCGTCCACGGGAGCGCCACCGCCGCCGCGTAGTTTCCCCTCTCCAGCAGCACTTCCATCCGGACGTTTGCAAGCGTCAGCAGTTGTCTGCGCGTGTCGGCGTCATTGTTCAGGTCGAGGCCGCGACTCGCAAAGGAATCCGCGATATCGGCAAACACCGGCGATGGAGACATGGCGCCGGAAGCAATTTCGCCTTTTATCCTGTCGCTGACCGCTCCTGCTGCCGGCATGCCTCCTGCCTGATCTTGGGGAGGTTCGCTGCCATCTCCGGCTGCACGGCGCCGCTTCCGGCCGGTGGGCGGCATGGGGACACTGCCGGACGCCGCAAGTGAGTCGCCGGCTGCGGTTTGCAACAGCTTTTGTTGAGCGTCGTCGACGAGCGTCTCTAACGCTGTGAAGCGCCCCAGCTGAAAGTACAAAGAGGATAGCAACGCAAAGACCTCGAAGTCGGTGTGCCCGGATCGATCCCACAAGTCGCGATAAATGGTTCGCGCCTGCATCGGCACGTTGAGCGCCACGAGGAGTTCCGCACGGTGCAGCAGCAGCTGGCGACGGAGCGTGGAATCAGTTTCCAGGGCGGCTAGTCGGTGCAGGCACATCGTCGCTTTCAGGAAATCGCCGTCGTCCATGCATTCACCGTATACTTCCCGCCACAAATTGGCATCTTTGGCGAGAAAACATCTCATGAGACGAAATTCCTTTGCCTTTCGGAAATCCAAACGCCTCTCGGCCACCTGTTCCAGCATCGAGAACGCGTGGACGCAAGGACGAATCCGAATCGAACAAATTGCACACCGCTCACAGTCCGGCAGCCGGTTCTCGAGCAACGCCGACTGCGCCTCTTCTAGCCACGAGGCATATTTCTTGGCTAACTCCGGTGTCGCAAAGGTCGTTTTCGCAAGTCTGCGTACGGTGCGGGGTGGTGTCGCATCGGAGGGAGGCCGCGGAGCAACCGATTTGGCGGCGCTGTCGTCCATTGTGGCAACGGATGGTGGAGGGGCCGAAATGTGTCCGTCGAAATTGAAATCAAACCCTTCCGATCGACGGCAATGAACATCACATGCAAATGAATGCATTGCTGGCAAAAGGGACCCAAGGACGGCCGAAAGACGCCAGCGCACCACGGGAAAATTCGAAAAGCGAAGGACAAAGGAGACATTCAATCAGCGATCTAAAAAGGGGGGATACCGGTGCGGTAAATTCCGTTTGTGCGGCAGGCAGTTTTTTTTATGAAATCTATCCTCCCTCGCGGCACGGGAGTGGGGGTTTACACCGCGACGAGTAACGGAGTGCGTCTCAGGGCCTCGGATGAGGAGAGCTGAGCATGCCACACCGGTCCCTCCGATTGAGGTCGGTTGTCGTGCGGGATTCGACGAGCCTTGTCATTTGCTGTTCGAGCTGCAATGGCTGAGGGCTCCCTCGTGAAACCCTGCGTGGATGGCAGGATGATGCTTCTCAGGTAGTCGAGCTTTGAGTTCGTATAGGCTTTGCGAGCGACCAAGTCGTCGAACATCCTCCGCGTGGCGGCTCGATCGGCCCGATCCATGGCGGACCGGATGTGGGAGGAGAGGTCCTCCGCTTGAGTCGTATTCGCTGCAAGCGGTAAGGATGGGATGGTCGTCGTCGTCGTCGTTGCGAAACGATCCTCGTCATCACAGGGTTCCACCTGGCTGCCGTCGGTTGCCACGGAAGGACTTTTTCTGGAGCTCGACGACGCGCCATCGCGGGTAATCACGATGGCGGCGATGTCGTCATCGCGGTCGCTTTTGGACGAAACGCTTCGTTGCCTTTGGCCGAAAGCCTCTACCGTCTCATCGTCGTCGTCTTCGTCCAAAGGCGCTCCCGCAGGCGTGTACCCCTCCGACCGCTCCCGCGACGCGGGTAATGTCCTGCGCATTGGGGAGGCGTGTTGTTGTTCGTCGCCATCGACGTCGCTTGCCGCCGCGGAAATGAGTACCAGCTGCTCAAGCGGCTCTCCATGGCGCCGGTTTGTATGCCCACTCGTGCTTTCGCCGCTCCGCAAACGGGAGAATCGCGCGACGGGGTGATCGTCAATCTTCGGCTGGCGGCGGACGGCACCGGCGCACGTGACGTCATCCTCGGTGAGGCATGACACCGCCAGTGACACCTCCTCCTCGGAGGCGGCCTCGATGGCGACGCCGCGGGGCCGCTTTGGATCGCTCTGGTCGCGCGGCGGTGACGAAGAGAAGGCCAGCTCCTCAGATACTCGCAGGCGGGAAAGCGCCTCGTCGATGGCGGTCCACACGTCGCTGGCCAGGGGTCGACGCTCGGTCATCGAATTATTCGTTTCTACGTCGACTGGCCCCCGCGGCGGCCTGGTAACCGAGTCTCCCCGATCAGCCTCTAATCGGCCGGTACCACTGCTGGCCGACGAGTGCAACGCGGACGCGTCGGATTCGTCCTCCAAAGAGGCCGCCTTTCGCAGGAGCGACGATAAGTCGTCGTGTAGATGGCCGTTGGATTCAACGGCGCACGATGCTGCCTCTTCCCCCGCCACCTCATTCTCCTCCTTCTCTTTCTGGCGGAGGGCCATGACGAGCTCCTCCACAATGCACTCGCGATCGGTATCCTTTTGTTTTAGCTCATCGATTGTACGCTCCAACTCGCGGGTACGTTGGACCAGCCGTGAGCAGTCCGCAGCGCGTTCGCGCAAGACTTGCCCGTCTCGGTCGCGGTCGCGTCGCACGTCGTTGAGCTGCCGTTGCAAGTCAACGCATCGGACGCGCTCCTCATCGAATAGTTGCCGGAGCTCGTGAGCACTTTCATTGACGTCACGAAGCTCCGCGGCGGCATTCGAGGCCGCGCGTTCGGCCGTCTCGCGGAGGTCGAACTCTAAATCTGCGCGTTCCTTTTCCTCCTCCCAAAGAGCCCGCATTTCTTCATAGTTGCCTTGAAGGTGATCGCGGCTTTGTTCCGCGGCCGCAAGCTCTCCGCGAAGGTCCGCGACGAGACCTTCAAGAGTGGTCACGTCTTTGCGTAGCGTGAGTGAGTACTGCTGCAGTGTCACGATTCTAGCGCGCGATTGCAATGCCGCCGCCTCGTGGCCATTGACCATCGCGCGGACATCCGCGGGGCGTGAAGTCTGCGCGGCGGTGTCTTCCCGTGTGCCCTCGGGCCGAGCGACATCGTCGCCGGGCACGACGCCACTTGTCTGTCCCAACGTACGATTCGAGCGGACTGTTGGCACCGGGGGTGCCACGTCCCTGGGCTGCGGCGGGGGGCTCACTTCGGGTAGCGGATCGGTAGACTCGGTTCGGCTTGCGGCGGTCGGTAAACCAGTCGTTGGTGGCAACCAGCGTCCTTTGGCCAACTCACCGTACGCCGCGGTAAGTTGAGAGGATCCAGCAGCGCGAGGAGGCCGAGGTGGTTGGGAAGCCCAAGCCTTGGACGCTTTCAGCGCCTCGTCGACGATTTGCAGGCGCTTCGCGACGCCTTGTGGCCGCTGTTCGACCGTGGCGTCGATGGTGCAAGGTCTGGGCACGACGGGGCGCGGTGAGGTGCGCGGCGACGGACGCGAGAGTCGACTATCCGACTCATCGGAATGATGTTCGAGGGACGATGTCCCTCCCTCGCCCCGCGTCACCGGCGGTGCCATGGCATGCGGCGCAGCACCTCCTCCAGGGCTGCGGCTGAAGTAATGGCTCGGCGCGTCGCGCGGCACCACAACGTGATCGGCCTTTGGTTTCTGCGCCGTCGGTGCCAAATTGGTCAAGCTGAACGTGACGTGGTGAGTGGATGCCGAAAGGGACGCATCGCGACTCTGCTGACCCACGGAGGAGGACGTCCGCCCTTCCCCGGCAGTCGCCGCCAGTGTCGCGACGGACGAGCCCGTGGACGAACGTGGCGAAGGGCTTCTAGAGGCCAACGGAGGCTTCGTCCGTGGCAACGTGTAACGCGGGATGACGGCCGCCGCCACGCTCGACGCCATATGCACTCGACGGTAGTTGGGGGACAAAGACAAAGAGTTGGCAAACGCTAAGATTACACAGTTAAAAGCAAAGGAGGATAGCGGGAAAGGGCGACGTTGTGGGAGAGGCGGCAAGGGCGACGTTTGCTCGATTAACTCGAATCCGAAATAGAAGGGAAGACCAAAACGCAAGATATTTGCTGACCAAAACATTGCATGTTTTGAGTCCAAAATACAGTATCCATTGACATCAGTCCAAAGGGAAGAGGCAACAACGCCGTTGAAATCGAGAGATCATAGGGAAATGACGACGGCCCCAGTGGTGACGACTTTTGCAACGAGCCAGATATGTCAGTGAGAACACGATGGGATTTAATCGCATCGTGCAACTGGCCGTCGTTGTGCAAACGATGCAGCACTTCGGCCACATCAATCAATCCGCCGTTGGTCAGTTGGCGCACGGCGAACAATGCCAAGTGACGCATCATATCAAGAGGAAACCGGTTGCTCGAAGCAGCAACCGTTTCTAACACATGGCGCAACGCGAGGGCACAATTTGCTCGGTCTTCCTCCTTCGCCGCCGCAAAAAAATGAAACAGTGTAGCACATCCCATGGTGCTGACAAGGACGACGGACAGAGCATCGTTTGGGGAAGCGGCCGCAGTTGTGGTAGCAGCACGGCCCCGGTCGGATTGAAGTGAGTTGAGCAATGACATCGCCTTCATTGGTTCTCCAGGTGCGGCCATGAAGCGTCGCGATAGAACGTGAGACAGCAGCAGCATGCCTGATGACCCTCCGCGTGTTACCACCGCACGCAAGGATGAGACGATGCGAACATGACGGCTGTCGTCCTGGTCGTCACATTCCAGCACGGCGTCGTACAGCTTGCCGAGCAAGAACGGCAAGGCGCCGGATCCAGCATGGGAAATGATTTTTGGGTCGGCATAATCGAGGAGTTCGGCTACAGCAACCGCGACGTCGATTGCTCTCATTGTTCGTGAAGTTACCGCCGCAGAGCACCGCGGGGGGACAAGACGGGCTGCGGCTCCGAGATCTTCGTTGTTTTGTTCGCCAGGTCCGAAGCACTGTTCATCTGCAATAAACAGCTCACAAAAATAAAACTTAGCCGCCGCTGGAGCCGTAGCGATCAAGTGTGAGAGTCCGTCAGCGGCATAGTTTCGGATACGTGGTAGCGTCGCGACGATTTCACTAACGGCTCTCGGTTCGGCTTCGCGGGCGGTCCATTGCGGGCCTCCCGTCTGGCGGCGGGGTACTACCGGGCTTCATATCGATCGGGCACCTTGCGCCACGTCAGCGCGTCGTGGTAGTCCGCCGTCGCTCCATTCGTCGCCTTCGCGGATTCATCGGCGCGACGCATCGCGGCGATTTGTCTCCTGCGGAAGCGAGCCAGCGGGCACTTTGCCTCGATAGAGGCCCCAAAGGCTTGAATTTGGCTTTCCGTGGCCACGGGCGCGTCGACCCAAATCACTACTTCGTTGTCAGCGTAGAAGTCGAATTTGAGGCTCCGGAACTCAACGAGCAAAGGGGGAGCAGCGGCGGTGGTGGTGGTCGTCGAACCGTTGCCAACGCCGCCGCCACGCGGAGAAGGACTCTCCGGAAATAAGCGATTCACGATCTTAGGCGAAAGAAACTGGCGAGCTGCCTGTCGCGCTTTGCCAGAGAAAGCAGCGTGAGCTTGCACCGTGTCACGCCTCCGTGTAAACCAACCGTTCGCCGATGGATTGCTTGCTTCCTTGGTGCCAGCGGCAACGGCGGCAGCCCCTCGTATCGCGGCGTCGCGCTCCTCCTTCGCCAAGTATTCGATGCTGAACTGCAGCATCCGTTCGAAGACCACGCCAAAGCCGTTGGCGAACATGTGGCTGTACGACCGAGGCAGCGCTCCACCGTGGCCTGGCGTGGTGAATAAGCCGGCACCAGTGAAGCTGGCGCCATCTTGAGCGTCACCTCGGTGCGCATGTTCGGACCCTCCTCCTGCCATATTGTTGCGCTCCTCTTGCCGAGCGGCGTCCTTGGCGATACCTTTGCTGAAGGGTAGCCAGGAGATGTTGACCCACGGCGGTATCATCGAAAAGGGCCCCCCAGGTTTCGGTTGCTCCGAGGCCTTGTCTTGCCTCGACGCGCCGGCGGCGTACGAGGAGGAGGAAGGTCGGTGCGTTTGCGACGCGCAACGTCGAGTGAGGAGCGCGGCGACGGGGCATGCGCAACTGCCACGGCGCTCGGCGGTCAAAGAGCACGAAGATAGGGCGAGGCGACGGTGGTGCGAGCGCATGGGGAGAGGGAAAGAGGAGAGGGAAGGGTGCGAGGCTCGATGCAGGCGATTTGAGAGTGAGCGGCAACAAAGACGTCGCCTTCAAAGGCCCACCCTCCGGCAGCCCCCATTGCAGCGACCAGCCGGTCAAGAATACTGCAAAACTGGTCTTCAATTGCGTGCTCGGGGAGCAGCGGGGGGTCTACCACCCGGCGGCTGGCGCAATATGCACAATACTCTTGTGTGTCAGGGGAGGGGCAGCATACTCCAGCCGCCGCGGTGCATGAAGTACGTCAAGTAAAGTTGATGATCAAAGCAACCCCCGACCCTTCCATCTCTCTCGCAGAAAGATGGATGGCACCGCCGAGCATTACCTCCTTGCAGACGGCGGCGGCAGCTGCACCCAATTCATGCTACTTGGGGCAGAGGTGTCGGCATCGCGACTCCCCAGCCCGGGTGGCGGTGTCGGTGAGCCCATGACCCGTTGCCCCGCCGCGGATCGACGGAACCGCGCCACGGGGCATTCCTGCTGCACGGCCTCGCCAAGCGCCTTAATTTGACCGGCGGAGGCAGTCGGGGCGTCGACGAGGACGGTGACTTGCCCATTGGCGCCGTACTGAAACTGCACGGGGCTCTTCAGAGTAATGCCCATGCGACGGGCAATGTCGTTGGCGTGCTTTTGGCTGCAGTGCTCTAGCAGTTTGTTGAACATGTCACCCAACCCACCACCGCCACCTGCTCCACCAGGACCGCCACCGCCAAACGGACCGCCAGAGCCCCCACCGCCACCGCCGAACGGGCCGCCGGAACCCCCACCGCCACCGCCGAATGGACCGCCGGAACCCCCACCTCCTCCTCGGTTGAACAGCTCGTTGATGCGCTGCAACGGGTTCGTTTGACCACCTGTGCCAGGCGTTTGTTGGCCGTCGCGACCGGCCCAGGGCGGAACGCCACACTGACCGTTGCTGCAGCCGCCGGTGGGCGCTCCGCCGGTGCGATTCGTGGTGAATTTACTCATGGTGTCCCGCAGCATGCCGCCGATGGACGATCCGCCGCCGCCGTTGGAGCCGTTGAACTGCCAGCCGCCAGCTGCCCTCCGGATGGCGAGGCTGTGATGGCCGCGAATCATATTGGGGAGGGGAAGGCCCACAGAAAACTCTCCTGTTGTCATGAGCCACGCACAGATCGCAACGGGTTCGTTCTATGGTCGACAGTGAATGAATGACCACGGGACCGATCGAGGAAGGAACGGGGAAACGGCAAGCCATCACGTCCTGACAGGACCTGCGCCCAAACTGACTTTCGCACGAGTGCGCTGTGACGCGCTGCACTGCCGCACGGCCCATTTCACTTACCGTGAAAACGCCCATCGGGGCGGTTGACAGCCGTCTGGCGCGGTCGCAGGTTCGCTCGGCTCTTGGTGGAGTTGGAGGACGACGCCACCACGAAGCTGCGCCGGCACGCGGCCAGGACGAGCAACGCGCAGTTCACCTCGCGCTGAAACTCGTCCTGCTCGGCGGCGTCATCATCGTCCGTTAGCTGCATCAGCGCGGCGGCGGCGCTCGCCGCCTTTGCCGCTGCCCAAGCGGCCGTGGCGTCGGGGTAGACGCTGCTCACTCGGCAACTGGCGGTGGTGCCGAGGGCTTCTTGTTGCAGCGCGGCGAGCTTGCGACGCCGGTTCAGCTTGTCCTGCCGCTTCCGGATGAGCTCCTCCGCGTCAAGCCGACGTCGCGTGTTGGCAATGGCAACGCTCTGAACGTCACGTATTCGAGCGTGGAGAAGCCGAAGGTCGGAACGAAGGCCATTATTGGCCGTTTCGAGCAGAGACAAAAGATCGATGGCGCCGTTGACGCGCTTTCGAACACTCTTTTGTTCGTGCTCGTAGCGCAGTTTATCGAGCGCGTCGTGTTCCCTCGCACGCCGCTCTCGATCCATTTGACGCTGCTGCCGACGCTGTTCTTTCAACTGTTCTGGCGACAGCATCGATGCGGCATCCCCGCCGCCGTCATCCACATCGCCATCATCGTGATGGCCGGTATGTTGCAGGCCACCCCCGAGATCATCGCCGGTATCGTTCAAAGTCGAAGGCCCAACCGCCGAACGACTACCGTTGGTCTGGTCCTCCGATTCAACGGGGGCGACGGACCGCGATGTCGCGTCATCCTGGTCGGATGCTCGCGGCGGCAGGGAGTCGTCAGATGCCGCCACCATGCCGATGACCGGCACAGGTCCGACGGACTCGTCCAGCTGCGGCGGCGCCGGCGCGGGCATGGCAAGTTGCGCCAGGACCTTCATTAGGTCGACCAACTCGGACGACTCGGTGCCGTCAGAGCCTTGCTGCTCGACCAAGGTGCGCTGCACGGAGCCTAGGAATTTACGGATGGTGCCGATGGAGGACAGAACCTGGTGGCTCGCATCACCGCCTCGGTCAGCCTCCGACACCATCGCGCGACGTGCCGCCGCCTCAGCCTGCCGTCGCCGCGTGTCCTCTTCGCGTTCTTGCTGACGACGTGCCTCCTCACGTTGCGCGATGCGACCGACGTCCCGCCAATGCGTCAAATCGGAGGGATCTGTTGGTTCGTCGGTGATCTTCGCGTCGAACACGTCGAGTGCAGCTGCGTCGCCCTCTCCCCCGCTGACACCATCCGCAGAGGCAATATTGCGGGAGCGGGTCGACCCGCCGACCGCTTGGCCTCCGTTCAACGCCCCCAAGAGCAATCGAAACATGTCGAGTCCGGAGGGCTGTTGGCTCCCTTGGGTGGTGTTGTTCGCGTCAGCTCCGAAGGGCCGTTGCTTGCTATCCGCCCTCCTGTCCGCACCGCCGTCGTCATTGCCCTCGCTGTCGTCGTCGTCGTCGTCGTCGGTCTGCCTGTCGTCGTCGGCGCTGGTTAGCGGCTCCTCATCGTCGCCATCGTCACCCCACGACGCACCCGCCTCGTCGTCGTCACCGCCGTCATTGTGGGAGCCTGTCGTTCCGCTTTGGTGGTCAAATCCGACAGTACGAGGAGGTTTAGGAGGATGGCGACGTAGAGCCGAGTCGTCGTCGTCACCGTCGTCGCCGTCGTCGTCGTCGATGACGTCGACGGTTGGTCCGAAGGAGTCGTGCGACGGCCTCCCGGCCCGGTTGTCGGAGGCCAACGTTGCCTCCAGGAAGCCTTGCGGCTCGGCGGCATTGGCGCTTTGCGCTTCACGGAAGGTCTTTACGCGGCTCAGAGCAGCCGGTGACGGGGTCCCGCTGCCATCATTCGACGACGGGTACATCCGCATCATCGCGGCCGCGTCTGACGCATCGGCTGACGAAATGTGACTGCCAGCGCGCGAACTGCGCGCGCCATCACCGCCTCCGTCACCGGACACCGCGAGTCGCCCCTCACGACGCACCTGCAGCGGGTCGGACGTGGCCGTGGCGTTGAGATTGATTTTGCGCTGCTGCTGCCGGTAGAGCAGCTTGCCCAGGTTCGTCGCCTCCCTCTTGAGGCGCTGGCCGTTGTCCTCACGGGGACAGTCTATGTCCGAGGAGGTCGTGTGTTGATAGGGAGCACCGCGGCGCTGGCCGGTTGCTTCTCCGTCTTCATCACCTTCGTCGGCGTCGTCGTTATCGCGGTCCGTGCCCTCGTCCGACGCTGCGGCCGCCGCAGGCTGCGCCACCGAGGCTGCCTTCATCCAAGCTGGTCGTTTCCGCTTGTTCGCCTCGTCGCCCGAGTCGTCATCGTCGTCTGCGTTCTTCTTCGCCCCCCACGTCCCGCCCACCGGCGCCGCGGGCGCTGGCGCCGCGTCGCTCATCGACAACACGCCGATGCGTGCCGGGGGCCTAAATCCTTCGGGCTTGGACACGTCCAAATTGAGCGCCGCGATGCCGCCATCGATACCCGACAGCACGTCCAAGTTAGGAACGAAGTGACGAATGACGTTGAGCAGGTGCTTCATGGGCGACAGGCGCAGCTCCTTGTTCGGGTGGTCGAAACGCAGCACCGTGGGATACGGCATCAGGAACGCCAGGGTGTGGTTTCCTTCCACCGCGATCTGCGAGACCTCCGTGGGGATGTTGATGAGCCGCTTCGGCGCCGCAAGCGCATCGCAGATGTACAGTTTGCCCTGCGGCGTGACGAAGAGCACCCGCGGTACCCATCGATTTCCCGACGCCAGACGCCAAACGATGGGTCGGAAGTAGACCACGCGGTTCGCGAGGACCAAATACTTTGACGTCAACTGTAATTCCTGGATGCCGGGAATCGTCGACACGAGCGGCAGCATCTGCAGCGCCCCGTAGGCCGCGGCCTCCATTTCGAGGTTCGATGCGGATGTTCTTTCCCTCTAAGAGAAAAGGGAGACGGAGGTGCACCAGACATACACGCAAAACGAACACATAATTGAAAGGCAAAGGGCGATTGCACAAACCGGGCGATGTCGTCGTGTCGGCCCCCTAACAACGGCACTTCGCACGTTGTTACATATCATCCCCATCCTCAGTGTCGCTACCGAGCACAGCGATGAGATGCGACATGCCCACCGCCGAAGACACGTAGCAGCTTGTGGCAGCCCTGTCCGCGGCCAAAGTCACCGCCATCGATACTTTGAACAGCAGCTCCACGTTATCCAGCAGTCCGCCCGTTATCGAGGCAGACGTCTGTGATACTGGGACGAATGCGGTCGTGGCCTGCCAGTCACGCGTGGGCGCCGAGTTAGACGAAGCGAGAACAAACGGCGACGCGTTTTCGAGCACTCGATGAAGCATTCGTTCGGTCCCAAACGAGACAGGTGCGGATAGCGGCTTCCGAAAAAAATAGACGGAAGGTCGATCCCCTCCGCTGGCGTTATCGTCGCTCCCGGCGTGAGATTCGGTCACCGTCGTTGTGGTCGCTCGCAGCCGACGGATCGATAGGACGTGTAACACTGACGCGCGCCGAAGTTGCTCTGCCTCCAGATACCGTGCGAGAGTGCCGCAAAGAGTGTCGATAGCGCCGTCACGACGCGACGAGCCAAAAGAAGATGGGGACAAGTTCTCGGCCACGCTAACGGAGTCGAATGCGGCCAGTGCGATAATGGCATGTGCCAGCGTCTCGGCGTTGGTCGGCGCAGCATCGAGCCACGGCGTGCTCGATCCGGTTCCTGCTAGCGACGGGGCCGAAAGCGCGGAAGTAGCCAATTCAACAAGCTTCGCGAATGCGTTAGCGCCCTCAACGATGCCATCACGCACGCGGGTGACGACGGTGGGCTGAAGCGTGGCCAACGTCCGCAGGCCGTCTCTCAATTCTGCCGCCTTCAGGAAATCAAAGCACGCACGAAGCGCGGGGAGCACAGCGTCGCTTGAGGATGCCGTGTGATCGTTCTGGCGACGACCGTTACTGTTTGTGGTCAGCGCCGTGGTTCCCACAATCTTGCTCAAGGCTCCGGACGAATCCAACTGAGGCAGCGTGGCGGAAGGCAACGCCTCGCGTTCCTTCGCGACACCACAACTAGTCGAGACGAGGGGATCAACGGCATCGGAGCTCACCAGAGCGTCCGGCGGTGCCAACTGCCGTAGCATAGCAGCAGGAAGCACACTCGCTGTTGACCACCGACCCCGAATGGTGTCACACTCGGTCTGCGACCTGGGGGTTGACGAGAAGAACAACGCGGCGCTAACGAGTCCCGGAAAAAGACGAATCTGCATCGAGGCGACGATCGTGGAAAATGTTGCGAATGTGTCCGACGACCACAGCCTCGCGCGTCGAGACAGCGCTAAGTGAGCGGCGCCGACCGGTGCGGCCGTCGGACTCAGCGCAGGCGGTGTCGGTTTGTTACCGCATCTCGGAGGTGGGTGCCGAAGCGCAGGTGGTGAGGAGCGCGGCACATTCTCTTCAGGAAGCGGGCCATCATCGTTATCGTCCGCTTCCACGGCGCTGCTCGGCAGCGCGGGGGTCCCATTCGTCGTCGCCGGCAACGCGGCCCAGCTCGCGAGCGCATGGTCCACCATGGGCAACACATCCCGCAGCGTGAATGCAGGGGTCAGAAGCACGTGCCGCAGGATCTGCGTCACCTTTCTCGTCGCAAGTTCTGGAAGGCGGCTGTGGATGAAGGCGGCGACGGAGGGCTCGATCGCCGACGCCACTATCTGGTCCGATGCATCGGCGACACGGAGGCGGTTGAAGCCATATCCGTCGCTGCGACACTTGCGTACGAGCGCCGCGAGGGAAGCCGGGTCCAACTTGGCCGCGGCGAACACTGACAGCAACGCGGGAGACGCCACGGCGCTGGAAGCATGGGATGCGGCCGCCCGGCCCCCACCCACGCTCGGCCGGTCGAAGGCGCTCGCGAAGGACCTGGCCAGCCGCGACGCCTTGCGAACGAAGACCTCGCTGAGTGGTGGCCACACTAACACGTGGCCGACGAGAAACTGGCTGCCTGTGTCCAACACGTCTCCGAGATCCGCCTCCCCGTGAAGGATTTTCTTCAGGCGATTCGACGTCAACTTTTGAACAGCTGTTTCGAGGTGCACTGACGCGTGGCCCCCGTCGCTGCCGCGTCGGATGCTGACGTTGTATTGCAGCTGCGCCAGCTGTGGGAGCGGGACCCGTGCAAGACAACGGTGGAGCAAATGCTTGACGCTCGGATGGTGAACGGACGTGGCTACGGAAAGGGCCACGCTGAGAAGGGCAGCATATTCCGGCGTTTCCACCATGTTCGCGCCTTGCGCACTGGAAAGTAACTGGAGTACCTTGCTCGTGAGCGTGGCCACGAGCGCCCGTTTGAACTCGTTTTCGTGACCCGAGGCGGCTTTTAATGTCTCCCGATAGGCGTCTGGATAACCCGTTACAGAGACGTGCTCATCTAGCCATTTGATCAACGGGTGCAGCAGCCGCTGCGGCCAGGCGCCTCGATCCGTCAAGCACTGAAACACCCGCCCTAACAGGCGGAGCACGACAGGTAAGGGGAGCGGCGACACAGAGGCCTCCGGCAGGGCCGACGCGGCAGACGATCCCGACACGACCCGACGGGAAGTGGGAGGCGTTCGCATCAACAATCCCGTGCGAAGCCGCGGACGGTGGCCCGAGAGGGCATCGGGCGCTCGACGGTGCAACGCCCAAGATGGAAAGCGACGTGAGGATGAACCAGAGCCGGTTGGCACCTGATGTGGGTGGCGGTTCTCAAAGTCGGCCGGCCAGTGAAGGACCCAGGCGAGATCGTCACAGGGTGATTTGGCTTGCTGCAGGAGCTGCTCCGCCACGTGCGTCGCCAGCAAGCCGTACCACGACCCCTGACTCGCGACGGCGCGGGCATCCTCAAACGGTCTGTCCACCATGCGGAGATTCAGCTCGGCCATGAAGCTGCTCGCCAACGTAGCGTCTCCGATCGGGCGAAACGTGTAGCACCCGGGATGATCGGGGTTCGGGATCGACAAGGCTCGGCAAAGAGCGGCAACGGACAAGTCCGACAATGGCAAAGGATTCGAAGCCCTGACTTGATTCGCGAGCATCAACGCGTTCCGAATGGTATTCAGGCACGCATCGGTCCCTCCCCCCTCCACCGTGGTGATGTCGCCACTCACGGACGGCGCCTCCGCCATCATGCTCGCCGTGACGACCGGCGGTCGCAAGCCCACGCTCAGCAGCTGGACGGCTTCGCGAAGGATCTCATCGATGCCGTCGTCGTCGCCAGCGGTGGGAAACTGTGAGCAGATGGTATCGATGCACGTGACGGTAAGGTGCACGGACATGGCCGAGGCGGCCGTCCCTCCGTCAGGTAGAGGTGCCGTGGTCATCTGTCGTGCCACGAGCGACAAACAGCCTTTCAGGCACATCGCGACCTCTGCGGTGAATCGTGCTGCAAGGAACTTATTTACGCTGACCCGCGAGCTGTACTCGCGACACTGCATCGCGAGCCACAGCCACCAGCTCGCGGTCTCCATCACCATGGATTCGCCTTTTGGCACGCCAGGGGCATCATCCGGCGCTCGCGACGTGTCGCGGCCGGCACCACCACGCAGCTGCTGGTGATGTCCATTGCACCAGGCCGTTTGCAACAAGGAGCCAAGGCGTCGCAGACCGAGCGACAGAAGAGACGCATTGTCGCCGACTCCGTTACACGTCGCGAACCACAATGTGGACAAGCAGGGGCCGATCGCAGGAATCGCGATCAGCGCGCTGTCCGGATCTACGGCCATCGTCGCATGGGTTCCCGCAGACGGGGTCGCGAGCAGCGCTTGTTGAGACACCCCAAGGAAATGCATGACCACGATGCGGAGCGCATGCAGCGTCGAGGTGGCATCCTCGGACCGCGCCACGTCCGAGTTTACCCGAAGGTTGATGGTCACTGCGTCGAATGTTCGAAGCAGCAACGCAGCCTGGGCCGCTCTCGTGACGGTCGTGGTGGGGTTGGCATCTGCGCTGCTGCCTGGGGCCACGTTAAGAAGTGACAGGACATCTTGCAACGAACGCACCGTGGCCGCCCGCACGTCGTCGTCGTCGCCTTGGGACAACGAGGCGTCGGCGGGAAAAGTAAACACATCAGCCGGAAGCAGTCGCGTACCGCACATGACCACCGTGGGCGCGAGAAGCTGGCATTGCGACAATGGAAGTGCCGCATACGAAGGAATCTCATCGAGGCTTCCATTCGCCAATGTGGCGGTCGACGCCCACAGCGCCTTGGCCAGCACACTCATCTCGCACAGGAGCTGCTGCCAGCCGGGAGCGGCCGAGGTTTGCGTCACAGCGAGGGAGGTTACGTGGGGAGCCAACAGCAACATCGTCGCGGCGGTTTCTTTTCGCGTTTGGGGATCGATCAAACAGTGCAGCAGTTCAACTCCACTCTTGCCTTGATGGGTGCCAGATTTGGATGACAGGTGGTAGTGTTGGGGCGGTCTGATCATGGTCGTCGGTAGCCCACGTCCTACGCACTCGATTGAAATCAATCGGCCGAGGCGCTGCAGGAGCGGCAAGCGCGCCGCCGCGGTGCGGGGATCGGAAAGCACCACGTGCCGGTTGAGCGCGTGGAGAATCTCTCCGAGCAGCTTCCATTCGGAGGGGGGATGATGTGGACACAAATGCTGCGCGGCAGCCGTCACATCGGAAAGATGGCCTGGCTCCATTGACGCCGCGGCAGGTAGGCGGCGCGCGACGAAGGGCATCAGTTCGTCGGACAACGCAGGTGCCGTTGCGGGATGCACCGCGAGGAGTAGCAGCACCGCAAGGATGGCCGCGGACGGCGGCCGATCGCTAGGCGCGGGAGTCAGGACACCACCATTAGGATACGTAGGCGTCGTGTCACGGGTCGCCGATGTCGTCGCTTCTGCCGCTGCTGCCGACGACGAGGGCGACGGAACGGCGCGAACCGCTGCAGATATCAGAGAAGCATACTCGTAAAGGGCATCGTAGTCCTCACGCGCCGGCAAGGGCCAATGCAAGACGAGCTGCAACACGTGCTCGAGCGGTCGGGGGATACCTTGCCGGACGTAGGCTTCCACGAGGGTCGAGATCATGTGAACGGGGGGCGTCTCCTCGTTGGTTAGTTCTCCTGTCGGTAGGCTCGGTGAGCCCCAACCCAGCGTCGTGTTCAACACTTCCGTGGTGCCGTCGCTCCGTATGCCGACGTCCTCGTCGAATGTGTTCGCTGGGGATTCAATCGGAACGGAACTGCCCTCGTCACACGGCTGAGCGGCTCGGGAGGCCGCTTCGGCGTCGCGGGACCGGTGTCGCACGTGAGCGGACCAGACGTGGATGACATGCAGCAAAGGTGCAAATAACATCTCAAGCCGGGTTGACCGGCTCGTAGTGCCTCCTGCGGCCACGTACCGGCCTACGAGGCGGCAAATAGACTGCGCAATCAGCCGGTCATCGCAAGCCGACGACAAGGACGCATCTCCACTGCGGCATGGCGCGTCGCTGGCGCCGCCCGTGAGCGTTGTTTCCACGATCGTCTTGTCGAGGCGCGCCAAAGTGTCCATCAGCCACTGTCGCCGAGCGGCGGTTTCGTTCGGCATCCACCCCAGCGGCGGTTGGAGAGATGGACTCCAGCATGCACCCCAACCGGCGGGGGGAACGAAGCTCCGCACAAGAGACCACGGCAAGATCGGCGACGGCACAGCCGCAGAGCCGCGCATGGATGGCGGGCTCGGCGCGGCGAACGGATTTTTTGTGGCGGCGCACGGCGTTGGTGTCGCGGCAGCACTTCTCGTTGTCGATGGCGGCGCGGCCGATGGGTCGAGTTGTCGCGAAGCGGCCCGGAAGTCGCCGAACTGCCACAGGCGATGGGTGGCGCTGCCGGCCACCCACGACGGCGCCGCGCACAGCCGGTGAAGGCGGCGCGACGCGGCGAACAGCATACGGGATGCTGATAGATGGCCTCTGACGACCGCTTTGCGACTTCCCCCCTCTACCCACCCGAGAGAAAATGCAAAACAGACAATGTACAAATGACAAAAGTCAAGTAAGGAGCCTTTCCCCTGGTTTTTGACTAGCGGATGGATCCGCGACAAGGATTCGATGGATCCCGTTTGTTCAGCACTCCTCCACGAGTTCGGCAATGTCACCCCCGTCACACAAGTGACGGACGCCATCGGGCGACTCGGAGGTGCACCGCATCATGTGCAAGTACTGCGTCATCACAGCCTCCGCGGTGGCGGCCAGCATGATCATCTCGGCACGAAACATGGCCGCTTGCATCAAACTCTCTCCGCTCCGAGGGAACGGTGCGGCGGCGGATCCAACCTCATCCCCTTCCCCATGTTGTGTGGCATCGTCATCGCTTAATTCCTTGCCGTCGAACAGCAGTGGTCGGCACAGTTGCGGGACGCGATGCCTTGGAAGCCTCGTCGGTTCAGTGTTTTCTTCGTCCTCGTTCCACGGCCCGTCGACACATCGGCGGAGGGCACGACTGACATTTTGGCACAACGAACCGAGTGTCGCTGAGCTGCACGCCCAATTGACGAAGCCGTGCACCCTGCGCACCACGGACGGTGGCGAGGCCTCGTCGTCCTGTCGTCGCGGGCTCATCCGCTGACCGCCGCCGTCGCGCCACGACGCCTCCTCCTTATTTGCGCTCTCCTGCCGTTGCTCCTCTGAGGACAATGAAACGGCCTCCCCAGGGGGGCCGGGGCGCGCCTTCATCAGCATCTCCCTCACCGGGCGTTTGAGTCGGCAGGTATAGCACGTGTGCAATGGGCACGGGTTGAAGTCAACCGATGGAGCGCGAGGGTGGAAGCGAGGCTTCGGGACCGCAACGGAGGCTCCAACGTCGACGACAGTAGGAAATTGAGCGTCACTCGGCGCCCCGACGGCGTTGTCCTCGTACGTCATCGCCGACTCCATGCCGTCATCGAGCCACGCAGACATCCCCGCCGCGGTGGGCATCAGGCAGTGCTGCTGCGCGCTGCGACTGGGATCCCACGCGTACGCGGCCTGAGCCGCGGCGGTGGCGAGCACATCGACGGCTAACGAAATGGGGATGTGATTGAGCACCAATAGCGCCTCAGCAGACGACAAGGCGGGTGATGTGGCAGCCGACTGAACAAGCCGGCGACGCGTCCAGCGGGACAGCAAGAACGAGACCCATTCGCACTGACGTCGGCATTCCGCTTTCCACAAAGTCGTGACGCCATCCGCCGCGTCACATGCATGGAGGGACGCCACGGGCGGTGTCACCCCCTTCACGTCGCATGAGGCGTCGAGGAGCCCGGACCGGACCGATATCTGCAACCGGATGTCGAATGGGACGCGATAGGCGGCGTAGCACACACCGCCGTCAATGGCCGTCGCCGCTGCGGTCGTGGCTTCGTCACGCGAGACCTCCCCTTGGGCAGGGGTGGACAGCACCACCGTGGGGCGGTAGGAGAGCAGCGCTGACCGTATCGGCCCGATCATTCCTTGAAGTGGGTGTTCCCCTGGACGAGAAGCAAATGGCAGCTCTGGCGTGGGGTCGTACGCCATCATTGCCGAGTCCTGCTGAAGGCCACTGCCGTGCGTTGTGGCTGCCGCCTTCGTGCCTTCCCAGAGCAGCCGGTTGAAACGCTGTTGTCGTTGGTATCGGTACCACACGAGGCAATCTGGTGGGGCGCAACCCCCACCGCCTTTGGCTGCGTCATTACGACCGATGCGGGAATTTATCGCGGGCGTTTCACGCTGTTGTGACATCGGCGAGCCATCGCATTCGAAGGCGGCCGGGTTCTCAGCGGTGAAGTTCGACGACGAGTCGTACGGCCGCCAAAACAGCGACCCGCGCCCCCGGTAAGGCCCGGCCGGCACGGCATGACATCCATCCGGAACGACGACGGCATCCCCTCGCCCGAGATGCAACAGATAAGGGCCCTCGACGAGCGTCCAATACACGGCAGGAAGCCGTTGGTGCTCAGCGGCCGTTGCCAACGCCGACGGCTGCGACCAGCGGGCAGCGAGGTTTTGATGGAGCGTCCACGCGAACGCCATCTTGGACCATCCACGGCCGACGAAGCGTTCGTCGTACAGCGGAGGGGGCACACCATCGACCACGTCGGACGCGCCGCGCCGTATGCCAACCGAGGGCGGCTCGCCAACGGGTTTGGTGCGGCAAGATCCTAAGTGAAGGACCACGTATGGTTCGTAACCATCCACGTAAACGGCCGGAAGGATGCGCGCCATGTTGCCGGGACGCCCCCTATCCGAATCAAGCGCAGCGGTTGGCGGCAATAGGGGGTCTTCCTGCCGCTTTCCGCGCCTGCCGACACCTGCGTCGTTGAGCGCCACGTAGGATGCGAGTTGGGTCGGGTGGTGACACTCGTGGCAGTGGTGGCCGTAGAAGGCGCATGCCCGGTGCGCGTGCATCGCCGTCGACAGCGACTCAATCGTGCGCGGAACAGAAGGATCGCTCGCAGATTGCATCGAGGTGGTTTCAACCGCGGGCACCACAAACGCCACGGGGAGGCCAGGCATTGGCTGACTGCGATCGAGGAAGCACGCTGGCAGCGTTGCCGCTGGGTCAAGTCGCTGGGACAAGGCAAATACGGCGCGGCAGATCGTCTCGCGAAGATGCCGCTCCGTGGCCCGTTCTGCAGGGAGGATTTCGAAGTCGGCGTCGACGAGGAACGCCCAGCCGCCACCTCCTGTCACGCCATCCAGCGCCGCGTTGCGCTGCACGTTGAACGGGTACGACAACCGCATGTCACGCGTGACGGTTTCACCCACGGCTGCGGCTGCGTCGGGCCGCATGTGCACCGTGTGCAAGTCTGCGCGCTCCCGCAAGCAGCCATCCTTGCGAATCCGATCCAGCACCGCGTTGGTTTCCTCCCACGGCCGCACATAAACGGACACCGACATCGGCCCGCGCCAGGCGCGGCACATGCCCGCCACCTTTTGCACGCGGTCGACCGTCATGTGCGTCACAAGCGTAATCGCAACCGAATCGCTGCGTGACTCGGCGCGGCGGCCCCAGTGAGACACATTGTACGACGCCGCGAGGGCGTTGCAGATCAGTGATGCGTTCCGCTGAAGAGCGGGCGACGAGAGGTCGCAGGCCGCGGATGCGACGATACCCGTCGTTTGCATCGGCCGGGGCAATTCATCACTGCTATTCGGCGTCATCGCGGCGAGTAGCGGGACGTTCGGGGGCGCTGTGAGCGGGGACGCCCACGTGGCTGCATCCGTGTGCGCCTTCAGCCAAGCGTCGATGTCACGGCTGTTTGCGAGAAGGACTGCAGTCCCGCCGAAGTCGCACAGCTCCGTGTTCGGATCACCCACCATGCAACGTCGCGCGTGGAGGAAGCTGGTGAACAGCCAGGCCGCGACGATATGAATGGGCTTCACGACATGATCGCTGCCACCGAAGAGCGCGACCGGCGGAGGCCGTCGGCAGTGGCTCGGCGGGAGGCCGCCACCGCCTGCGGAACAAATCCAGCCAATGGCGTTGATGAGCGACGCGGGATTAGCCGCGGGGCGCGGGACGCAGAGGGGCGCCGTGCCGCCAGGCGTCACCAAACGAGCGCACCGGCTGGGCACCCCGCCGAACTCGAGGCACGCCGCCAGGGCAACGGGACGCGCCGCCCCAGAGGACCAAATAGGCCGACGGGACCAATCTTCCACGTCATCATCGGTGTTCTCGGCGGGCATCGACCAGGGGTGACCCCAAGTCGGCCCCTCAGAATCATTAAACTCCCGTGTGTGATTGAAGGTGCGGGCAGGGGTGCGATAAAAGTTGCCGTTCGCGGCTCGGTCGAGAAGCCACGAGTGCACGACGGCAATCCACCGCGGAGCCGGGATTTGCGGCCCGGTTGACTGCGGTACCCCAGTGACGTGGCGGTTCGGGTTCCAGAACTGCCGAACGAGCAACGCAACATCCGGCAGGATGTCCCGGCAGTCGACGGTGCCACCACCCCCGCCCTCGGACGTCTGCGGAAGCGGCGGCGGCACCCCACTCCAATCAGACATCGCGCCCGAGGAACTCCCCTGGCTGCATTCGTTCTGGGCAGAGATCGCCGAAAACGGAGGCAATCCTTCTGCCGCCAGAGCGCGCCGGGTCACTGAATCGCAGTAGGTTTCCAGCAATGGCACGACGCGGCATTGGAAGAGCGTTAGGGCAGCGGTCGCGTTCTTCACGAATAGTGCCTCTTCGCGCGCCCAACGCGACACGCACGCCGACTCCGACGTGGGCGTTGTGGACGCGGAAATATTGCGCGACAGTGCCGTCCACAGATGATGGTGCAGGACGGCAGCAGGTCGAGGAGGCGCGCCGCCGGCAGCATCGACGAAGACGACGTCATCATCGTCTCGTCGCCGCGACGGGGCGCGCAGAATATTGTCAAACATTGCCGCCCGCTCCTTCCGTATGGCTCGGAAGCGATCGTCCTCTTCGAGGGGGGTGTCGCCGCGGCCATCATGCAGCAGAAACGGCCCCCCGACGAAGACGCGAAATCGAAACGGCACTTTCGACGCTTCGAAGAAAAAAGACTTCTTGTCGGCCCCTCGACCGACGAAATCACTCCGATATTGCAGCTGCGGATGTGGCGCGGAACGTCCTGCATGGTCGGGATGAGGGGGACGCCACATGAGGACGTACGGTTCGTAACCCACTTCGAACGCCACATCGTAGTCTTTGGGACCCTGCTCGGCGACGTCTTGCGTCATCTGCTGCCTCAATGAAGCGTATAACGCGACGTTGGTCGGATGGTGACACGCCCGGCAGTAGTGGCCGTAAAAGGCGCACGCTTCGTGCTGCTGCAGCGCCGTCGACAACGCCGCGATGCTGGTTGGCAGTGTGACAGCCCCACCGTGGCGACTCTCAAAGCTGCCCGACGCTGGAGCCGCTTGGCCAGACGTCCTGGAAACTGTTTCCACCGCCGGGACGACGAACATGACACGCTGCAAGTCGCGATCCTCCTTCGCTTGACGGACGAGGTGGCGGGCGGAACGGCACAGCGCAGCCCTCACGACCCGCTCGCGCGCACTTTCCGAGGGCAGCAACATGAAGTCGGCGTCGACGAGGAACACCCAGCTGCCGCCTCCTGCTACGCCATCCAGCGCCGCGTTGCGCTGCACGTTGAACGGGTACGACAACAGCATGTCACGCGTGACGGTTTCACCCACGGCTGCGGCTGCGGCGGGCCGCATGTGCACCGTGTGCAAGTCCGCGCGCTCCCGCAAGCAACCGTCCTGATGAATCCGATCCAGCACCGCGTTGGTTTCCTCCCACGGCCGCACATAAACGGACACCGACATCGGCCCGCGCCAGGCGCGGCACATGCCCGCCACCTTCTGGACGCGGTCAACCGTCATGTGCGTCACAATCGTCACGTTACTGCGATGACGCAAGTTCGACGAATTCGCACTCCCCGTGGTGCTGTGGCAAAGTGCATCCAATGTGTTGCCTTCCGCCATCGTGGTGACGATGCCGGGTAGCGTGGCCATCACCACCGGCTGCCTCTCCTCGGAGATGCGACTCAGACGCAGCCGGAGCGCCACGTCGTAGCTACCGCTGTGCAACAAGGTATACGGCATCCACGCGGCAGGCTGCAACAGCTGCCCGGACGACACCGTGGCGGCGACCACGAGCAACCACACTACCGTGGTGGTGACGGAGCGGCCGCGGTCAGTGGGGCTCGTCGTCGTCCTCACCATGCGACGAGACAACAAAACAGAAAGCAGCGAAAGAATTGAACTACGACGGGGCGCCGGGAAGCACACAATACCAAACCCAAATTTTCCTTTAATGCC
>ERZ1292633.1747-Hain-H41-02um-R1-1747-length-23075-cov-6_pt1 | contig 23075 bp, 22 predicted proteins | sample MGYA00564406_ERZ1292633 | MGnify/ENA primary metagenome ERZ1292633 (study PRJEB36523, sample SAMEA6512639) | groundwater metagenome | collected 2019-01-08 | study: AquaDiva: Metagenomics assemblies of 32 groundwater samples | reverse complement strand
GCGAAATCGGCTCAAAAATCGCTACGATTCCTTGCGAACTGCGCAACCTGGGCTAAGCCCAGATGACGCACTCCGCGCCGCTCTCCAAGTCCCGCCCCAGAAGAAGAAAAAGCGTAAGTCCGCCAAGAAGAAGTGATCCGCCCGACGCACGATCCGTTGAAATGGGCAATCTGCGCGTTTGTTTGTCAACGGCATGGTCCCGCAAGATGCACGTAACCATATCTGTTGCAATATGTTACGATGAAATACGACCTTAGCCTAACTCGCCTGTCGATCGGTTGTCAAAACATTAGGGACGTGGAACTGTGCTATGCCGGCCGTGATGCCGCTTCGGATGATGGCCGGATTCGAGAAGGAGGTATGCGATGTCAATAAGACCGAGTCGAACGAAAATGCTGTTGGTAGCGCTGGCGTGCGGCGGGATCCCCCTGTTGACGACGGCGACTTGCGATCCGTATACCGGGTTCCTCGACATCTACCGCGGCGACGACGTTTACTTCTACGACGGGTATTACGCGGACGCGTACTACGTCGATTACTACGACGGCTGCGACTTCTTCTTCTGCTTCTGATCGGAGCTGCCGACCGGCCGCGGCTGAGGGCTCGCTTGCCCAAGCCTTGCGGCGCACGTCGCGGAGCGCCCGGTCGACGCTTTACCTTTCCATACGGCCTGACGTTGCTTCGCGAACGGCGCGAGGATACAAAGGGGCGTGGGAGCATCGGAAGGCAGCCGCGGTCGGCAATGACAGGCCGCCAAAAAAGCTCATTTCCGTTAACGAAAGAGTCTGTAAAGCCATTGAGGGGCGTGTTTCGTGCCATTCGCTTTCGCTTTGTTCGGGGTCGGAATGCTCGTGGCCGGGGGGTCTTCCTCGGCACATTTTCAATCGCTGCCGAGGGTCGATCCTCAACCGATCACGCAGCCCGCGGAGGAGCCGACATCGCCCGCTGAGGAACACCGTCAGCAGCTTCAAACCTGTCGCGAGGGGATCATTGACACGCGTGCGCGTCCGGAGGATCGGCGGCGGTGGGCGGATCTGCTGCTTTCCTACGATACGCCGCAGGCTGATCAGCTCGTCGTCGAACTGCTGAGTCTGCCGGAGCGACCGGATGTATCGCGAACGCTGTGCGCCGCGATCACGGAGCGTGGTCGTCTTCACCCGGATAGGTTGGACGCCTCGTTCGTCGAACCGCTGATCGTGGTGCTCGGCGCCGACAACGAGGACCTTCGCGGCGCGGCGGCGGCGGCGCTGGCGGAGTATTCGGGGGCCGACGTGCCCGCAAGGCTTGGGGCGATCGCAGCGCAGTCTGATGCGCCATTGGCAAAACGGTTGGCGGCGATCGACGCGCTGGCCGCCAACACGCATCGGCGCGAGGTGGTTGGGCAGTTGATTCGTCTGCTTGACCTGGACGTGCCGGAGATTACGGCGCGGGCGACGGCGGCGCTTGATCCGCTCGCGCCGCGGCCGATCGGAGCCGACAAGGCGGCGTGGAAGGCGTGGTGGGAGAGGCAATCGCAGATGGGGGAAGAAGCCTGGCTCGCCGAGCAGTTGCGGGTGTACCGGGGGCGCGATCGGCGGCTGAGTGCGGAGTTTCAGGCCTATCGCACGGAAGCGGAGCGCGATGCGTCGGCAACGACGTCGCGTCTTCGCGACTTCCAGCGCGAGGTGCTTCGACCGCTGGGTCCCGAACATCGTGAGGCGAAGCTCGTGGAATGGCTGGACGATGCACTGCCTCTGGTCAAGATGGCGGCGCTGTCGATCGTTAAGGCGCGCATCGCGGATGAAGGAAAGCGTCCGGACGGAGACGTGCTGGCGGCGCTGCTGCGGATGCTGCGGAGCGGACCTGCGGCGCTGCGCCGCGAGGCGTTGCAGATCGCGCAAAACTTGAACGATCCGGCGGTCGTGGAGGCGGTCATCGCGCGCCTCGGCGAGGAAAAAGATCCGACGACGCGGGTGGCGGCGCTGCAGGCGATCGGAAAACTGGGCAGCATACAGGCGGTGCCCGCCCTGGTCGCGGAAATCGTCGATACTTCAAACCGGGTTGATTTTGTGAGGGAGGCTGCTCTCGCCCTCGGACAGATCGCCGGGAAACCCGAAGCCAAAGCGGCACTGGAGCCCGCAGTTGAGCCCCTGAAAACACGATTTGAGTCGACTCCGCCGGATCAGGCGGTCGTCCGGGCGGCTTTGCTGTCGGCGATGGCGGGTGTGGCCGATCCGTCGTTCGCCCCCGAATTTCTGACCGCGATCGAATCAGAAGATCCGGGATTGTTGCAGCCGGCGGTTCGCGGACTGACCGTGCAGGGTGACATCTCGAAGAAGCCCCGTTTTCGGTCACTTGCGTCACACGCCGACCCGCGGGTTCGTTTGGCGGCGGTTGAGGCTCTGGGAAAGCTCGGGCGCGAAGACGCCGATCTGGAACCCTTGCTGACGAGAATGAATCCGACGATCGAGCCGAACGAGTTGGTGCGCGACGCGGCGTGGCGGGCCTTCCGCGACACGCTCGCCCAGCGGTCCGTTCGCGACCGGATCCGAACGGCCGAACGTCTGCGCGATGTTCCCGATCTGGAGACAAAGTACCTCGCGGAATTGATCGCGTCGCTCTCGACGTCGGGCGAGGACGGCCCGGAGTTGGACGAACTGCGGGATCGGCTTTCGGCGATTCTCGTCGCTGCGGGTCGGCCTGCGGAGGCCCTGCCCTACTTGCGCGATTTGTATGGGGCCGCGGCGTCGCGGAGTCGGCCGGATGCGGCGGCGATCGGCATCCGCTGGCTGGAGGCGGCGCTGCACAGTCCGACGCACCAAGGGGTCGGGGAGGTGGTGACGCGGCTTGCGGAAGCGGGCACGGACGACACTCGGAAGACAAAGATCATCGACACGATAGCGCGTTACTTCGAGTCGGCCGATGCGATCGCCGATGCGGATCGAACGCGACGGTTGGTCGTCGATCTTCGTTCGGTTTCCGCTGAACTCCTCGGCGAGCGGTGGAAGGCGCTGATTGCTGAATGGGCGGTGCGTTTCGAAGTGCCGGGAGATCGCGGCGGCAAAGCGCCCCCTTGACACGCGCGGCGGGGCCGTGACAGTTCCGGCGGGGTTTCGGGGAATTGTCCGAACCCCAAGCGCAAGCGCGGGGCCAGCCTCCCCCTTTACCGAGGGGGGATTGAGGGGGGTCGAGGCCCGTCGCTTTCGCTCCGGGTTCTGATAGGGCAGTTCCGAAGTACCGCGAACATGATGCTCTGTGCGTCCCGGCGGGACGCCGTGAAAATAGCCCAGCGATTTATCGCTGGGTCAAGAGGGCGAAGGAAACCACGAGTCCCGTAGGGACGAATGAACGATCAGCCGTCCCTACGGGACTTTCGAGAAAAGGACGCATCGTGTTCCCAGCGTTGAAACGCTGGGCTATTGTCATTCGTCCCTACGGGACTCACGAGGTTCAAGGGCCGAAGATGTCGCGCTGCATGATAGCGTGGTCCCGAAGGTCTACTTTGCAATCGTGGTTGAGGTCCGCACGGGGGCGGCCGTTATCATCGACCAAAACGCCCAACGGCATGTCGTCGCACACATCAGCGACGTTAGGTACGCCGTCGCCATCGATATGAAATGCCCTCTACCCGGGGGCATTGTTCGAGTCGCCCGGACAGTCTGTTCATTTCCCCGACTCCTTGTAGTTTTCGAGGGTTACGCCTTTCGGAACGGCGATCTTCCCAAGCTTGTGGGGGTCAATAGTAAGAAGTTGGGAAGGAAAGGGGGTCGGGAGTCTTTGAGTGGGGACATAGGTGACTGTCCCTCCCAGTCCAAGGAGTCGTGAAGCCATGAAACACTCATATCTGGAAGTCACGTATCGCAAGGGTCGTGCCGTAGCGGCCTACTACTACCTCCCAAGGCGAGACGGCGACAAGAGCGTTCGGACGGAACGGGTGGACGGAGGCCTTCTCGTCGATCTGGCTTCCGACGGAAGAGCGATCGGGATCGAGATTTCGTCACCGAGTCGCGTAAACCTCCCCGTCTTGAACGAGCTACTGGTGCGCCTCGGGTATGAACCAATCGGTAGCCAGGAATTAGGCCCTCTCGCGGGCGCGTGACGACATGGCGCCCTGCACTGGACGGCCGGCTGATGCATCAGTTGTGGTGGATCGACGCCGGTCGTTATCCGGACACGCCTGCGCGCCAGCCTCTTGGCGAGTCCTCGTGTTCGCGGTAGCTTGTCGTCGTGATCTACGAGTGGGATTCGGTCAAGAGCGCTGCCAACGTCAAAAAGCATCGTGTTCGATTCGAGGAGGCCGCGTCGGTGTTTCTCGATCCCTTGGCGCTTACGTTCCCGGATCCCTATCACTCAAAAAAAGAAGATCGCGAGATCACCATTGGTCATTCCGCGAGAGGGCGTGTGCTTTTCGTGGCGCACATTGCCCGTGGAGATCGGATCCGCATCATCAGTGCGCGGCGGGCCACCCGCCGGGAGCAAAAACAGTATGAAGAGGGAACTGGCGAAGCGACGGCGTGATGATCTGCGTCCCGAATATGACCTGTCCCGCCTGAAGGGCGGCGTGCGGGGCAAGTACTACAAGCAGGCGGCGGGTACCAACCTTGTCCTGCTGGACCCCGACCTGGCCCGCGCATTCCCCGACAGTGTCTCGGTGAACCAGGCTCTTCGCCTGCTGCATGATGTCGCAACCAAGACTTCAGGACGTGCCCAGAAGCCGGCGCGTCCCCGGCGAAGAGCGACGGGATGACTTCGATACTCAGCGACCGGCCCTGCGCCGCTGAGCGATTGGGCAGTAGGCCAGACAGGCTTCTACTTTCGCCAGATGAATCGCGTCACACGAGATGTCCGGCATCGACGAGGGTTCGCTCGCGCTCGGCGAGGCGCATGTCGGCGTCGATCATCATTCGGCACAGCTCGCGTATAGTCACCTTCGGCTTCCAGCCGAGGAGATTGCGGGCTTTCGTCGCGTCGCCCTGCAACACGTGCACTTCGGTCGGTCGAAGGTAGCGGGGGTCGAACCGGACGTAGTCGTGCCAGTCAAGTTCGAGGCAGCCGAATGCCTCTTCGAGGAATTCGCGGATGCTGTGTGACGCGCCGGTGGCGACGACGACGCTGATAATCGGTTTGGGGCGCGATGTTTGGTGCATTGGATTCCGTCCGGTAGCATTATCGGACTCAACGGTGTTTGAGATTGAGAGCGCTTGTCGCTCGACCACACGGAGGCGTTTTGATGCCCAACGCACTGAAGCCGCCCAGTTCGGAACCCGCGATCCGCGTGGTGATGATGCCGCGTGACACCAATGCTGAGGGGACGATCTTCGGCGGAGTTATCCTGTCGCTCATCGACCAGGCCGCCTATGTCGAAGCCGTCCGACAGGCGCATCATTGCTACGTCACCGTGGCGATGCACGAGGTGAAGTTTCATCAGCCGGTGTTCGTCGGCGACGTGCTCAGCTTGTATGCCGAAGCGACGAGGCTTGGGCGGACGTCGATGACGATCAAGGTGCGCGTCTGCGCTCGGCGTCGCCACGACCCCGACCAACAGATCAACGTGACCGAGGCCGAGGTCGTGTTTGTCGCGGTCACCGACGGGGGCAAACCGAAGCCGATCGTCAACGACTAAACAGAGCCGCGGGCGGAATGTAATCCCGGCGCGCCGGGCGCCCGCGCGACCCAAACCGAGCCGCGACCGTAAGAGCGGATAGCCTCCCCCCTTACAAAGGGGGGATTGAGGGGGGTCAAAGACAGACGGTGGTGAAGGGCGCCGCACACGAAACAGAGCCGCGAGCGTCGGCGAGCGGAGGCAGTTCTGATGGTTACGCGTACTGAAACAACCCCCCTGTGTCCCCCCTTGGGAGGGGGGGAGGCTGAAACTGGTCGGCGGCCGCTTGGTAAGGGGGGAGGCTAGAACTGATTGGCCGGGGGTTCGATGCCGTCGTCGATGTGCTGTTGCGAGGATTGTTCGCCGTCGAAGGAAAAGAGGATCGGCTCATCGTCGATGCGGGCCGCGAGGTGCACCGGGCGCTTCCAGACCTTTTGAATCTGCTTGAGCGTTTCGACGGCGTATTTGATCTCGATGTCCGCGCCGGTGTGGCTGTGGGCGAGGTAGAGTTCGCCGCGGTTTCGATAGTTGCCGTCCATAACGAAGATGTACGGCTGGGCGTGGTTGGTGAGCATGAACAGCAGTTGCTGTTTGATCTTGTCGAAGTCGCGGTTGACCACGACCATCTTGCCGGTCGCGGGATCAATACGGTAGTGGTAGAGGTTTTGCTCGTCGACGAAATCGGGCGTCAGGAACTCGTCGAGAAAAGTCACGTCGTTGTAGAGGGTGCGGACCTGGAAGATTTTTTCGCGGCCCGGTGAGCCTTGTCCGACCACGCGGCCATGGGGCGCCTTGTCCTTGCCCCATTCGCGGCGTTTGGTCATGTCCTCGCAGGCATCGTATGCCGGCCCGTAGCGGCCGGTGTTCCATCGTCGCTCGATGTCGCGGAACAGTTCGATGCCCATTTTGTAGGGGTTGAGCCGGCCGGGCGAGGTCGCGAGCGTGCCGGAGTGGTGTTCGCAATAATCGACGATTTCGTCGTCGCGGAGGACGTAGTTGGTCATGATCGTGGAGTGCCAGTAGCTGGCCCATCCTTCGTTCATGATCTTGGTCTGTCCCTGCGGGGCGAAGTAGTAGGCTTCTTCGCGGATGATGGAAAGGATGTCGGCTTCCCAATCGCGCAGCGGGGCGTTTTGGAGCAGGAAAAGCATGATGTCGCGCATCGGTTTGGCCGGGAATCGGTCACGAGCCTTTTCCTCCTCGACGCGCCTTGATTCGCGGTCGCGGGCCATCCGTGCGGGCGGATTGATGTAGCGGTCCATGTAGCCCTTGGCGGGGTAGCGCGGCGCGGTATCGTCGTCGTCGGCGTCGTCCTGTTGAGGCCGGATCGGTACCTCGGGCGTGCGGCGCATGAAGACGGAGTGCGGGTCGATGAGGTTTTCGAGGGAGAGGCATGTGTCGATGAGTTTCTCGACCCGCTCGAAGCCGTGGCGTTCGACGTAGCGGCGGATGCGCGTCGCGTGGTTGGCCATTTCGTCCATCATGCGGCGGTCGGTGCGGCTGAACCAGATGTTGTTCTTGAAGAAGTCGCAGTGGGCGTACACGTGGGCGATGACCGTCTTGTGATCGACCATCATATTGTCCACGAGCAGATAGGCGTAGCAAGGGTTGTTGTTGATTACCATTTCGTAGATGCGGCTGAGGCCGTACTTGTGCTGCTTGCGAAGGCGCTCGTATTCCATGCCGAACCGCCAGTGCGGGTAGCGCTGGGGGAATCCGCCGTAGGCGGCGACCTGTGACATCTGGTCGGAGTTGAGCATTTCGAAGATGGTGGGGAAGAAGTCGAGACCTTCGCGGCGGGCGTAGCCGGCGATGGTTTCGCCCCATTTGGCGAGGGTTTGCGGCAGATTGGATGATGCATACCCCTGCATTTCACGCTCTCTTTTGAAACAAGACCACTAACTGATCCCCCAGCGCGCCCGCACGCCGGCTCAAGCATTTGTTGCACCAGCGAAGCGGGCGAGGCAGTTCGCTTATACGCCCACACGTCAAGACCCTGAGGACGAGTTGCAGAGACCATAGCGCCCGAAAGGCCGGGAAATAGACGACCCACGCGACCGTTTCCAGTTCCGCCGGCGCCAGGGCGCGGATGCGGCTGTAACGATAGTGGCGATGCCACGGCCGCTGATCGATCGTGAAGTCGGCGGTCATTCCTTGTTCGCGTTGCCGGGTCGCGCCGAAACGTTGCTCGTAGTAGTCTTGGCGGCGCAGGACGGTGCAGTGAATGAAGCGATGCAGTCGGGGTGCGACGAACTTTACGTTGCCCGGGTCGAGAAAGGTCAACAGTCCCTTGTGCGGCGTGGTCAGCAGCAAGTGCCCTCCGATCCTGAGGACCCGCGCGATCTCCCGCAATACCGCGCGTTCATCGGCGACATGCTCGATGACTTCCACAAGAATGACCGTATCAAAAGATCCATCCGCGAACGGAAGCGGATCGTCCGCCTGAATGTGCCGAATGTCGGCCTGCGTGTTGGCCTGTGCGGCTGCAACTTGCTCGGCGTCGATGTCGACCCCCCATCGAGCCCGGCAGCGACCGGCGATGCGGTCGAGAAAGGCTCCGTTCCCGCAACCAAAGTCCAGCACGTCACCCAGCGGAAAATCGAGCCACCCGTCGGCATAGTCTTGCCATTGCAGCGACCGTTCTGGAAACATGGATCGCCAGCGATCGGCCGTCGGGGCGGTGGATTGGGTCAGTCTTGCTGCCATCGGACTACCGCCCCGCCGAAAAGAACGCCCTGATGCTGTCGTAGATGTCGTCCTTGGTGTTGACGCGGGTGGAGACGACGGCTTCCGCATCCGAGAGGTGCTCGTGCAGGACGTTGATGAAGTTGCCGCTGCCGTAGGCGCTGGCGACCTGGCAGTAGCCGAACATGTTGAGCGCGGGGAGCAGGTTTTCGCGGAGCAGGGCGCAGCACTCGCGGCTGTCCGACTCGCTGCTGTTGTCGCCGTCGGAGAAGTGGAAGAGGTAGATGTTCCAGTCCTGCGGGGAGTAATGGTGCTCGATGAGTTCACGGGCGACGCGGAAGGCGGAGCTGATGCGCGTGCCGCCGTCCTCGCGGACACGGAAGAACGTCTCGCGGTCGACTTCGCCGGCGCGCACGTCATGGACGATGTAGCGGCTCTCGATGCCGTGGTAATTCTTTCGCAGCCAGGCGTCGATCCAGAAGGCCTCGAGGCGGACAAGCTCCTTTTGCTCGTCGCCCATCGAGCCGGACACGTCCATCATGTAGATGATGACGGCGTTGGACTGCGGATTGAGGATCGTCTTCCAGCTTCGATAAATCTTGTCGCGGCGCTCGAAGATGATCCGAGGCGCTTCGGAATTGTACAGCCCGGACATGATCTGCCGGCGAAGCGCTCGGCGAAACGTCCGCTTGAAATGCCGCAGCGATTCGGGACCGGACTGGCGGATGCCGCTGTAACGATCTCGTTCGGCGGTGATGCGGTGCTTGCCCTTGGGCTTGATGCGCGGGAGTTTGAGTTCCTCGCCGAGGATTTCGGCCAGTTCGTCGAGGCTGACCTCGACTTCGAGGATGTGCTGCCCTTCCTGTTCGCCGCCGGGACCGATGCCGCCCTGGCCGTCCGCCGCGTCGCCGGGCTTGCCGTCGCCCTTGCCGACGCCCGCGTCGTTGTTGTCGCCGTAGCGAAAATGGGGGATCTCGATGCCGCGGACAGGGATGGTGATGTACTTTTTGCCCTCGCGGCCGAGCAACTCTTCGCGCGTCAGAAACTTGCGAAGGTCTTCGCGAATCTTCCCCTTGACGATTCGTCGAAACCGCTGATGGTCTTTTTCGATTTGCACGGCCATGGTCCGAAGAGAGAAGTTAGAAGTACGAAGCGAGAAATCATGAACTTTGAGTCTTCAATTTTCTCACTTCAGTCTTCCTACTTCTTCTTCGCCTCCTCTTTGGTGTCACCGCGGGCGAAGATGCTGGCGACGTAATTGAGCACGTCGGTCGCGCTGGTCTCGTTGTAGCCGAAGTACTTGATGAGCCGCTGTTTGACGACGTCGATCTTGGCCTGGGTCTCGTCATCCACGACGCCGGAGACGACATTCTTGAGTTTGATCGTGTCGCGCTGGTCTTCGAAGAGTTTTAGTTCGAGGGCCTTGTGTAGTCGAGCATTGGTGTGGTAGTCGAACTTCTTTCCGTCCAGCGAGAGGGCCCCGATGTAATTCATGATTTCCTGCCGGAAGTCGTCCTTGCGGCTTTCCGGGATGTCGATCTTTTCCTCGATCGAGCGCATGAGGCGTTCGTCCGGGGCTTCGTCCTTGCCGGTGTACTTGTTGCGGACCTTTTCGTGCTGCGTGTAGGCGCGGACGTTTTCGATGTAATTCGAGCAGAGCCGGGTGACGGCGTCTTCGTCGGCGGAGATGGCCCGCTGGACCTCGGATTTGAGTACGTCCTCGTACTCCTCGCGAACCAGGGCGAGCAGTTCGCGGCAGCGGTTTTTCGTTTCCTCGTCGGTGATGAGGCTGTGGTGCGAGAGGCCGCCCTCCAGTTCGTTCATCACCATAAAGGGGTTGATGCACTTTTCCTGAATGGCCTGGTCGGACACGAGGGAGTTGGACAGTTTGTCCTGAATGTATCGCGGGCTGATGCCCTGCATGCCCTCGCGCGGGGCTTCGTCGTGCAGTTCACGCACCGAGTCTTCGGTAAAGTTCGGGATGTTCCTTCCGTTGTAGAGTTTCAGCTTTTGCATGAGGGTGAGGCCCGCCTTTTTCGGTTCGTCGAGGCGGGTAAGCACGGCCCACATGGCGGCCATTTCGATCGTGTGGGGGGCGATGTGGATGCCGCGGATGCGTTCCTTGTTGAAGTCGCGTTCGTAAATCTTGATCTCGTCGTCGAGCTTGATGTTGTAAGGAATATCGATCTTGATGGTTCGATCGCGGAAGGCTTCCATCATCTCGTTGCCCTGGAGCTTCTTGTACTCCGGTTCGTTGGTGTGTCCGATGATGACCTCGTCGATGTTCGTCTGGGCGAACTTCTTGGGCTTGATGACGTGTTCCTGCGAAGCACCGAGCAGATCGTAGAGGAAGGCCACGTCGAGCTTGAGCACCTCGATGAACTCGATCATGCCGCGGTTGGCGATGTTGAACTCGCCGTCGAAGTTGAAGGCGCGCGGGTCCGAGTCGCTGCCGAACTCGGCGATGCGCCGGTAGTTGACGTCGCCGGTGAGCTCGGTCGAGTCCTGGTTCTTCTCGTCCTTGGGCTGGAAGGTGCCGATGCCGATGCGGTCCTTTTCGCTCAGGATGAGTCGGCGGACACGGACGTGCTCAAGCACTTTCCGCCATTCGCCGTCGTATCGGATGAGCAGGTCCTCGAACATCTTCCGGCAGAACGGATCGAGAGCGCCTTCGACGTGGAGCTGCGAGGACTCATCGAGATCCGCGTTGATCTGGGCGAGCACGGAGCGTCGTGCTTCGGGTGGAATCAGCTTGAGCGGGTCTTCGTGCATCGGACACGGAAAGACAATGGTCCGGCCGGAGTCGTCGGGAATATGCCACGAGAATGTGTACAGCGCCCCCTCGTCGAGCTTGGAGTAATACTCCAGGCCTTTTTTCAGCAGGCGGGCGATGGTGCTCTTGCTGGAACCGACCGGTCCGTGCAGCAGCAGGATGCGGCGCTCGGTGCCGTACTGATGGGCGGCCGACTTGAAGAAGTCGACGAGGTTCATCAATGGGCGGTCGAGGCCGTAGATGGCGTCGGCGCCGTTGTCGATCGGGTCGGAGAAGAACTTGTAGCGCATCAACTCCTGGCGCAGGGACGTGTAGCGATCGGCGCCGAAGTGCTTGATCATGTCGTAGATTCGCTGGAAGGCGTTGCGGGCGACGCGCGGATTGGCGGACACCAGCTCCAGATATTCCTGGAAAGAACCCTCCCAGTGCTGCTCCCGAAAGCGATTCGGGTTCAGGTGTTCATCAACGACCGATAGAATGTCTGTCGCACGTACCATAACCGCTAATCTCCAAGCGGGCGCATTGAAACCCGTGGAACGCCCTGACCCGACCCTGGGATACCGAACCGCAAAAAGGCGCGAGGGAATCCCGCTTCTGCGCGTGCGAGACCGTCGACGCCCTCAACGGCTCCCGTCGACCGGTTTTCTCGGTGCATTCTTTATTGGACTCGAACAAGTTTAGGACCCGCCCGGTGGCGAGTCAACGCGGACCGCTGCCAGGCTCCTGTCAGTACACGAACATACGAGGCCGCAACAAGTCGTCCCACGGCGCAGACGAACCGGCCTTGACCGATATCGGCGACGCCACGGAGGGTCTGTCCAAAAAATCCGCAGGACGAGAATCCCGCATGAATTCTACAATTTGCGTTATTCTCGGAAGGAAACCGGACCGCCGTGCGCGCCGGCCGCTTCGATAGCCGCCTGTAGGACGGCGATGGCGCTGGTGACATCGGGCTGCGAAATCACCGCCCGGCAGACGCAGATGCCGCAGGGTCCGGCGGCAAGCACCGCGCCCACGTTGGCGGGGTTGATGCCGCCGATAGCGACGAGCGGGAGCGATGTCCGCGTCCGAACGGTTGCGAGGAGTTCGGAGCCGGCAATGAGCTTCTGTGGTTTGGTAGGCGAGTCAAACATCGGTCCGACGGCGATGTAGTCGGGGGCGTCGGCGATGGCGGCGTCGGCCTGCTCGATGGTGTGCGTGCTGACGCCGACGATGTAACGCGCCGGCAACATTCTTCGCGCGGCGGAAACCGGCAAGTCGTCTTGGCCGAGGTGGACGCCGTGAGCGCCGGCGGCGAGGGCGATGTCGGGGCGATCGTTGACGATAAAGATCGCCCCGCGATCGCGGCAGAGCGCTGCCAACCGCTTGGCCCGGTCGAGGGTTTCGCGGTCGGGCAAGTCCTTTTCGCGGAGCTGGAGGCAATCGGCCCCGCCGCGAAGGGCGGCCTCGGCCGTCTCGAACCATCCGTTGCGGCAGAGCGATTCGGTGAGGATGACGTAAAGCCGCACGGAGCCGAACCTTTCGCGCGCCCGGACGGTCGCAAAAAGCCGCCGTTCGAGTTCGTATCCGCGATAGCGAAGGCGTTCGATTGCGGCGGCGAAGTCCGCATCAACGGTCTTTCCATATTCTTCGATTGCCCGTAACGCCTCACTCATGCGTTTCGTGGCAGCCGCTACAACCTCCCCCGCGTCCGTCCGCCGAAACTCCGAAGGCGTCGTCGTCTCGCGCCCCACGTCGCCGACGATATCGCGGTGGGCAACAAGTGAACCGGGTAGGGCGGGCTCTGCCCGCCGATCAGAACCGCGACCGGGAGCGAACGCACAGCCTCCCCCCTTGGCAAGGGGGGACAAAGGGGGGTCCCAATCCGAGCCCGGAGCGTGAGCGACGGGTCCAACAAAACCGCGACCGTGAGGGAGCGATGTTGTACCGCTTACCGCCCGTGCCGCCCCGACCAAATCATGCCGCGCCTGTTTGATCGCTTCGGTGAGGGCCGCGTCGTCCAGCACGAACCGCGCGTATTCCTCCATCACCCGAAGCGCTTCGCGGGAGCGGTTGAAATTGGCGTCGAGGATGCGGAATATCGCGTTGTCGGGCATGGTCGAAACCGTGGCTATTGTCATTCGCCCCTGTGGGGCTGTCCACATTTAGCCGGGGCTTTGTCGGTGACACCCGGTGGCACCGGAGAGCCGCATTCCGGGCACCTTGGTTCGATCAGGCCCTTGAGATGATACCCGCACTTCAGGCAAAGGTTGTTGCGACGACGAAATCGCTCGCGGACGCCATGGACGATCGCCCAACAGGGCCGATACAGCAACAACAGGCACGGCAGCCACACGGGCAGTCGAACATAACTTACACGCCCAGGCGACGGCTGAAACATCGCGGCCCCAAACGGCGATCGCCAGGAACCGCCGAACGACGGCACCTGACGAAACCCGCCGATGCTGATCCAGCGGTCCCAATCCTGTTCGCGGGGGACATCGACGCCGACCAGCTCCGGCGGCAGGGGCGGCCAGTCCGCCCTCCGCGAATAAGCACGGATATTCGGTCCGCCGCCGATCAGCTCGACTCCCAGTGGGCGATCGGTCGATTCAATCCAGAAAAGGCGAAACCGGCCCTCGTGGAACTGTATCATCGCGCAATCACGCGGCGTTACTGGAAGCGTCAAGGCGGGCACCGTGAAAAAACTCACAGCCCCGCAGACGGCCACGAGGATTGCCCCGGCGGTTTGCAGGAAATTGACAACGACGCATATCATGCCTTTATCATACCCCGCGTCGGGCCCGAAAAATGGTCCGCGCGTGGGGCGACTTGCTGCCGCCATTGCCGGGGGTTTGCGGCAGGGGGGATTGCTTGACGCGACAAAAACACCCCAGTAGCCCGTAAAAAACGATAGAGTCGCCCCTTGTGGGCGGCGCGACCCGTGTCCCGCGTCACCCACGAGGGGCGACGCTACATCAGGAGGACAGCCCCGCGAAAAACCAAGAGGGACGACTGGCGGGCCGGTCGGGGCGCGGCTATACTATTATAGGGTGTACCCTCCCGGTAACGCCGTCGCAGCGGCGGCTGTGCGGCCGTCCGACTGACGATAATGGTCACGGCGGCGTCCGAATTGCCTCCCGGCAACAGGCGTTGGAGATGAGCGAGAAAGGATCGGCGGACATGAGTAAGGCGATGTGGGCGATTGTGATTGCGAGCGCTTTGGTTTCGTGGACCACCACTTCGGCGCAGACGACCGTTGAACGTGAAGCGACCCGAATAACGACTCAAGAGAACGCGGAAAGGCTTCCGGACCTGACGGTCGGCACGCAAGAGGCGTCCGCGGACTTGCTCCGCAAGCGTGTCGCTTCGGTGGATTGGACCGATATGGCATTTGAACAAGTTCTGGATTGGGTCCGCGATCAGGGCGAGGGGCGGGTCAACATCGTGGCGAAGTGGGGTCCGCTGGGCATCGAAGGCGTCACCCGCGAGACGCTGGTCAACCTGAAGCTCAACAACTCGACGGTTGCGGACGTGCTGAACGAAGTCCTGGATCAGCTCTCCGAAGACGGACAGATCCACTACCGCGGGATCGGCAACAAGCTGGCGATTTCGACCAGACAGGACTTTGAAAAGAAGATGTATGTCCGCGTCTACAATATCGCGGATCTTTTATTCGAAGTTCCGAATTTCGGGCAGGACGCTCCGCTGATTGATCTTCAGAACGCCGGTAAAAGCAGCGGTGGCGGTGGTGGCGGCGGCGGCGGCGGCGGTCAGTCCGTTTTTTCAGGTGCGGGCGGCGGAGCCGGTAGTCAGCGAGGGCAATCCGGCCAACAGGCGGAGCAGCAGAACGAGCTTCGCCTGACGAAGCTCCGCGTGTTGATCGAGGCGACCATTGCGCCGGAAACCTGGGACACGACGACGGGTACCCAGACGAGCAGTCCGACGGCGGGGATCGGCGGGCGAGGTCGGATTCGCGTCATCTACACCTCGCTGGTCGTGCTCAACACGATCGAGGTGCATGAAATGATCGCCGGCAAGTTTTCTTTCGGAGACTAACGCGCCGAATCGCGTTGCCGGGACGCTTCGAATTTCTCTTCAGGATCGATCGGGTTGCAACGCGGCGCGAACGGCGTCGGCGGTGACCCGCTCGATCCTGATTGTTTTGAGCGGGGCGGTGTGGCCCGCGGTCACGGCGACATGGCGACGATTGAGGCCGAGCAGGGCGGCGAGGAACTCGGCGACCGCGTCGTTCGCCCGGCCCTTTTCGGGCGGGGCGGCGACGGCGATGCGGGCTCGCCCCTGCCATTCGCCCATAAAACGGGTCCGCGACGCACCGGGGACGATTTTTACGGGCAGGAGGACTCCGCCATTGTCTTCGGTGATCTTCAGCACGTCGCCATTGTAGCCGACGGCAAATAGGCCTGGCGACGTAGATTTCCGGATTTTCGGGGTCGATGTGCGGCTTAAAGAGTCCGGCTGTCTCCCGGAACCAGGCCAAGGGGTCGAACCATGCTGGCGCAATACGAAATCGGCGTGATCGGGGCCGGGAATGCGGCTGAAGGGATCGTACACGCCATCCTCCGCAACACGATCTTGTTTGCGGATCGGATCATCGCCTCCGATCCATCGGAGGCGCGGCGCAAGCTGATTGAGGATCGCTTCCATATCGCGGTGACGGCGGACAATCGGCACCTCGTGTCCAACAGCGACATTCTGATTTTCGCGGTCAAGCCGCAGCAATATGCGGACATGTGCCGAAACATCGCGGACATGATTGAGGAGCGGCATTTGATCATATCGATCATGGCCGGCGTCTCGACGAAGTCGATCGAAAAGCTGTTCGCACCGCGGAAGATCCGCGTGGTCCGGGCGATGCCCAATCTGCCGATCCACGTCGGGGCGGGAATGGCGGGCGTGTGCAAGGGGAGCTACGCCCAGCCGGTGGACCTTCTTCGGGCGCAGCGCGTTTTCGACGCCGGCGGGCGATCGGTGGTCATCGAGGATGAGTCGCAGATGGACGCAGTGACGGCTGTGTCGGGTTCGGGGCCCGCGTATTTTTACTACTTTGTCGAAGCGCTCACCGCCGCCGGCGAGCGGGTCGGATTGACGCGGCAGATGTCCGAAATCCTCGCGAAGCAGGTCTGCCTCGGTGCGGCCCGGATGATGCTGGAGACTGGGGAGGCGCCGGCGGTCCTGCGGAACAAGGTGACTTCGCCGGGTGGGACGACCCAGGCCGCCATCGAATCCATGACCGCGAACAAGGTTTTCGAGCACATCGGCGACGGCGTCGCGGCCGCCTGGAAACGCAGCCAGGAACTCGGGCGTTAGCCGCGCAGCTTTTTGATCCGATGACGGCCGCCCTTCGCTACAGGGTGCATCCCGCTTTGGGTGGCGGAAAACGCCCAGGGGTGTCATTCTGAGCGCAGCGAAGAATCATCCGGCGGGTTGGGATGCTTCGCTTCGCTGATTCTTCGCTGCGCTCAGAATGACTTGGAAACCGTCACGTTGTCACCTTTTTTGGGGATGCACCCCTCGGTACAACGGGGCGAAAGCTCCTGTTTGCGTGCATCGTAGTTACGCGGATAATGGGTGTCGCGTGGCGCGGCGGTGTTCCACGTATCGCGGATAATGGGTGTCCGAGGAGGTCGCACGGGTGTTCTTGCTGCAAAAACGGCTTGCGACGGCTGCGGCGTTGTTGGGCACGGTCGTCGGCTCGTATCGAGCGGGGGCACAAACACCCCGCGCCCGGACGCTGACGTATGATTCGCAGCGAAAGGAGTGGGTCGAACTGCCTCCGCCGCCGACGGGGACCGCGGCGGGCGACCTCTACGAGATTCGCCGGCTGAATGCGGAGGAAAAGTATCGCAACGCGCTATCCGGCGTGCAGCGGTTTATCAAGCAATACAGCAAGTCCGATTCGCTTTATCCCGAAGTGTTGCTTACCCAGGCGGAGGCGCTGGTGGGGCGAAAGCAATTCGACAAGGCGCATACGATCTTGCAGTCGTTCCTGGGCGAATTCGGCGGGATGGCGATTACGAGCGAGGCGCTTCGTCTCGAATTCGTCGTTGCGGAGGCGTACCTGAGCGGCGTGAAGCGAACCGTATGGAGGGTGTTCCGCGTGTCGGGCGTGGACGAGGCATACAAGATTCTCGATCAGATCGCGGCGGACTATCCGGACAGCCGCCTCGCGGAGCCGGCGATCAAGGTCAAGGGCGATCATTTGTTCAGGGTCGGCGAACACGCCCTCGCGGAACTCGAATACGCGCGGTTGCTGCGCGACTATCCCAAGAGCCGGTACCATCAGTACGCACTACGACGGGCGGCGGATTCGGCGCTGGCGAGCTTCGCCGGCGTGGAGTTTGACGAAGCGGCGATCATCGAAGCCGAGGAGCGATTCAACGACTATCGAACACGCTACCGCGCCGAAGCGGATCGCGACGGCGTGGGTCAGGTGCTGGATACGATCCACGAGATGCGCGCGGAAAAGGACTTCCGCATCGGCGAGTATTATGAGCGGACGGATCATCTGAGTTCGGCTGTGTTCTATTACAAGTCGGTGCGGGAGAACCAGCGGAACACGATCGCGGCGGCCCGCGCGACTCGGCGTCTGGAATTGCTCGGGGCGCTGGCGCCGGCGTCGTCGTCGGAGAGCGGTTCGGTTACGCCATGAGATGAAGTGGATGATGCGGCTAATGCACACCAATCGAATCATGGGGGCGGTATTGTTTTCGGTCGTGACGACGTGTCTGGTCGGATGCGGATATTCGACGAAGCGACCGTTTTCGACCGATATTCAGACGGTCCACGTGGAGATGTTTCAGTCGAAGGAGTTTCGACGCGAGTTGGAGTTCCGGCTGACCGAATCCCTCATCAAGCGGATCGAGTTGGACACGCCGTATCGGGTGGCCCCGCGAAACACGGCCGATGCTATTCTGACAGGGGAAGTTCTCAAGGTGGAGAATCGTACCTTCGGGAATGACTTCAAGACCAACCTGCCGCGAGAGATTGGTTCGACCGTGGTCGTGCGGTTCAGGCTGCAGGACTTGCGCAGCGGTGACATTCTTGTGGATCGCCCGCGGTTCGTCTATCAAACCAGCTACATACCGCCCGTTGGAGAGTCGTTCACGCAAGGTATGACGCGAGCCATGGACGGCCTCGCCGAACAGATCGTCGAGTCGATGGAATCGCCCTGGTAGTGGGGCTATGATGGTTATGGGTCGGCCTGGGGGGGATCCATCTTCGGACAAGCGGAGCTAATTCATGCCTGAAGGCAACGGCGCACCACCGGAACAACCCAAGGGGCCGATCAAGCCCAACGGTCCGAACATGAGAATGTCGCGGAACGTGGTGAGTTGGCTGGTCCTGCTGGGGCTTGCCATGGTCCTCGTCGCGCTGCTTAACAACGCGGGCATGTCCACGCCGAAGATCAGCATTACCGAGTTCGACATGCTGGTAAAGAGCAATCGGATCAAGAAGCTGATTATCAAGGAGGATGGGGGAATCGAGGGGGCTCGCAAGCCGGCGGATGGGGACGCCAATGTGCCGCCGCTGTTCACCGTGGACTATCCCCGTGAGGCGATCGACAAAGAGTTCCTGGACGAAGTCGTGAAGTCCGTGCGCGAGGCCGGGGGCGAAGTGATCTACCAGAAGCAGAACCAGCTTGTGCTGTTGTTGCTCGGCATGTTGCCGTGGATTCTCATCTTCGGCTTCGTGTGGTTCTTCATTTTCCGGCAGCTTCGCAGCGCGAACGGACCGGGCGGAATGCTCGGGAGCTTTGGGCGTTCGCGGCACCGCCTGACGCAGAAGGAACATACCGGCATTACATTCACGGACGTCGCGGGCATCGAGGAGGCCAAGGAGGAGGTTCAGGAGATCATCGAGTTCCTGCGCTCGCCGAAGAAGTTTCAGCGGCTGGGCGCACGCGTTCCGCGAGGGATTTTGCTGGTGGGCGCGCCGGGGTGCGGCAAGACGCTGCTGGCGAAAGCGATCGCGGGCGAGGCGGACGTGCCGTTTTTTTCGATCAGCGGGTCGGACTTTGTTGAGATGTTTGTGGGCGTGGGCGCGTCTCGCGTTCGCGATCTGTTCAAGCAGGCGAAGGAGAATTCGCCGTGCATCATTTTTCTTGACGAGATCGACGCCGTGGGCCGCCGTCGCGGAGCGAGCTTCGGCGGCGGCGGGCACGACGAGCGCGAGCAGACGCTCAACGCGATCCTGGTCGAGATGGACGGGTTCGACACGAACTCGCAGGTCATCGTGATCGCGGCGACGAATCGCGCGGATGTGCTGGACCCGGCGCTGGTTCGTCCGGGGCGCTTCGATCGCCAGGTCTTCGTTCCGCTGCCGGACTTGCAGGGGCGCTACGAGATCCTCAAGGTTCATCTTCGCAAGATCAAGCTCGGCCCGACCCTCGATATCCGTCGGCTCGCCCGCGGGACGCCGATGTTCAGCGGGGCGGAGTTGTCGGCGATGGTCAACGAGGCGGCGATCGTCGCGACGATGCACAACAAGGAGTTCGTCGATCAGGAGGATCTGGAGGAGGCCCGGGACAAGATTCGCTGGGGGCGGGCGAAGAAGAGCGCGGTCGTGGACGAGCGCGATCGGCGGATCACGGCCTATCACGAGGCGGGACACGCCCTGATTCAGGCGCTGGAGAAGGACGCGGACCCCGTACACAAGGTGAGCATCATTCCGCGCGGGCCGGCGGGCGGAGCGACGTTTTCCCTGCCGGAGCGCGACCGCATGGTCTACACCAAGGGTTATCTGCTGGCGATGATGCGGGTGATGTTCGGCGGGCGGATCGCCGAGCAGGTCTTCTTCAACGAGATCAGCAGCGGCGCCGCGCAGGACATCAAGCAGGCCACCGAGATCGCCCGCCGCATGGTGCGCGAATGGGGCATGGGCGAGAACGTCGGGTTTATCTACTTCGGCGACGATGACGATCGGGGCGCCATGTTCGATCTGGGCAAGCGCGACTACTCGGACAAGACGGCCGAGATGATCGACACGGAGATCAAACGAATCCTCGACACTGCGTACGAGTCCACCCGGCGGCTGATGGTCGACAACCGGGAAAAGGTCGATGCGATCGCCAAGGCATTGCTGAAATTCGAGACGATCACCGGTGAGGAAGTGAACGCCCTCATCCGCGGTGAATCGCTGGAGCGGACTTCGGTCGCCGACCTGCTCGACGGCGCGGGCGCCAAGACGCCGGTGGGGACGGCCCGCCCGATCCAGGCTGATTCGGCGGCACAGGCCGACCTCGGCCACGGTCCCGTCGCGCAGCCGGGATAGTTAGACGAAGTGAGAAGGTTGAAGTTAGAAGATAGAAAACGGAAGGAAGGGTGGCACATGCTCCTTCTCACTTCTCTCGCCGCGTCGTCGCTGGTTAGAGCCTATCCCCTCGTAGATCAATCTTGAATGCCCCAGGAATCCGCTCGTCGATGATTTCGGCGGCGAGGTTCATCCATCGGCGACATCGGTCGAGCACGACGGAGTCGGAGGTCGCGACGATTCCATCGTAGTCGCCGAGGACCTGATCGGGATTATCGACGAGCTGGATGTTCAACTCGGCGATGGGGCGGCCTACCGCTTTGCGTGCTTCAATCAACTCGGCGATGAAGGTCTTGAGCCTTCCGCTATTGGAAACCGGTCGATCGAGGTACCAATCCACGCCGGCCGGTCCGATTCCGTCGATCACATTGAGGATCATTTCCAAGGCCGGACCGGTTTCGCAAACCCGGCGATAGGTGCCGTGGATGCTCGCCAGGTCGCGACAACATCCGTCACGTCCGATCAGGATGACCCCGCCGGACAGTGCGCTTTCGATCGTGATGAGCAGGTTATAACCGTCCACGCCGAGCGGTTCATCACGCAGGACGTCCGCCGGGACTTGCGTTGCTTGACGCCCGCTACGCGCCTCATCAGTGCAGACCGAGCGACGGACGGCCATCCGCTGACGGGCGGTCAGGTTGTGGCGATCGCCGACCAGCTTCAGGCCGGAGTCGGAGGCGTAACCGCGGGAGAGAAGCCAGGAGATTTCCGCGACGGCGGCCCGGAGCGTTGGGACGGTCGGTGCGGCAAACAGCATTTCATCGTCGGGGTGCGGGCCGCGATGTTGGCGCTTATCGGGCATGGCCTTTCACGCGGAAACGGACGCCGGGGGTTTCGGTTGTATCGGCGCCGTGCGTCACGAAACAGGATAACGCGAGACGCACCGAACGCCAGGACAACGGAAGACGATTGAACCACCAAGACACGAAGACACCAAGAAGGAGAAGCGATAGAACGAGACGGAGCGACGTTTTCTTGGATTATATGCTGGTTTATTCACATTTCGATTTACTTTCGCCCTTCGTCTTCGTGCCTTGGTGTCTTGGCGGTAAATCGTCTCTTATCCCCGACATGCGACGGCGCGGCGAAGGAGGCGCTCGTGGAGCGTGCGCACGGCAAAACGGCTTATCGGGTGACGCTTATGAGTGCCATGACGTGGCACTTTTCGGCTGCGCCGGGTTATTGGATGCACCGCGCTGCGTCCGATGTAAAGTCCCCGCGCCGGGCGGCGCCGTGGCGATTTTCGGCCCGAAGGATCATCGTGTTGCAGGCCCGTTTCCGGTTCCGTGTTATCCGCGAGCGACGTTAAGTGCGGCATGGGCGGTGACGATAGCGTTTCGGGCGGGGATTCCGGCCGGAGAAAACGAACCGATGCGCGATCCGATTCCGACAACGCACGCCGACATGCAGGCCGCACCGTCGCCGCGCTGCCGCGAAGGCCTCGCAAGCCGGCTTGGGCGGATTCATTCCCTGCTTCGATCGACGCAGGTCGATTCGATGCTCGCGCTGCTGGCGGCCGTTGACGCGAAGGATTCGTACACGCGGGGGCATTCGATGACCGTATCCGCGTATGTCGATGCCATGGCGGGACGGATGGATCTCCGGGCCTCCGCGAGACGCGTTCTGCAGGCATCCGCCCTGTTGCACGACATCGGGAAGATCGGGGTTCCCGACGGCATTCTCAACAAGCCGGGTCCGCTTTCGCGGGCCGAATTCGAGGTGATGAAGCGCCACCCGCAAACCGCGGTGGAGATTCTCTATTCGATGCGATCACTGAGCGACCATCGCCGAATCATCCTTCACCACCACGAGCGGTACGACGGCGGCGGGTACCCCTCAGGTCTGCGCGGGGAGGACATTCCGCTTGGGTCGAGGATTCTGGCGGTCGCGGACACCGTGGACACGATGCTTTCCCGGCGACCTTACAAGGCGCCGATGTCCGCAGGTCGGGTACGCGCGGAGCTTGTAGCTCAGGCCGGGATTCAGTTTGATCCCGCGGTTGTCTCGGTCGCCCTGTGCTGGCTGGACGACGGAGGACACGCCGTCGAAGATCGATCGGAAACGACGGTACAACCGGCCTGCTCTCGATCATAAATCATTCCCGCCTTCGTCGCCTGCCTTGCGGTCGGTACAATCGGGTCATGGTTCAACTCGTCGAGGGGCACGGTGCGGAATTCATGCATGAGGTGCGCGGGTTGTTTCGCGAGTACGCGGGTTCACTGGGGATCGATCTCGCTTTTCAGCACTTCGATGATGAACTGGCGGGTCTTCCGGGAGAATATGCTCCGCCGTCGGGCCGATTGTTGCTGGCCCCTGATGCCGGGCGGATCGCGGGGTGTGTGGCGCTGCGACGAATCGAACTCGGCGTGTGTGAAATGAAACGGTTGTACGTTCGTCCGGCGTTTCGCTGCGCCGGGATCGGGCGGCGGTTGGCGGAAGCGATCATCGCCGCAGCACGAAAGATCGGCTACGAGAAAATGCGGCTGGACACTTTGACGACGATGAGCGAGGCGATGGCGTTGTATAGATCACTGGGCTTTCGAACGATCGAAGCGTATTACCTCAATCCGATTCCGACTGCCGCGTATTTTGAACTCGATCTTCGTTGATTTGTTGACTGGACAGCCGCAATGGCCGGCCTGGAGCGCATGTCATTTTGTAATTTAACTCTACAGCGCCACATAGTCATGAATCATCCGGAATGCACGAGGGCAGTTGATCGAG
>ERZ1292633.1744-Hain-H41-02um-R1-1744-length-23096-cov-57_pt1 | contig 23096 bp, 24 predicted proteins | sample MGYA00564406_ERZ1292633 | MGnify/ENA primary metagenome ERZ1292633 (study PRJEB36523, sample SAMEA6512639) | groundwater metagenome | collected 2019-01-08 | study: AquaDiva: Metagenomics assemblies of 32 groundwater samples | reverse complement strand
GGCGAGCCCGCCCGCCGACAGGCTGGTCGCAGCTGCGAATCCGCGATTGCAGCAGAAGCGCTCATGAATAATGCGGGTTAAGGAGCTAGGTTTTTTTTACTCCAACGTCCTACTGCCCCTGTGCTTTTTGGGGCCCAGTTTTTGCCAGCAGAGTATCGCGAATCGCTTCCGCGAAAGGCGATGCTAGATTGATTGGGAGGCTGGATTTGTTTTGTGACGATGGAGACTCTATTGTTTTTGTCAGGCTGGAGAGAGGTGGATAAGAATGACAGGGAGCGTGATGGGTTCTGCGATGCAAGTGCTCAGGGGTGTGGCGGCTGTAGTGTGGGTCATGCTGGCCGGGTGCGCGGGTGATGGTCTGATACCGACTCACGTGGAAAAGCGCTCCGTCGCGAACGGGATCGCCGAAGATCATGTTGCGGCGGCGCTGTTGTATCAACAGAAAGCGAAGCAGTTGGAGCGTGATGCGGCCCGATTGGAGCAACAGGCGCAGGGCGTCAGTCTCTACGAAGATCCCAAAGGGTTCCGGCGAGATGCGCTTCGAACGACAGCCCAGACACTGCGGCAGGAGGCTTTGGAAATGGAGCGGCTCCATGCCGCTCATTCCGACATGGTTCAGAGCGTGATAGGGAAGCAACAGCCGCAGTAAGCCATCATCCCTGGAATCTCCTGACCAGGGCCGTCGTCCCGCAATGGCCTTGGCGATTGCAGAGGTCAACCGATCGGGCAGGAGCTCCAATGTAGCTCACTCTTCCGCGCCCACCCCGCTAATCCCTGTTCGGTTCGGATACGAACATAGTCGCCATCCAACGGCGTGTTTTCTCCAAGAGCCAATTCCGATGTCAACGTTCCAATAACGCGTCCCTCGCCGGGTGAAGCCCGTACGACGACCTCGTTTCGCTCAAGAACAAGACAGACCAGCGGTGAGATGGCCTCTACCTCCGGTTTAGTCTCATGAGATTTTAAGGTTCCAAGTGCCGGGGTTTGCCTTGCTGAGTCAGTTGAGTCTTGAGTCACGGTCCGGACTTCTCCAAGCTCTTCCTCGGATTCAGTTGTCCCCGTTCCGTGAAAGGTCGAGGCAACCCTTGCAAGGGGAAGTCCCTCGATCACACTGTTCGCAAGGTGCATCAGCAGATCCGAAGCCGAGACCGAAGGAGATGGGGTGGGACCATCATGGGTCAGAGCGGAGCGTGTTTCGACAAGGTAAACGCGGTATCCATCACGGTAAGGTTGAAGGCAGGCCGCATACCGATAGACGGTCTGGGAGCTGCCGTGGAGCCCCTCGATCATCGCCAGAGAGTGCGGACAGACGACATGTGGGAAACGCACGGCGCCCAAGCGGTCCAGGGTCAGCACCTTATGTTCGATGAGAAAACCTGAAGGGGTAAGGGGTATCGGGGTGGGCATGGCCCCTTCGGTGACGGTCGGTGGAGCCTTCAGGACCCGTAGAAAGGAATCCCCCAGGACGCGTGTAATCACATTCGGATCCACGTCGCCGGGAAGATCATAGGCCTTCGATGTAGCGGGCAGAACGTCCGTCTCTATCGGAGATGTCAAGGACGCGCATCCCGCAACGAGGCTGGCGAATCCGAGAAGGAGAGCAGCAGAATTGTTGACCATCCGCCTGGCATGCATGGGTGCCTCCTCACTGTTCCTGTCCGCTTCAAGGGGTTCAACCCAAAAAAAAACGCCCTCTGGCCCCACAGGACCGGAGGACGTCGTCGTCCGTTTGCCGGGCATTGGCCCGACCGAGGCGTCATCGCCTCCAAGAATTCATCAGTTCAGGAAAAAAAAAGGACCTCTGGCCAATCTGGCCGGAGGACCTCATCGTCCACTCACTGCGACGAGAAAACGCCTTTGTCTTCCGTCACGTGTCTTAACATATACAAAAAATTCCACCCCCTGTCAATCCGCAGCTCTGCATCATCTGGATTCATGCGAATTCGGCGGGCTCCACGAAACCACGGTGGGCGTCAAGATGATGAAAGAAGCGGCACAGGAAGGCTTCGATGCCGCGAAACAGTACGAACAGGAAACGCGGGAAAGTAGACACGAAAGGATAGCGATGTCATGGGGAAGGATTCTCACCGCTCAATGGGAGCGACCTTCGCTCGCATCAGGGCGAAATTGCTAACGGAACAAGAAGCAGGCAGCCAAAGAGAAGTGATGAAGTCCGATTGCGTGGGCGGAAGCGGGCCAAGATCATCCAGCCGTCCGACTCAGATTCTCTTGGCCCCCGTCCGGTACTCTTATTGCGGTTGCTGCTTGCCCAACATTGTCTGGGCTTTCTCGTAATGCGTGGCGTAGAGTTGCTGCAGTTGGACTGCGTCGTTCCGTCGCTCCTGAGCCGCTGTGATCAACCCGCCCCGTCGAATTCCCTTGGGATCTTCAATCGGCTTAATGGTTGAGGCCACGGCCTGATACTGTTCGGCTTGGGTCTGAACTTTCTTGGCTTGCTGCAAATACAGAAGCGCGGCGGTCATATGGTCATCAGCCGTCCCTACTTCACCGGTAATACGATCGGCAAGGTTTGTCGGCAGTTCCCGCTGAGCGAAGGCTGAGCATCCAGTCGTTCCGAGTATCCCGGTCAGCGCTATCAATGTTGCGAGTACGAGAGGCATTGTCGGTCTCATGAGACACCTCCTTGCTTGACGGTGCCATCCTGCCAGACAGACGTTATCGTAGGTATCGGGTAATCACCTGGGAAACGTACCTGAATCTATTGACAGTAGCGGTAAATTCAACCGAATTGAGCGTTTATGAGAACGCATGACGTTCAGGAGTCTGCGCTGATGAGCCCGACGCGAATTGCGTAGCGGACAAGGCCGGCAATATCATGAATATCCAACCTCTGCATCAGCTCGGTTCGATGGGTATCAACGGTTTTGGTGCTGAGGTTAAGCTTCTGGGCGATGTCCTTGGTTGAGTGACCCTCGGCGACCAATTGTAGTACCTCACGTTGGCGCGGCGTCAGTTCTTGAATGTTGCTTGTTTTCATCTCCCGTGGATGCAAGTAGTTCTGCACCACCTGCTTGGAGACGGCGGGGGTGAGATAAGTTTCGCCTCGCATGACTGCCTTGATAGCCAGTTCCAGTTCTGCCGGCTCCGCCCCCTTAAGAAGATAGCCTGCCGCTCCAGCCTGTAGGGCTCGCCTGACGTATTCCTCATTGGCATGCATCGAGAGGATAATGATTCGAGGAGCCGGAGTGAGTTTCACCATTCTGGCCGTCGCCTCCAGGCCATTGAGTTCGGGCATGCCGATATCCATGAGCACAATATCAGGCTGGTGTTGCTCCGCGAGCTGGATGGCCTCATGCCCGTTTCCCGCTTCCGCGACGACCTGGACCAGCTCAAGGCTTTTCAATAGAGCACGAAGGCCGGCTCTCATGAGACGGTGATCATCCGCAAGGAGAACCCGAATCGTATTCATACTTACGTCGAAACCTCGGTCCGAAAGGGTGATGAAAGGGGGGATAGAGGAACGCGTACTCGGACTTCGGTCCCCTGCCCGGGGTTCGAGTCGATGGAGAGGGAGCCGTTCAAGAACCGAATGCGTTCTTGCATCCCTAGCAAGCCCATGCTTTGTCCTCTGGTCGCTTCGGCCAATGCCTTCTGGACCTCGAATCCTCTACCATTGTCACGGATGAGCAACAGGAGGTCATCCTCGTGTTGCCGTAAAGACACGGTCACGCTGGTTGCGTTCGAGTGGCGGATGATATTCGTGACCGCTTCCTGGATCACGCGGAAGCAGGCGATAGCAACGCTTTGCGGCGGCGACAGGAGTTCGTCCGCCTGTACATCAACCTTCCAGCCGGCTCGCTCGGCTTGGCGACTCAGATACCATCGCACGGCCGGCACGAGTCCAAGGTCATCCAACAATGAGGGTCGCAACTCGAGCGAGAGATCGCGGACATATTGCAGGGTTTGATCGATGACGTTCGAGCTGTCCTTCAGCAGAACCGCAATGTCTGAGGTATCACCGCAGCGTTGTATCGTTTGCAGATTCATTTTCACGACCGTGAGGGCTTGACCGATCTCGTCGTGCAGATCAAGCGCAAGGCGGCGACGCTCGCTTTCCTGAACCTCCATCAGTTGTTGGGAGAGGGCCTGCATGCGCTCATGGGCTTCGCGAAGGGCCAGTTCCGCGCGCCGGCGATTGAGATAGGAGGATAGGCTATCGGCCAACGAATTAATGAGGTCGCGCTCTTCAGCGAGAAAAGGACCTTCGGCTTCCGGTGGTCTCGCTTCACGGTAGATCACCTCAATCATTCCTTTGGCGCCGTCCAGCGTGACCCAGGAGGCGGTCTGCTTCCACGGCGACTCAACGAAGGTCGGTGTGGTGAAGACCATGTTGTCAAAGGTAATGCGGGCAAGGGTAATCTCCGGATACTGCCAGGCGGGAGGCAGCACTGCGACGGTCTGCTTCAAAACCTCTTCAATCGGTTTGGCGCTATCTTGCAGGAGGCGCACTGTCCGGTGGAGTGCGGTCAATTCCTTCACACGCTCGCCAAAAAGATGGCGGAGTCGTCTCTGTTCTCCGTGATGAAATGTGTCCGCTGGGGCCAATGGAGTGCGGTGCCTGTCTTGGAGCTGCCGGAGGAGGGCTATACTCCCCCACAGCAAAGCAATCGTGAGGGCGCGGTTACCCAGTGTCGGCCAGGCTGGAGCAGAAGCGCCTGGGTGGAATGCTCCGATCGAGATCAGAGCCGACGCGATCGTTGCGAAGAAGATGGGCGCCATCCGGTTTGGAAGAGAAAAAGCCAACAGGACGGGGAAGAGGTAAAGAATCCACCCTGCCAAGGCGGGCGGCGAAAGGAAATCGAGGACGAAGATCATGCCGGCCATTCCGACCAGCACTATAAGAATCATTCGATCCATCCTCGCTCCGCGCAGAGGCAGCGTATAGAACCTCTTGTTTTTCTCAGGCAGTATAGTTTGTCTGAATGATCTGCCAAAGGCAACGCCCTCAGTGCCGTTTCTAGGAGGAGAGACGGACGGGCTCGATGGCGCAGTTGGAGAAGAAAATAAGTTGACAGCTTCAATGTCGGGATGCTAAAAGCGCCCACGAAATAGGTAGGGAAACAAAGGCGTTTCTCTGCCGGTCTGAAAGCACGACGACAGGGACAATGACGTCCTTCGGCCATGTGGGCCCGAGGGCGTTTTTTTTTGACTTGTGCGAGCACGGGCGAATCACCATGGAGCAAATGAATCGAACCGCGGGAAAGCCACTGGGGAATGGAATCATGAATGGTAGCGCTCACTCCAACAGGAGGGGATCATGACGATTCAGAAGCGATGGATTCAGCCTGGTGTTCTGTGGGGGGTGGTGCTGGGAGGGTTAGTCGCCTGCGCGATGATCGCGAGTCCTCCCGAAGGTCTGATTGCCCAAAATGATCATGCTGCATTGGCAACCTGGTATGACAAGGAAGCGGCCCATCTTCGGCAACATGCGAAGGAGATGATGGTGATGGCGGAAGAGTATCGAAAAAATCCAGGTCCCAGTACCCGTGGTGTAGTCTCTCCGAAAATCGATTTTCTTCAGCACTGCGAGGGCCTTGTCGGCATGTATACGAAGGCAGCTGAAGAAGCCGACTTGTTGGCCAAGGGGCATCGCGACATGTTGAAGTAAGTAAGAGAAGCGAAATGTATGGGTTAGCTGGTGCAAATCGGTGCGGAACTGAGAGTCGAGATGGGGAGTGGCTGGAGGTTGCGCACAATGGCGTGCGTGGCGACGATGATGTCGAGGGGAATGGGTGAGTCGACAATGCAGCATCATCGGAAAGATGAGAACGGAGGAGATCGCCATGCACGTGGGCAACATGAAGTTCCTATGTGTGTATTTGCTCGTTTTGCTGATGGGACCCGTGCTGTTCGGCGGCGAACAAGCTTTGGGTCAAGGATCTGCGCCGGCTCCGGCGTCGACTGCGAATGTGGAGGAGCGGCTGGATTCCTTAGAAAAGAAAGTGGATGCCCCATCCATCTGGAAGACGTTGGGGTTCAAGGTCTCAGGTTTTCTAGATGTGGCCTATACGCAGAATGTCAACAACCCAAATACGAATCTGAACCAACTGCATATCTTCGACACCAACGCCAATGCCTTCATGCCGCACCTGGCGCAGATCATGGTGGAGCGGCCTGCTGATGCCGGGGGCAGCGCGTTAGAACGAGCCGGATTCCGCGCTAGGCTGAATTTCGGCCTCGACTCGCGAGTGACGAGGGCACGAACCAATTATCAAACCGGGACCAGCAACGATGAAATCGATTTCCAGGAACTTTACGCGGAGTACATCCTTCCTGTTGGCAACGGTCTGAAAGTCCAAGCCGGCAAAATCAACACGCTGATCGGATATGAGGTCATCAATAGTTTCGAGAACGCGAACTTTTCCCGGTCCTTCATGTTCGGGTTGGGCCAGGCCTTCACGACGACCGGTATCCGGTTCACCTATACGTTCAACCCGATGGTGACGGCGTCCTTCGGCGTCGTCAACGGCTGGGACAACGTCGATGACAACAACAAGGGCAAGACGATCGAGTATCTGGTGGCCCTGACGCCCCATGAAAAATTCGGTGTCAGCTGGTACGGCTCCTATGGGCCGGAACAAGCGAATCGGCAATTTGGCGATCTCGCATCAGGAGGCGCGCCAGGGAACCCGTCTGCGAAGCGGTTTGTCAACGGTCTCATCATTTCGATGAAACCGACGGACAAGGACACGATCATTCTGGAGCCGTATTACGCGAACGAAGCCAGCAACCCCGTGGCAACAGCCGCCAACGGATTGAAACGGAACGCGCGCTGGAATGGGTTGGCCGGCTACTTGATCCACGATTTCACCGACCAGTGGAGTTTTCGTCTCCGTGGAGAAATTTTCGAGGATGCAGGAGGCTTCCGCACCTGTAGTGGAACGTTGAACAACGCGGGCGGCACGAACACGTGCTTCGGGGCGACGAATACCACGGCCGCCACACCGGTTGCCCAGACGCTGTGGGAAGTCACGCCGACGCTGCAGTTCAAGCCGATTCCATCGCTGATCACACGGGTCGAATTCCGGTATGACAAGTCGGACAAGAACGTATTCCTTTACGGCAGCAGAGCGGTGAATAACCAGGAGACCCTCTCGTTCGAGGTCATCTACGTGTTCTGAGAATGATGAGAAAGGAATAGATCATGGTACGACGATTGCGTTTCGTGACGATGATCCTGCCGATTCTGACCAGCTTTGCGATGACGCTGGGGGCCGCAGGAGTCTGGGCGCAAGAGACCGCGGCGCCGCCGGTGCCTGCGGCACAGGAAATCATAACGGCGCCGGCTCCGCCGCAAGCCCCGCCCAAGATCGATACGGGGGACACGGCCTGGCTGCTCATATCGACCGCGTTGGTTTTGGCAATGACAGCGCCGGGGCTGGCGCTGTTTTATGGCGGGATGGTGCGGTCGAAGAACGCCCTGGGGACGATCATGCAGAGTTTCATTATCCTCTGCCTGATCAGTCTCCAATGGGTGTTGTGGGGATATAGTTTAGCGTTCGGACCGGACAAGGGGCATCTCATCGGAGGTCTCGAATGGCTGGGCCTCAACGGCGTAGGCTTGGAGCCTAATGCCGACTACGGAGCGACCGTACCCCATCAGGCCTTCATGATCTTCCAAATGATGTTTGCCGTGATCACGCCGGCGCTCATCACCGGCGCCTTCGCGGAACGAATGAAGTTCAGCAGTTTCCTGGTGTTTACCCTCTTGTGGGCGACGCTGATCTATGATCCACTGGCCCACTGGGTTTGGGCGGTAGGAGGATGGGTGCGCAATTTTGGCGCGCTGGATTTTGCCGGCGGTACTGTGGTGCACATTAGTTCCGGTGCATCCGCGTTGGCCTGCGCGATCGTCTTGCGACCGCGGTTGGGCTATGGCAAGGAGCACATGGCGCCCCACAATCTGCCGATGACGGTGTTGGGCGCAAGCCTCCTATGGTTTGGATGGTTTGGGTTCAACGCCGGGAGCGCGGTGGCGTCCGGCGCGCTGGCGACCAGCGCCTTCGTCGTGACCAACACGGCCACGGCCTCGGCAGCGCTGTCCTGGATGGTGTTGGAGTGGATGTATCGAGGAAAACCGACCGTGCTCGGGGCAGCGAGTGGCGCTGTCGCGGGATTGGTAGCGATTACTCCGGCGTCGGGATTTGTCGGCCCGATGCCCTCGATCGTGATCGGTCTCGGGGCAGGAGTGTTCTGCTATCTGGCCGTGTTGTGGAAGTCGAAATGTGGGTACGATGATGCCCTCGATGTGGTCGGGATTCACGGGATCGGAGGGATCTGGGGCGCGCTGGCAACAGGTCTCTTTGCGTCAAAGGTGATCAATCCGGCTGGAGCGGACGGGTTGTTTTTAGGGAATCCTGCGCAACTTGGGATTCAGGCTCTGGCGGTCTTGGTATCCGTGGTGTTCGCCTTCGTGGGGACCTTCGTGATTTTGAAGCTGGTCGATGGTGTGATGGGTCTGCGGGTCAGGGAGGACGAAGAGCGAATGGGATTGGATCTGAGTCAGCACGAGGAACGAGCCTATTCGTAGGCGCAGAGGAACCGAACAGGAGGAGGAATGTGGTGAGTGACCCTGGCAGAGATAACGCTCGCAAAAGCGCAAACCAACCGTGGCTTGCGATCATCGGTCTTGTGGCCCTGGTGTCCGCATATGCCTGTATCGGGTCGGTCACGATGGCCCAGGAAACATCTGCTATGCCGGCTCCGGCCGTGCCGAGCGTATCCTTGAAAGTGGATTCAGGGGATACCGCATGGGTACTCACCTCTTCTGCGTTGGTTCTGGCGATGCTCATGCCGGGGCTGGCGCTGTTTTACGGCGGACTTGTGCGCACCAAGAACGTGCTCGCGACGATCATGCAAAGCGTCATGATCTTGAGCGTGGTCAGTGTGTTGTGGATTCTGGCCGGGTATAGCCTGGCCTTCGGGCCGGATAAAGGTGGCTTGATTGGTGGATTGGAGTGGGTCGGGCTCAGCGGGGTGGGTAGTGAGCCCCATCCGGTCTATGGACCGACCATTCCGCACCAGGCCTTCATGCTGTTTCAATTGATGTTCGCCGCCATCGCACCGGCGTTGATCACCGGCGCCTTCGCCGAGCGAAAACGGTTCATATCGGTCGTGCTGTTTGCGGCGATCTGGTCGCTGGTGGTCTATGTGCCGCTGGCGCATTGGATCTGGGGTGGAGGCTGGCTGGCCAAGCTGGGTGCCTTGGACTTCGCCGGCGGCGCGGTGATCCATATCAGCTCGGGCGCGTCGGCCCTGGTCTGTGCCATCGTACTGGGTCAACGTCGAGGATATGGCATCGATTATATGGCGCCACACAATCTGCCTATGACGCTGCTCGGGACCGGATTTTTGTGGTTCGGCTGGTTTGGCTTCAACGGGGGCAGCGCGCTCGGCGCCAATGGGATTGCGGTCTCGGCCATCCTCGCGACCCATGCGGCGGCGGCGACGGGTGCCATTGCTTGGTGCGGCGTTGAGTGGGCGCATCGGGGCAAACCCACAGTGCTCGGGGTGGCCAGCGGCGCCGTGTCCGGATTGGCGACGGTGACTCCTGCGGCAGGTTATATCAGCCCGCTGTTCGCCATCGCCATCGGGGTGGTGGCGGGCATGGCATGTTACGCGGCGATTGTCTGGAAAGGGCGATTCGGCTATGATGACTCGCTTGACGTCGTGGGCATCCACGGAGTCGGGGGGGTGATCGGGATTCTGGCTACGGGACTTTTCGCCAGCAAGGTCGTCAATCCGGGCGGCGCCGACGGATTGTTGTTCGGCAATCCCGGTCTATTCGGGGTTCAGGTGCTCGTCGTGGCGGTCACGACGATTTTCTCGATGATTGGGACCTTTATCATCCTCAAACTGGTCGATTCCATGACAGGATTACGGGTGTCTTCGGAGGAAGAAGCAACCGGTCTTGATTTGAGTCAACACAACGAGCGGGCGTATTCGTGACGCCGGCTCAGCGCAATCGGCTATCAGTCGTCAGCAGGATTGTCAGGCCTCTTTCCTCGCTGAGAGCTGACGGCTGAGAGCTACTCCCTGGAGGCAAGGATGAAATTAATCGAAGCCATCGTCAAACCGTTCAAGCTCGATGAAGTGAAGGACGCCCTGCTGGAAATCGGCATTCAGGGCATGACGGTCACGGAGGTCAAAGGCTTCGGCCGCCAGAAGGGTCATAAGGAAACCTATCGCGGCCAGGAGTACACCATCGAGTTCGTGCCGAAGGTGAAAATCGAGGTGGCGGTCAACGACAGCCAAGTCCAGCGCGTGTTGGAGACGATCACACGGGCGGCGAAGACCGGCAGCATCGGCGATGGAAAAATTTTCGTCCGGGATCTCAGCGCCGCCGTGAGGATAAGGACGGGAGAGACGGGAGAAAGCGCATTGTAGCCATGTCGCAGGCGTTGGATCCAGGTTCTCACATGGTGCACGAAGAGGTCCCCGCGGCTTCTGTTTTTCTGGCGGAGCAGCGTCAGGCGATTCAACAGCGTCTGCTGGCCGGCGCGTCAGGCGATGACGTGGTCTGCGCGACCACGGATCTCGCCGATGCGCTGATTGTCGGACGGTATCGGACTGCGGCGCGAACCGGCGGCGAGGCGCTCACGACGGCGGGTTTTCAGCATTGTTGCCTGGTCGCGATCGGCGGCTATGGTCGGCGGGAATTGGCGCCATACTCCGATATCGACCTGATGTTTCTGTTTCATCCGGACGCCGCGAAGGTGATTCCCGAACTGGTAAAGCAGGTGCTCCACCCGTTGTGGGACGGCGGATTCCAGATCGGCCATAGCGTACGGACGATTCAAGACTGTGTGGATTTGGGACTCGCCGATCTGACGGTCCGGACGTCGATGATGGAGTCTCGGTTCCTCGCCGGCAGCGCCGAACTGTTTCAGCAGTTTCATGCCCGCTATGTTCGAAAAGTCGTGTCCCGCGGATTCGATGCCTATCTCGAACAGAAAGTAGCGGAGCGGCAGCGCGAGTACCACAAGTTCGGCGAGACGGTCTATCTGCTGGAGCCGAACGTCAAGAAAAGCAAAGGCGGTTTGCGCGACTTACACCTGCTGCAGTGGATCGGATCGGCGCGCTTCCATGCCCCCACCATCCGTGAATTATCGGATCGCGGTATTCTGTCCCAAACCGACTATCGGGCGATCAAGGAAGCCAGGGAATTTCTTCTTCGGGTGCGATCGTTTCTCCATATTCGAGCCGGCTTGGCGCAGGAAATCCTGACGTTCGATGAGCAGGTCTGGCTGGCCACACATCTGGGCTTCACCGACCGGCCGCATCTGCTCGCCGTCGAACAATTCATGCAGCAATACTATCGGCACACGATGGGGCTGCACGCGGCGTTGATGCGATTTGTCGAGCGCTGTCGCCGTCGCTCCTTGTGGCAACGTGTTTCCCAATGGTTGCCGTCTCCCCGGATCGATCAGTACTTTGTCGTCGACGGCGAGGCGTTGACCGTGCCGGTCGAGTTGCGGTCTCAGGTCTTGGAACGACCCGCCTCACTGCTGACGTTGTTCGATTTGGCGCGATCGCGCCGATTGAATATCGATCCGTCGCTCCTCGAAGACATTCATCGTCAGGCGGAGACGCTGTCGGCCGAGCAATTTCATACACCGGAGACCGGCCGTACGTTCCTGTCGATTCTCGCGGGGCCCGGCACGGCGCGGACACTGGAGGCGATGCACCGTGCGCATCTCCTGGAGAAACTGGTGCCGGCCTTTTCGCGCGTACGCGGGCTGATGCAATTCAACCAGTACCACAAGTACACGGTCGACGAGCATAGTCTGTTGGCAGTGGCGAAGGCCGAAGCCTTGGCTGAGCATTCCGGTGTGCTCGGTGAAGTCTATCGGGAGATCAAGCGGAAGGATGTGCTGCATCTGGCGTTGCTGCTTCACGATCTGGGAAAGGGCCACGAAGAAGACCACAGCGAAGTCGGGAAGCGGTTGGCGGAAGAAACGGCCGCGCGATTGGGGTTTGATGAGCGGGACTCGCGGACGTTGGTCATGTTGGTGCATCGCCATTTGCTGATGGCCCATACGGCCTTTCGTCGCGATCCCTACGATGAAAAAGTGTTGCTGCCGTTCGCACGCGAAGTGGGCACGCCTGAAGTGTTGCGTAAGTTGCTGGCCCTGACGGCCGCAGATATTGCCGCGGTCGGCCCGGATGTGTTGACGAAATGGAAAGAGTCCCTGTTGATCGAGTTGTATCTGCGGGCCATGCAGGAAGTGTCCGGCGAGCGTGAGACGGCCGACGAACCGCAGCGCCTTGCGCGTATCGCTGATGATGTGGCTTCACAGCAGGGGGCCGATCGGGAGCTTCCGTCCGATAAGGCATGGATCCGGTCGGAGCTTGAGCAATTTCCCCTGCGATACGTCTATGGGTCTTCTCCCCGGCGCATTGCTGCGCATCTTGGGGCCATTCGCCGGTTGCAACCCAACGGGGTCGTGGTGGAGACGGAATTTAACGCCCCATTGGGGACTTGTGAATATGCGGTCATCGCGCACAACGATCTGATCCCCGGCTTGTTCTCGAAGATTGCCGGCGTCATGGCAGCGGGGGGATTGCAGATTCTGGATGCCCAGATCGTGACGCGAAAAGACGGTGTGGTCGTCGATACCTTCCAGGTCGCCGACCCCGATTACCAGGGCGCTCCGCCTGCTGAGCGGCGGGAATCGATTGCCGCCACGATCACAGAGGTGTTGACCGGGCGTCAGTCCATAGAGACGGTGATGCGTCGCGGGGCCAGGCTGAACATGGGGCGGTCCTTACCCGCGCACCGGCAGCCCGCGGAGGTGCGGATCGACAATGAGACGTCCGACCGCTTTACCATTCTGGATGTTTTTGCGGATGATCGGCAGGGATTGTTGTACATTATCACGAACGCGATTTTTCAGTTGGGGTTGTCGGTGCATGCGTCCAGGATTTCCACCCGGCTCGATCAGGTGGCCGACGTGTTTTATGTAACGGGTAAGGATGGGAAGAAGGTGGAGGAGGCCGGTCGTCTGGAATCGATTCGGGCGTCGATTCTCAATGAGATAGAACTGTTTCTCGGGGCTCATGCGGCGTAAGCGAGAGAGTCTGGTGCGGTTATTTTATCGGCGGTTGAAAGGAGGAGGGGATGAACGTTCGTGAGGTGTTAGATTTTGCAAAGAAGAATAAGGTCCAGGTCGTGGACATGAAGTTCGTGGACCTGATCGGCACCTGGCAGCATTTTACGATTCCGGTCAGTGAACTGACGGAAGGCCTGTTCAAGGACGGCTCCGGGCTCGACGGGTCGTCGATTCGAGGCTGGAAAGCGATCAACAACAGCGACATGCTGCTCGTGCCGGACCCGGCAACCGCCTGCATGGATCCGTTTTGTTCGGTGCCCACCTTGAGCCTCATCGGCAACGTCGTCGATCCGATCACGCGTGAAATGTACGATCGCGATCCGCGGTTCATCGCCCAGAAGGCGGAGAAGTATCTCCAGAGCACCAAGATCGGCGACACCTCCTACTGGGGGCCGGAAGCCGAGTTTTTCATTTTCGATCACGCGCGGTACGATCAGACGAACCACAGCGCCTACTACCACATCGATTCCGACGAGGGCGTGTGGAATATGGGCCAGGAGGGCGTCAACCTGGGCGGCAAGATCCGCCAGAAAGAAGGGTATTTCCCGGTTCCGCCGACCGATACGCAGCAGGATATCCGCACGGAAATGATTCTCGAGATGGAAAAGGCGGGCATCGCCACTGAGAAACATCACCACGAAGTGGCCACGGCAGGCCAGGCTGAAATCGATATCCGTTTCGATAGCCTACTGAGAACCGCGGACAAGATGATGATGTTCAAATACATCGTCAAGAACGTCGCGCGTCGGCACGGCAAGACCGTCACCTTCATGCCGAAGCCGATTTTCGGCGACAACGGATCGGGGATGCACACCCACCAGAGCATCTGGAAGGACGGGAAGCCGTTGTTTGCCGGGAAGGAATATGCCGGCGTATCGCAGATGTGCCTGCACTACATCGGAGGCATTTTGAAACATGCCCCGGCCCTGGCGGCCTTCACCAATCCCTCGACGAACTCCTATAAGCGGTTGACGCCGGGCTTTGAAGCGCCGGTGTTGCTGGCCTATTCGAGCCGGAACCGATCGGCCGGTATCCGTATTCCCATGTATTCCCCGAGCCCGAAGGCGAAGCGGATTGAAGTGCGCTTCCCTGATCCGGCGGCCAATCCGTATCTGGCCTTCGCCGCCATGTTGATGGCCGGATTGGACGGTATCGAAAACAAGATCAACCCGGGAGAGCCGGCTGAGAAGGATCTGTACGATCTCGAGGCCAAAGAGGCGGCCAAGATCCGCACCATGCCCGGAAGCCTGGACGAGGCCCTCAATCACCTGGAGAAGGACCATCAGTTCCTGCTCAAGGGCGGGGTGTTCAGCGAGGACCTCATTGAGGCCTGGATCGGGTACAAGCGCGCAAAGGAAGTGGACACGATGCGGTTGCGGCCGCATCCGTACGAGTTCTTCCTGTATTACGACGTGTAGCCAAGGGGCTCCTCGTCGAGGGAGCTTGACGAATTCAGGAGGCGATGGTATATATGCAAGGCGTGGGTGAGAGTAGGCAACGACGCCTGATGTCACACCCGCACCACAGACAGTAAACGGACAAAGGCGTCCGTCATTCTTCCAAGAGTGGCGGGCGCCTTTTTGATTTTGCCGACGGTGAGGTCGGCATATAGCATCAGGCAAGGTCATAGCGACTTTGCCGCGTAGGACAAAGACGTCCTCTTCCCCAGTGCGGGATGAGGACGTCTTTTTTTTTGAGTTCCACGAACACAGTGACCACCGAAAGGGGAGCCTCATGCATACAGCGGATCACGAGCGGATCGCAGGGGTGGCGGCAAGGAAGTGGTCGTTTTTCGAACGGTCACCGGGCGGATATCTCATCCTCTCGGCCTTGGCCGGGATCTATCTCGGGTTTGGAATTGCGTTGATCTTCAGTGTGGGGGGACCGTTGGCGGCGGCCGGGTCTCCGGTGGTCAAGCTCGTGATGGGGGTGTCGTTCGGGATTGCGTTGACGCTCGTGATCTTCGCGGGGTCTGAGTTGTTCACCGGCAATAACCTCATCGGCACCATCGGTGGTCTATCGAGAAGTCTCACCTGGTCTCAAGTCATTCAACTCAATGCCTGGTCCTGGCTCGGCAATCTGGCGGGCTCGTTGGGATTGGCCTGGCTCATTATTCAATCAGGCGTGTTCGCCAAAGGGCCGACGACGGAACTGATTGAGAAAGTGGCCTCGGTCAAAATGTCGTTGCCTGCCTGGGAGCTGTTCGTGCGGGGCATTCTCTGCAATTGGCTGATCTGTCTGGCGGTCTGGATGACGGGGCGGACGAACAACGATACGGCGAAGATTCTCCTGATCTTCTGGTGCCTGTTCGCCTTCATCGGCACCGGGTTCGAGCATAGCATCGCCAATCAATCGTTGTTGGGCATGGCGTTGTTTCTGCCGCATGACGCGGCTGTGAGTTGGGGGGCCTTTTGGTACAACCAGCTGTTCGTCGTGCTGGGAAACCTGGTGGGCGGCGGGTTGTTTGTCGGCGGGCTCTATTGGATGGTGAGCCCCTATCGCGTGACTGAAGCGACGGCAGCCCCGGTGGATCAACCGGTGGTGTCGGCGGTGGTGGGGTCGTAGCGCAGAGCGGCGGGTATTTATTCACGGGGAAAGTATTCAAAGGAGAGTGTCATGGAGAAGGAAGCGATGCGGAAGGCGATCAAGGCTCAACGGTTGAAGAAGAACGTGACGATCGCAGAGGTGGCGAAGAAGGTGGGAAGAAACCCGACATTCGTGGCGGCGGCTTTGAACGGAAATCATCGGCTGTCTCCGGAACAAGCAGCAAAGGTCGGAAAGATGTTGGGCCTGAATAAAGAGCAAGTCGCCGCGCTCAGCGCCTTTCCAGCTCGCGCAGACTTTCCCAATCTGACGGATCCGTTCAAGTACCGATTGCTCGAAGTTGTCGGTGTCTACGGCGATTCGATGCGGGAGATGGCGAATGAAATGTTCGGCGACGGGATCATGAGCGCCATCGACTTTACGCTGGATATGGAAAAGGTCACCGGTAGCCAGGGCGAGGCCCGGTGCAAGATCACGTTGAACGGCAAGTGGCTCGAGTACAAAACGTTTTAAGAAGAACCGGTCCCTGATGCGTGGATGGCGATCAACCGAAAGGAGGGCATCATGAGTACGAATGCAGAAACTGCCGTACTGACAGTCCTGGAGCGACAGGCTCCCCAGACATTCGAGCAACTGATGGCCCTCTCCGGTTTGAGCGCATCACAGGTGTTGCTGGTCGTGGATCGGTTGAGTCGGGCAGGAGCGGTGGTGTTGAGGAAATCCGGACCGGACTATTCCGTCGCATTGGGAGGCACGTGATGAATAAGATCGAGGTAATCAAGTCGGAGCGGGACGGGTTAACGGTGCGCGACATGATTGCACACTATGCGCAAGCGGGATGGGAGGCTATTCCGGAAGACGATATTCAACGGTTGAAGTGGTACGGGTTATTTTTGCGAAATCCGACTCCGGGCCACTTCATGCTGCGGGTACGCCTGCCGGGTGGTCAAACCACGTCGGCTCAACTCGACACGTTGGCCGACATCGCGCTGCAATACGGCAACGGCGTAGTCGATGTCACCACCAGGCAACAAGTCCAACTCCGGCATCTGACGATTGCCCATGTGCCGTCGGTGTTTACCAAGCTGGAGGAGGCGGGACTGACCTCGTTGCAAACCGGGATGGACACGGTACGGAACATCATGACCTGCCCCGTGGCGGGCCTGAATCCCAACGAGCTGCTCGACGGGACGGACATTGTGCGGGCGATCAATCACGAAGTGCTGGGTAATCCGGCGTATACGAATCTGCCGCGCAAGTGCAATATCGCGGTCACCGGTTGTCCGGACAATTGCCTCCATACGGAGACGCAAGACATCGCGCTGGTCCCGGCTTATCACGATCTGGGACATGATAAGTGTTACGGGTACAACGTACTGGTCGGGGGCAAGCTGGGATCAGGCGGCTATCGGATTGCCGGTTCTTTGGACATGTTCGTGAATCCGGCGGAAGCCCTCGAAGTCTGCCGGGCGCTGCTGCACATCTATCGTGATCATGGCCCGCGTGAGAATCGCACCCAAGCGCGCCTCGCCTTTCTCGTGGAGGCCTGGGGCGAAACGCGATTGCGGCACGAAGTCGAACGGCTGGTCGGGAGAACCCTGCCCACGGCGGGGGTGGATGCGAGGGGAGGGGCGGAGCGCGACCACATCGGCATCTTCCGTCAAAAACAACGGGGCATGAACTATGTCGGCCTGAAGGTGTTGGTCGGTCGTGTGAAAGCGGCCGATCTCCGGAACATGGCCGCGCTGGCGGCTCGGTACGGCAACGGAGAAGTCCGTCTCTCACCGGCGCAAGCCTTCGTGATCCCTCATATCAGCGACCGGCTGGTGGGTGACCTGGCCGAAGAGCCGCTGGTGAAGCAATTCGCCTACAATCCGTCCGCCCTCTACAAGGGACTGGTCAGTTGTGTGGGAAGCGACTACTGCAATCTGGCTGTCATTGAAACCAAAAGCCGGGCCGTCGAAACGGCGCGGGTGCTGGAGCGGAAGCTGGGCGATACCCTCAAGCCGATCACCTTGCATTGGTCCGGTTGTCCGGCGGGGTGCGGGAACCATCTCGTGGCGGACATCGGACTCTTGGGCAAGAAGGCGAAGGTGGGGGGCAAGGTCGTCGATGCCGTGGACATTTTCGTGGGCGGGCGCTCGGGGCCCGATGCCAAACTTGCCACCAAGATCATGGAGGATGTGCCCTGCGATAGGCTTCCTGCGGTGTTGGAGATGCTGATGCCCTACCACACGCGTGAAAAAATGCATCGCGTGCGTGGAAAGGCGGCGCCCAAAGCAACGGGGTCAACGAAGCGGGCGGCATCCGGAACCGAGGCGGCCGGAGTCATGCCGGACCTTACGCCTCAACCGTTTTCGGCCTAGGATGCTCATGGACGCTAGTGAACTGAAGCATGGGATGGCAGCAGAGAGCGTCTCCCCGCAGGATGCTCAGAATGCCCGTCCAGCGAGGCCGCAGCGATGTGAGGAGGCGAGGCGTACCCTTGCGGTACGTTGAGGCTCTGAACGACGCGAGAACAAAGCTGGCGGACATTTTCAGCATCATGCCAGGCTGTGTAGGCTTGAGCCGGTGCTAAAGTTGCGTTATTCTCTTGCCCTCACAAGGAGGCAGTATGGCCAAGAGAGTGAAAACGAGCCAGGAACCGGCGGATTTGCTCAGCCGGCACATAGAGCAGATTCAAGCGACGTTGGTGGCGATCCAGCCGTTCTTATCCCGACGTAAGGCCACCGCCTCGTTGGACGGATTCGATGAGCAGACGGAAGAGGTGCTGAGTGAAACCTTCGGCGGAGCGTCCGAGGAACTCGAAGCCTATCAGTATGCCAAGCTGGGTGAGGCCGCGATCCTGCCGGAGGAAGCGCAGGAAGCCGGCACGCACAATCTCGATCGTGAGAGCCTGCATCAGCGGAAGCAGGTGCTGGAAAGTTGTCTGGCACAGCTCGAGTTGAGAAAGGCCGCCAGAGCCGGCCGGGATTGGCGGCGGACCCTCGGTGAGCGGATCGACGGTCACACGGTGGCCGAGTTCATGTCGGCCGAAGTCCGGAGCGTGCATAAGAGTGCGTCAATCAAGGAGGCCGGCCGTCTGCTGCAGAAGTGGCGGATCGGTTCCCTGCTGGTCGACGACGGATCGCGGTATATCGGCATCATCACGGATACGGATCTCAGCCGGAAGGCCGTCGCCAAGGGACTGGACCCGAACACAACCGCAGTGCTCTCCTGCATGAGCAAATCTGTGGTCACCATCGAGGACAGTGAGCCGCTGATGGAAGCGCTCAGATTGATGAAAAAAGAGGGCATCCGGCACTTGCCGGTCACGGAGGACGGCACGATCATCGGAGTGCTCTCCGTGGGCGACTTACTCCGGGCCTATCAAAAGGTGCTGGAACTGTAGCCAAGCGCTGCAATGTTCGTCAGCTTCGTGTTCTCATCTCGCGGAGGCTCAAACGTTACGCAACGAGACGTTTGACCTCCGCATTCGCTCCGCCCCAACCGAACGCCTCGCTTGGCCGTTCCACCGCGCGTGATTCCATCGCGAAATCCCGATAATCCGATCTCTGTCTCGTCGATCTTTCTCTCGTCTCAGCGGGCATGATGCCGTCATCTATTTCACGACGTCTGGGTAGTATTGCATGGTCTAGCAGCGTCACGGTGATGATGAAAGAATGGGTTCTTTCGATTTCACGTGAGGAGATGGGCATGGCCATGATCGCATGGGCCGTCCTGTGATGGTTGGAAGGAAAAACGATGAACGAGGGTGATCCGCGACAGAAAATGTGTGGGCCCGGTTGTTCGGCGGCTGTTAGAAGATATGGCACTTGGCTGAGCGGTGTGGTCTGGTTCCTCTGGACGGTGACCGGCCTGTGGGGAGGGCCGATTGCGGTCGGTGCCGCAGGTCCGATGGATCCTGGCGCAGTGAAGTGGCACCCCGGCCATTACTACGCGCCAATGAGTTTTATGCGGAATAACCCGAACATCATGGCGCACGTTTACAGTGAACTGAAGGCAACACCTGCCTTGCGCGGGCTACAGGTTCGGTATGAATGGCCTGAACTGGAGCCGGAAGAAGGTCGGTATGACTTTACCGTCATTGAGCAGGTGCTCACGGAATTAGCGTCGCAGGACAAACGGTTGGTTGTGCTCCTCGAATTGAAATCCTTTAAGCCCCAGGTTTCGCCAGTGCCATCGTATATGGCGACTGAACAATATGAGGGAGGCGCGTTCCCGTTCAGCAGTTTCGGCAAAGACGTGCCGCGCGGGAACAATCTCAAACTCTGGAACCCGCGGGTGCATGATCGTCTGGTGGCGCTCATCCGCGAGTTGGGGAAACGGTTCAACGGCCAGGCGCATTTCGAGGGGATCGGCCTACCGGAATCCTCCATGGGCCAACCGCTCGTGTCGGTTTCCAAGCAGGAGGTCGAGCGATTTTACGACAGCCTGCTCAGCGTGCAGCGGGAAATGCGCGCGGCGTTTCCGAACACGATGACCTACCAATTCGTGAACTACCCGCGCGAGATTTTACCGACATTCGTGGTCCGGATGCGAACGATCGGGACCGGCTTAGGCGGCCCGGATGTATTCATCGACGACCCAGGTTTGAACTTCGATCAACCGAATAAGCCCAAAGGGGTCTACCATTTTTATGCGCCGCTGGCGGGAATTGTGCCGCTGGCGCCGTCGGTGATGCAGTCGAATTACGACAATACGCGGCACGATGGAAAAGGGCGAGTGCCTACGGTTCCCGAGCTGCTGGCGTTCGCCCGGGACCGGTTGAAAGCCAATTATATCTTCTGGACCCGCGCTCCGAACTTCTATCCGAAGGTGCTGGAGTTGATGAATGGGCTCTCCACAGCGGCCGGTCCTTCCCATGGACTCGATTCGACCTGTCCGAAGGCCTATGCGTCATGCGTGGAGTAGGCGAGGGGGACAGTCCTGCTGCATCGACAAGTGCCGGTAGCGAAAGCTCCGAACTGTTCAGCCCGATGGTCGGGCTACGAATTGCCGCAGGCGGCCTTCAAGAGCCCGCCTGTGGCGGTGCCCTGCGTGGCGGTGGACCATTGGTTCGACGTGCCGGCGGAGCGCACGACGGTTCCGGCTCCCATCTGTCCGGAAAACCAGCTCGATTTGAGCGCCTGGCTCTTCTTGTTTTGGCAGTCGTATTCGCGTTCGGTGGCTTTCGACAAGACCGGGGCACCTCCACCTTCGGTCTGCGCGCTCTTGTAATTGAACAGGTCCAGCATGACGACCGTCTCGTCCGCCTTCTTGATGCTGGCGTAATCGGCGTAGTACACGTAGTTGTCCGTCTCGCCCATCTTGGCCCATTCTCCCATTGGCTTGATGCCGGAGCCGGCGCCACGGCCGCTTTCACCGCATGCAGCCAGACCCGCGTAGCAGAGCAGGACTACAAATAGTCGTACCAGCATCATTTCCCCCCGATCATTCCGCAACTTCCACTGTAACATGGCTTAAACGAATCTCGACGTGGGGCGATGCGCTACGTAGGCGCAAAGAGGAAACAGTGCGGTTCGCGCTTCCGGAGGGAGTCAACTGGCGAAGTGCTATTCTTGGGTCTTTCGTCGAAGCCGGTCGGTCAGGTCCTCATACACATATCGACGGTGACCAACGGCCATCAGGCGAATGGCGCGTGCTTTCTGGTCGGTGGCATAGACGATGCGAAAGCGGCGAACTCGATACGTTCGTAACCCGTCCAGTTCCCGCTGGAGCGGCTCTCCACATTCGGGATTCGCGGCAATGGCACGAATGGCTGACTTGATCAGTTGCTTGAGATCGGGATGGAGCACTCGGATCACCTCTGCCACATGTGGAGGGATGTCCGGACGGAAGGGGGTCACGCAGTGCGCCGCTTCTTGGCGGGCGTGAAGGGCTCGCCGAACACGTCTTCAAACGAGAGCCCTTTGTGTTTCGTTTTGTAAAAGGACCGGCTCTCGGCAATCTGGCTCATGAGTCCAGGATCGCTCAGGACATCCAAGGTCTCTTTGAGGCGAGTATATTCATCGACATTAATCAAAATAGCAGCCGGACGGCCGTTCTTTGTGACGATGACTTCCTCCTCGCGCTCTTGTACCCCCGCCACGAGTTCAGGCAGGCGGGTTTTGACCTCCGACAACGACAGTGTTTTTGCCATGGTAGACCTCTTGTATGAGAGACCAGAATTCTGGTCTTTAGAATACAGCGACAGGCGGGGTGCCGTCAAATGAACGGGCCAGTGGTCGCTATGCGACGTGAGCGGGGGAGGGTGAATGTCAGGCGTACGAACTAAGGCGCAAGAGGCAGGCTGTCAAATGCCAGGAAGCTAGGTTGCGGTGAGTTCTTCACGCTGAGCAATCAGAAAAGACTCCTGACCCCTTTGTTTTTCCTTGTCAGTCCATCGGCCAGGCGCGTGCCGCAAAATGGGCCTATCAGAAAAGACTCCCGAACCATTTATCTCTTCGCCGCGAAATCTCCTGATGTTGATTTGCAAGACCTGCCTTCTTTGCCCTGATGAAATTCCCTCATTGACATGAAGCTGCAGCCGGGAGTATGAAATATCCGTGCTCTCACCCTCAGAGAGGAGGTCGCTGATGGAAGAGACCTCGGTCCACCGGATCTGATCGGCCCGCTGAACTGAACGCGGGGCGCTCGGCGAGTGAGTCAGCCCAATCTCCGACGGCCACGCCGCTCCCGTGTAAGGGAGCTCTTCACAACGCCCAGACCGAACAGGAGACAGTAAGCTGACGTGAGATGTGACACCGCCTGGTGTTGCGCAACGTTCCAGATCGAGCAGCCTTCAGCCCCTCAGTCGCGCGTGGCCTTGTCCGGTACCACAGCCACATAACGGTAGTCGGCGTCCCAAGCGCCGGCCACGGGCGGCTTGGATAGTTTCCCTCCTCCTTTTACGTCCAAGTCGCTCGTGACGTTTTTTCTTGTGATTCACCGCGAGATGCCGTCGGTTTCACTCGGTCAGCAAAGGCTTCTGGCTCGTTTGTTCTTATCCCTGTCTCACTCCTCAAGTCTTCTCATCTTGCTCGATGGCTCAAACAGACTCTGCACTGGACGTGTGAGCGACTTCGGATATAGCACCCACTTGACCAGATGGCTTGTGAGATAGCCGGGGTAACCCTGCTTGCCCAACCGGGGTGCGAGCCGGTTCCAGAGAGGGAGCTTATGCGCGAGATGGTGAGTCGAATGGGGAGAAGTGGATCCGCCGCCGTCGGTAACGGTAGTTGTAAGCGAGTCACAGGGATGCAGGAACGTCGACGGTGCATTGCCGAGGCGAGAAAAGAGTCCCGACCCGTTTGTTTCTGCGCGCAGTTCGAAATCGGCGACAACAATGGTGTGCCATCCGATTACCTGAATACCAGCGTCTCAGAGGGGGCCCCGGAAATTCGGACAGTGTGATAAGTGGTAGCCTGGCTTCACCCA
>ERZ1292633.1546-Hain-H41-02um-R1-1546-length-24720-cov-5_pt2 | contig 23110 bp, 11 predicted proteins | sample MGYA00564406_ERZ1292633 | MGnify/ENA primary metagenome ERZ1292633 (study PRJEB36523, sample SAMEA6512639) | groundwater metagenome | collected 2019-01-08 | study: AquaDiva: Metagenomics assemblies of 32 groundwater samples | reverse complement strand
AATCTTTTTAATTTACGATGATAAAATAATAAGTCAATATAAAATTCATCATCTCCAATGGTAATGCGTTTTTGTCTTGCTAAAAATGCAAAATCACTACCAAATTCTAAAATGAAATTTTGTAATTCTGATAAAATAGAGTTTTCTAAATCTTTTTCTGAATAGGTATTTTTTAAGCCAAGAAAATCTAAAAAATATGGGTCTCTAAAAACTAAATTAGGGCTTAATTTTGCTTCGTTTTTTAAAGCTAAAAGATCATTTTCAATTGTTTTTTCAGGTTTTTTACTAATAGCAGTTCTTTCAAAAAGCATTGAATCTATACGATCACTAAGGGTTCTTACACTCCATTTATCCATTTTACACATTTCTATATAAAATTCTCTTTTTAAAGGTTCTTTTATTGGAATTAATTCTTTTATATGAGACCAACTCAAGTGTTGTATCAGTTCTACAACAATCTTTTTATCTGTGAAAGCATTAGCAAATTGAATCATTCTTCTTAAATTTTTCTCTGAAAATGATGTTCCATATTCACTACTTAATTGTCGCCACAGTGTAGCGACAATCTTTTTACCATAAGATTCTTCCTTATTTTCATTTTGAATCTCTTTGTTTATTCGATTGCCAATATTCCAATAAAGCATACTCATTTCAGCATTTACAGAAATTGCAATATTGTTTTTACTTTGTTCAATCAGATTTTTTATTTCTGAAAATAAACCTGATTTTTCTAAATTATTCTCCATATTCTATCTCTATTTTTATCAATTTTATGTTGTGGTAAATTTTATTTTTAAAACCAAACATCTCCTGCTCCACCTATATTTTTAATTTCCCAATTATTAATACTTATTCCCATTCCATGTTCTTCATCCCAATCACAATCAAAACTTAGAATAAAAGAATTATCATACTTAAAATCTATATTAAAATCTATATTAGTTATTTTTATAAGATTATCAAAAACACCTGATTCTGTTTTTAAGCTTTTTTTTACTATTTTCAACTGTTCATCTTCATAATATTCTAATATTTCTTTATATTTTTTTTTTGCATATTTATATATATAAGGTAATAAGATGTTTTTTAATTCTTCTTGCTTATTTATAAACTCACAAAATAAAACCCTATATTTTTTTATAGATATTTCTAAATTATTATTTTCCAGATTACCCAATTCTATATTTACATAACTTTTAAATATATCTATATACTTAGATGAACTCAGATTTCCATGTTTATCAATTAAAATTAAGCCAAATATTGGATCTAATATAACCTTTTTATCTTTTTCAGAGTCTTTCCAACCTTTTTTTATTTTAGCCTCTATATAAGAATCCAAGTCATTTTTTTTTAGTCGGCTAAAATGTATCTCTTGGAATAAATTAACCTTAACTATATTACTATATTCCTCATCACTAAATATCTCTAATATACTAGGGTTTTCATACTTTTTATTTTTGAACAACAATTTTCTCATATTTATCACTTCTTAATATATCACTTCTTAATAATAGATAACCTAAAATTAATTTCTCTAATTAATCTTCTTAAATGTTCACACAATGATATATCACAAACAAGAAGTTAAACATATTTTTCAATATTTCAAAACATTTTACATATTTAGATTATAACTTTGTTATTATTTTCTGTAATTCTTCTATTTGCCAATGCCTTTCTTCTGTTATTTTTTCAATATTATTTGATGTATATAATTGAACAGTTTTAATTGCATAATCACTACAAACTATTGCATGTTCTTTCATATGTCCAACACTTACGGCTTGTCCAACTGTTCTGAGAACAGTTTTTGAAATTTCAGTTTTACATTTTCTTGCTTCTTCGTGAATTTTAAATCCTGCTTGGCGTACTTGATGAACACTTGCCTTATTTTCTTGCCATAGTTTATTTGTTTCAAATCCAAAATTTACAATTTCGAGATTTATTTTTTCATTTGATAAATCCAAAATATGTTTTGCACAATTTATAGCCCAATTTGCCAAGTCAACTTGTTCAGCTTTTTTTGTTAGGGATAATAATTTATCTCGTAATTCGGAATTATCTAAAATTTTAATTTTTGGCTTATCATTCATTTTTTTATTTTAAATTTTCATATAGCTATAAAAAAAAAACGCTTTGCACTTTCTTACTAAAAAAGGTGTTGAAAAACCTTTTTATTAGAACATATAAGTTCTATATTATACTCATTTCAGCATTAAAAAAAATAGCGATATTGTTTTTATTTTGTTCAATCAGATTTTTTATTTCTGAAAACAAACCTGATTCTTATAAATTATTCTCAATATTCTATCTCAATTTTTATATTTTTTGAAATCTCTTTTTTTACATCTAATATTTTTCTTTATCTGTTATGAGATTAATATTTTTTAATATTTTTTTGATGTTGTTTTTTAGCACTTTCTTTAATAATATTTTCATAATTATTAAATTTCTCAATTATTTTAAATTTAAACATTTCTTTTTCTGGCATACCTAAAGAGTAAACTTCTTTTTCTTTACTTTCTTCTTCAGACAAATATTTAATAAATTCATTAACTCGTTCCAATCTAACAAGAACTCGTTCCAATCTTTCACCTCTTGTAAATAATTTATATTCATTTTTGGCAGCTTCTGTTAAAAAATTACTAATTTTTTCTGAAAAAATACCACAATCGGTACATACTAAATCTAAATAAGTAAATTCATATGCTAACTCTTGAACCATATATAATCCATAATTTGTTATTTTTAAACTATCAACATTAGAAGAGTAAGAATCAAGTCTATTGTTTGCCTCAACAAATCCATGTTTTAATAAAATTTCTAAATTTAACTCAAAATCTTCAACCATATTAAAGGTTTCAGCAAAATATGTTTTTAGTTTTGCTAAAGAATAATATGAAGGAGATTTTATATCCATACCATTTGATAACTTTCTAAGAATTCTCAATGAAGTAAAATGTGATGAATGTCTTTTTGAACGAAGTTGGAAAATATTTGGTATTGCACTTAATGACTCTTCATAAAAATATCTTTCAGGAATCATTATAGGTTTTAAAACTTGGTGTATTTTAAAAACCCAAGTACCAGCATACAACATTTCATCTACATTTGTATATCCAGATAAAATAAAGCTCCTAAAAAGATCAAGTGCTAATCTGATATCACCATGGGCACTTGCGGTAAGAAAATTATTTAAAGGAGAATTTTCTTTTGAAAACTCTCCCTTTAATATCTCTAAATATGAAATATAATCTCTCACAAATTCTTGACTTAAACTTTCTACATAATCTTTTCTTTTATTTGAATCTTTAAGTAAATTAATTGTATATGCTAGCCTTTTCTTAAATACATCCGATGGTTTAGGAGAGCTTATATGAAAACCAGAGTTTTGAAATGCGTCAAGTACTCCATGTATTTTAGAGTCATAAAATCTTTCTTCTCTCATAGAAATTAAAACAACACAATTAAGATTATTAGATATTTCTTGAGCTGATGTAAAGCAAAAATCTTGAATAATTGTAGAATATTGATCTGTATTATCAACAACAACAATAACTCCTTTATTTTGTTCATTCCAGTATTTTACAAGTCTATTTGAACAATATTTTTTATCATTTTTCCATTCAGTTATAAGAGAATTTAACTTTAAATTAAAACTTTCCGAAGATTTTTGTAACCCTGATAAATCTTGTTTAATAGCAACATCAAAATTGTCTTTAAACAATAGATTAATAAGGGTTTCTCTTGTAGATTTCATTAAATTTTCCGTATCTAATTGATCAACAAGCTTATCCCAAATAGTTTTTCTGATAACTTCTTTATCTTCAGGAATTTTTAACAAATCAATTATTGCTATTTTTGAATGCTCTTTTAGCCAACGAGGAGGAGTATGATACAATAATCTTTTAATAAAAGTTGATTTACCAGAACCTTTTCCTCCAAATAGAACCAATACTTCATCTTTTCTATTTTTTTTTAGATTTTTTGTTAGTTTACCACCTAATTGTCCTCCTTTTCCTGTGTCATTTAATTGATTTACTCCAAACTGCTCAAAATAAGGTGTAAGTGAATCTTGCAAAACATAATGAATACCATCATATGTACTTTTATATTCTCTTTGCGAAACATAGCATTTATCCATAAAATCAGTATCATTATCATTAATAACACCAAAATAATGATTAATTATTGGCCTTAAAGTATTAGAGAGTCTATTTGGAGTTATTTTATGCTCATATGAAGCTATTTTTTCTTTAGGGTAGAAAATATTTCTATCTTTTGGTAATGATGTTAGTAGTAAATTTGGAAGTGATGCATTTTCGGTTATTGCTGTAAAAGATAAAATATTAATTGATTTTGTATACTCTTGTAGAAAAAAGTCTAATTTTCTAATAATAAAGGCCTGAATATTTTCCCATCTTTTTCCTTTTTCAAATGTTCTAAAAAATATCCATTCATGACCATTTGTAATACAAGCATATTCGCAGCCAGTATCAAAACAATATTGTCTTACCTGATACATCGCTGATTTAATATTTTCATTACTAATTAGTTTGTTAATAGATATAAAACATGAAGTTTCTGAACTACTGTAAGGGATAGGTAATTCGAAATAAACACCTTCTTTTTTAGCTTCAATAAATAAAAGAGGTTCATTATTATCTTTTTTAAGTATATAATCTGCGAATCCAGGGTTAATGTATTCTTCTACATCTACTCTATTTTTAGGCCATGCTAAGAAATCATGTAATACAAAATCAATTATATTATGCCTTGTAGATGCTTCGTTCATTTTTCTATCATTTAAAGTAGAAATTAATTTTTTCATTTTATTATAGTTATCGTCTTCTATATTACTTTGCATTTATTTCTACCCATTTTTAATTATTTCATAATATTATTACATCAGACAAATTTAAATTATATCATAATTATAATCACTAAAAATTTATATTTTGTCTAAAAAACTTTTGTAGAATTTTAAAATAAAAATAGAAAAATAGACTTTTAATGTTATATTTTTAAATAAGAAAGTATTTTTTATACTCTGTTCTGGAATTTAGCAATATGTTAAAGTGAACTATAATTAATTCTTCTTTTAATAAAAATAATTCTATTTTATAATTGAAATAATGTATTATACTTTAACAATGTTATAAGAATAAATAATAATAAAAATGAGACTTTTTCAACTAAGAAATATAGGAATAATTGAAAGTGCTGATATTGAGTTAAATGGGTTAACTCTTATTGCAGGGTATAATGATATTGGCAAATCGTTTATAGGTAAATCTATTTTTTCTGTAATTAAAACTATTAACAGTTCAGAAAGAGAATTTACAGAGAGTAAAATTGATGAAATTCAAAGAAGAATTGATAAATTATATTTTAATTTACGAGGTATTTCGGCAAAAATTAGGGACGAATTACGTGAAATAAAAGATTTTTTCCATTATAAGAGAGTCTTTATCGAGCAATTAAACTTAAATAAGAATGATTTTAATTTTTTATTGGAAAAAACCAAAAATAATTTATTTTTACTAATTAAAGAAAGTATTGATAATAGAGAAGAAAGTGAAAAAATAATAAGAAATTCTGAAGAAGAATTTATAAAAATAAATAATGCTTTTAATGACTTAATTTCTCTCGAAGATAAAGAAGTAAAATTTATAAATACTCATGATAGAATAATTAAAACCTTATTTCAAGGGCAAATTAACAATAAATTTAAAGAGAATTTAACATCTGAATTAAATTATAAAGAAGGCGAACTTAAAATCCTAAATGTTGAAATAAAAAATAATGAAACAAATTCTTTTTCATTAAAGGACGAGTTTTTCTTTCAAGACGCAACTTTTATTGAATCTCCAATAATAATGCATCTTTCAAGTTTTATAAAAAATCAATTAGCTTTTTCTAGATCTAAGAAATTGAATGAAAATATACTTTGGATAGATCTTCTTGAGAAAATATCACAATCTAATAATGATCTGAGTTTGTTATCATTAAATGAATATACAAAATTATTAGAGGATATTAAAGATATTATTAATGGAAATGTTTCTTATAATCTAGATGATGAAGATTTTAGGTTTGAAAAAAGTAATAATCATATTATAAAACCTTTAAATATTGCTTCAGGTATAAAATCCTTTGGTATTATTCAACTTCTTTTAGCCTCAAACTATATAAATGAACGTTCTTTATTAATTATTGATGAGCCTGAAGTTCATTTACATCCAGAATGGCAATTAAAATATGCAGAATTAATTGTTAAATTGGTAAAAGCAGGAATTACAACATTAATAACGTCTCATAGCCCTTATATGATTGAAAGTATATTAGTTTATTCAAACAAATATGATATTTTTGAAAAAACTAAATTATATGTGGGTGAAACAAATGAAAATGGTTCTATTTTTTTAGATGTTACTGAAAATCCAGAGCCTATATTTAATAAATTAGCTCATCCAATGCAAATTCTAAATTTTGAGAGTTAAAAAATGCTAACAGATTTAAAAGACTTATTAACAAATAATAATTTAATATTCCATTCAAATATTAGGATTCCTTATTATACAAGTAATTTTATGTTAAATTATGATGATATAAAAAATAATTTTACTAAAACCATAAGAATTCCCTCCCCAAAGTCTGCTGATTATTTAGATATAAATATTTCTGGAAATGAATTAGTATTTATTGAAGAAAAAGATGTTAGTCAGATTATTATTCATAATAAAAGTAAATTTATAAATATTGATGAATTTCAAAGCTTTTTACAAGATAAATTTGATAAATTTGAAATAGATAATAAAATTATAGATAGTTATTCTTTATTACTTTCCATTGCAGGGTATTATAATATTAATAAAAGTTTCTATTCTAATTTTTTAGACAAAAGTAAAATTAAAGTAAAATTTTTTCTTTTATTAAAAGTTGATTCAAGAGAGTTTGTATCATATACAATATCAAATTTAGCTAATATTAAAAGATATAAATATAGATTTTTAGATAATATTGCTATTATAAGAGGTAATCCTTAATATACCAATTAAATATGGAAATATAAATAAAATCTTCATGATTCATGTTTGTTATAAAAAAATCGTATTGAAAGGGCTTACATGTTATATAAAAATATAAATGAATATATTAACAGTGGAAAAAAAACTGATTCTGAACTATGGCTTTTTGATTCAGAATTTAGTAAAAACTTTATTTTAAAATCATTAGATCCAAAATATCAACCTAAAAACACAACTATTGAAACATTTTTCAATCATTTAGAAAAAAAGAATAAAAAAGATATTTTATCTGAAATAGAAGTAAAAATACTTACAGAAAAACTCATTAGTAAAAATAAGGATTTAAAATTTTTAGAAAAACAAAACTCTTTATTAATAGGTTTTATTGAACTTTTAAAAATAATAAGGCTATATCCAAGTATTGGAGCTAAAAACCTAACAGAAAATATAAAAAACCATACTAAAATTATTTATGCTCTTTTTAAAAAAGAATGTGAAGAAAAAAACTTTAAAGATTTTGCCTCTAACCTTTTTAATCTTTCAAAAGAAGATATTCCAAAAAATAATAATTTCAATAAAATTGTGCTAGTTGGTGATTTTTTTTATTTAAGTGAATTACATTGGAAAGTATTATTTAATTACTGTAAAAAATATGAAAACATAGTAATAATAAGTAGTTTATCAAAATATATTTATGATTTTTATCAATCAAATGATTACTTAGCTTTTAATTCAAGTCTTAAAAACTATTTTACCTTAAATTCTCCAAATACCTTAAGTTATGATTTAAAAGAAATAAGCGAAATAAAAGCTAAAAGTATTACTTGTTTAGTTTATGATGATTGGGAAACAGAAATTAACCATGTTGCATATAAAATAAAAGATGATATTAAAAATAACATCCTAAAACCAGAAGAAATAGGTGTTTATATTCCAGATAAAGCTTATGAATTCAAAATAAATAAAATATTTAATGATTATGATATACCTCATTTTACAACTTTTTCAAATAATTTAGCAACTCACCCTTTAACTAAATTTTTAAGTTTTTGGTTAGAAATGGATTGGAATAGAAGAAAAGACGTATTTAAGTTTTTAAATTCACCTTTTGTAAAAATATCTCATGAAGAATTAGATACTAATATTAAATTTAACAATAAATTTTTAGAAATAGATTTAAACCTAATAGAAATTCAAGAAAAAGAATTTAATAAAAGATTTATAGAAGAAATTATGCTAAAAGCAGGTATGGATTTTATTTTATTTAGTGAAAACTCTTTTAAAAAACTTACTTCTTATTTTGAAAAAGAAGCAAAATTTAGCATCGAAAAAATTGAAAAAGTAGCCTATAACTATAAATTGGCTTTTTTACATTTAACCTATTTTTATAAAAAACTAAATGATTTAAAAAATATTCTTCCCAATACAGCTTATGCTAATGATTTTCATAATATTCTAATTAGTGCTTTTGATATCTTAAATATTAAAAGTAATTACTTAATAGATAATGAAGAAAATAGTTTTTATAAAATATTTATTGGTTTTTTAGAAGATTTAACTTTTTTTATTAATAAAGTAAACAACAAAAAATATTCTTTGAGTGATTATTCAAGTTTTTTCAAAAAATTTGCTCCTTCTATTACTTATGAAAAAGATGAACTAAAAACAGGTGTTATTATAAGTAGCTCAAACGCCATTAATAAAGCAGATTTAAAAAAGATTTATCAAGTTGGATTAACATCAAAATTTTTTCCTATACCAAATAAAAATGATATTTTTTCAAAATCAATTAATAAAATACTCTCTCATACAGAAAAGGATATACAACTTTTTACTCTATATGAAATGCTAAAAAAGAAAGAATCTGGTTTATTAGACATACATTTTTCTTACCCAATTTTAATTAATAATGAAGAAAATGAAAAATCTGAGATTTTAGTTGATTTAAATATAGAAGCTAAAAAATTTAATGAAACTAAATTTGAAAACAACTATTCAAAAACCACCCATAAAATAAATCAACTTGCAGATGATAAAACCATAACAGAAGAATTAAAAAAAATAAAAGATCTTTATAATAGTAGAAACTCTGCTATATGGAGTAAATACGAAGGGCATTTAGAAAATACAAGCGATGAAGAAAGTTTTTTAACTACAATATCGGTTACTCAAATAGAAGAATTTGCAAAATGTCCTATGAAATATTTTTTTAATCGAAAAATAAAAATAAGAAGTATCAAAGAAAAAACTGAAGATATAGAGGGAAATGTAAAAGGTATTATTGTCCATAAAATTCTTGAAGTTTTTTATAATGAATTAATAAACAAAGATATGCTTAAAATATCCTTTGATGAAAAGAAAAAAATTATAAATGAAATATCCTTATCTACTTTTAAAGATTTTGAAACTATTTATGATAATTTATATCTTGATTATATGAAATATCAATTTAATACAGGTTTAAAAGAAGAAAACAAAAAAGGTATTTTATACAAAATTTTAGAGTCTGATGAAAAAAGTATAGAAGAAAATTGGTTGCCAACTAAAACCGAGCATAAATTTAATTTTAAATTTTCAGAATTTAATTTTAATGGTTCAATTGATAGAATAGACGAAAAAGAAGGTAGATTTAGAATAATAGATTATAAATCAGGAAACCATAATACAACTGAAGATATAAAAGAAGGTTTGGCTTTTCAAATGCCAATTTATGGAATGGCATATAAAGAACAAAACAAAAAAGATTTTAGCCACGCTTTTTATTATTCCATGAAAGATATTGAAAAAATTGCTCCTAGTTTTGTAATTCCAGAATATAAAGCAAAAGAAATAAAAACAGATACAAAAAGTATTTTAGATTTATCTACCGAAAATTTAGAAAAAATTAAAACAGGTTTAAAAGGAGCTAAATTTAATTTTACTACCAATGATCCTGATAAAGCTTGTGCCTATTGTGATTATGATAAAATTTGTTATTATAATGCTGAAAAAATTAATTTAATTAAAAATGAAAAAATAAAAAATATTGATTCTTTTCCTATTTTAACATCTGATAAATTTGTTTTTCCTAATAAAAATTCTAATTCTACCGAAACAAGTTCTTTGACAGATGAACAAAAATTAGCCTTGGCAACAGATAAAAATATTTTAGTTACAGCTGGTGCAGGTGCAGGTAAAACCGAAGTTTTAACAACTAGAATGTTAAAGCTTTTAGATAAAGTAGAAGGTGATATTGGAAAAATATTAGTTATTACTTTTACAAAAAAAGCCACAGCAGAAATGCAATTAAGAATTTATTCATCTATTTCAAAAAAAATCTTTGAAGAAGACGATGAAAATGGTTTTTATCTTAAAGCTAAACAAAGTTTTTCTGATAATTGGATATCAACAATAGATGGTTTTTATATGAGAATATTAAAAGAAAATAGTTTATATTTAAAACTTGAAAATGAATTAAATATCTCAGAACAAAAAGAAATAAATGATTTAATCACTCAAACTATAGAAAAAACTATTGATGAAATGTCAAAAGAAAGAGATACTTCACTTTCTAAACTACTTCATATTTGGAGTAGAAAACAAATAATTGAACATTGTTTTAGGCTTTTGGATAAATTTTGGATTTATGATTATTTAGAAGGTAAAGCCTTAGATGATTTCGATGAAGTATATAAAAAAATTATTTTTAATGATCTTGAAATTCACATAAATAATATTGATAGTTTTCTTAGTTCACCTGATTATTCAGAAAATAGTCTTTTTCCTGTTGAATCGAGACATGCTTTAATAAATTGGAAAAATGAATTTATACAATTAAAAGAAAATTATGAAACTTATCAATTGCCAAATATTGATGATTCTTTTAAATTAAAAAGAAAACCTGTTAAATTTGATAAAAATCTAAATGATGAAGTTTCAAATCAAATTAAAACTTTTAATACCACTCTGAAATCTTTTACTTTTGCAAAACTTGAAAAAGAATATTTAGTTCATTTAATTGAAGTATTAAAAAAAGTAGATAAAAACTATCAAAATAAAAGAAAAAAAGATAACATTAACACTTTTTCGGATATCTCTAATTTACTTTATAAACTTCTAAAAAATAATACAAATGGAATAAGAGAGAAATTAAAAGAAAGATTCAATTACATAATGATTGATGAATTTCAAGATACTGACCAAATTCAATGGGAAATAGCTAAATATCTTTCTGGTTGGAATGGGAATGATTTTTCTACCTTACAAAGTGATAAATTATTTTTAGTAGGCGATGATAAACAATCTATCTATGGTTTTAGAGGTGGAGATGTTCAAGTTTTTAATAGTGCAAAAAAAGAAATAGTAGAAATAAATAAAAATCATAATATAGAAGGTGGTTTTATAGAGTTTCCTGATAATTTTAGATCTAGTAAAAATATTATATCTTTTTTTAATAGTTTCTTCAAAGTCTTATTTTCTAGTAATACTAAACCTTATGAAGCTTCTCATCAAAATTTAAAAGGACATAAAGCAGATGGTAGCATTAATTTCTTTCTATTTTATGGTAATAATAATGAAGACTATGAAAGTATGTTTATTGCTAAGCAAATAAAAGAAATTTTAGAAAAAAATCCTTATGAAAAAATAGCTATTCTTTTTAGAACAAAGAAAAATATGCCAAAATTTGCTAAAGCTCTTGAAAACTTGAAAATAAATTATTTAATTACAGGTGGTAAAGGTTTTTATAAAAACTCTGAAATAACAGATTTATTTAATATTTTAGCCTATATTAGTGATAAAACAAGAAAAATAGAATTAACTGGATTCCTTCGTTCTGCTATGTTTGGGTTGTCTGACAATGAAATTTTAGAAGTAAAAAGCAATTTAGATCATGGTCTAAAAAAATATCCAGAAATTTATGAAAAAATCTATGGTAAATATCAAGAAGATATTTTAATAGAAAAAGGTTGGAAACATTTAGTATTTGATTTAAATATCCATGAACTAGTTATAAAAATTATAAATGATACAAATTACAGAGTCTATTTAAGTAATCATAATAACTCAGTGCAAAAAATAAAAAATCTTGAAAAATTTATCGAGATTTGCAAAGAAAATGATAAATTAAATATCAACGAGTTTGTAGAGTTTTTGGAATATCAAATAAATAATAATGAAGATGAAGCAAATGCAACTATTATTGAAATGGGTAATATTCAAGCTGTTCAACTTATGACAATACATTCATCAAAAGGTTTAGGATTTGATACTGTTATTTTAGCTGATAGTGATTCAGTAGGAAAAACAGCAGGTTCTGGAGAATCTATTTCTTTTGGCGAAATTGAAAATTTTAAAGGTAATTTTATTGGATTTAAAGTCCCATCAGAAGATAAATTTGATAAAGAACATACTATTATTAATAACAAAATACTTGATTATATTAGAGCTAAAGATGAAGCCGAATTAAAACGCTTACTATACGTTGCTTTAACAAGAGTAAAAAATAATTTAATTGTTTCAGCTACTATGAAAAGAAGTAAAAATACTTTTATGGGACTTTTTCTAAATTACTTTAATACTCTACCTATTATTGAAGATGAGCTTTTTTTACATGAAAAAATAAACGATGTAGATTTTCATTTATTTAATTGTGATATAACTAAAAACTAAATTAAACTATCAAAAAAAGTATTATATTTTGGTACATATCTTTTATTGCTTAAAAATTGCATATTTAATTTTTTTGCTACAATTTTTTTAGAAATTTTATATTTTTCTTCTTTTGAATTTTCAGAAGCTCTTTGAAAAAACTCATCAGCTTTTACATAATCTTTTGTTTTATAATGAATAATAGCAGAGTTAAACCAAGCATTTGGCTTATTTGGCTCTATTTCTATAGCACTTTTATAAAACTGAAGTGCTTTAGCAAAACTCGAAGTCGTTTGAAATAAATATCCCATATTTAACCATGAAAAATATGAGTCTGAATGAATTTCAGCAGATTTTCTAAAAGATTCAATTCCTTTTATATAATTTTTTTGTTGTGTAAAAATTATTCCTATATTGAACCATATTTCATAATGATCTTTAGTTAAATTTATGGCTTTATCAAAACATTCAGATGCTCTTGAAAAATTCTTATTAGAATATTGAATTTTACCAAGGTTATTCCATAATTTAAAATCTTTTGGATTAACTTCAACAGCTTTTTCAAGAGCAGAAATAGAAATATCTTTTTTACCTAATTTAATAGCAATTAAACCCAAAAAGTTTAAAGCTTCTGAATTTTTTGGATCTATTTTTACAGCTCTACCAAAACACTCTATAGCTTTATCATAATCATGCATTTTTATATAAGATGTTCCCAAATTAAAAACATTTTCAATTTTATCTGGTTCTGCTTCTATACATTTTTTATAATAATCTACTGCTTTTTGATAATCTCTTGATTTGAAAAAAGATGACCCCATATTATAAAAAGCTTCATATCTATTTGGATCTAATTCAATACATTTTTCATAAATTTCATTTGCTTTTTCAAATCGCCAACATTCAAAATTAGATACTCCAATATTATATAGAGCTTCATAGCAATCTTTATTTATTTCTAATGCTTTTTCAAAACATTCAATAGATTTATCATAATCATTTTGAAGTTGATAAGAAACACCCAAGTTATTCCATATTCTATAATCTTTAGGAAATTCTCTTGTCATTCTTTTTAAAATATGAGATGTTTCATAACTTTTACCTTCTAAAGCTTCAATAAGAATTTTTCCATGTTTAGCTTCATAGTAATTAGGATTTATACTAATTGCCTTATCAAAACAACTTTTAGCTTTTTCATAATTACCAGCTTTTGTATGAATTCTTCCTAATCTATGCCAGTTTTTATAATCATTAGAAACAGTTTTAAGTAAATTTTCCATTTTAGATATTAATAATGAAGGATCATTACCTGAATTAAGTATTTCATCTATTTTTATGTTAATTTCAGTTTCTTTTTCTGGTTTAAGTTCTTTTATTTTTTCATAAGAAGATAATGCTTCCTTATATCTTCTACTAAGAGTATAAGATTCTGCTAAATTAATAAGTATTTCTGTATTATTAGGCTCTCTTTTTAATAAGTCTTCTAATATTCCAATAGCATCTTCATATTTTTTATTTTTTTGGCAAGAAATTGCTAAACTTATACTAAATTCTGATGAACTAGGATCTAAAAGAACCGAGTTTTTAAAGTTTTTTTCTGCTAAATCATATCTTTCAAGTTTATAATAAGCTCTAGCCATTGTAAACCAAGTAATAGGATCATTAGAATATATTTTTAAAGCTTCTTTTAATATTTCAATTGCTTTTTCATAATCATTACTATAATAATGAATTAAGCCCATATTATGAAAAGATTTAAATTTTTGTGGATCAATCTTAATTGCTTTTTGATAAAAATCAAGTGCTTTTTCATATTCTAATAATTCATGATAGCAAACGCCCATTCTATGTAATGATTCATGATCTTCTGGATAATATTTATTATATTTAAGATAAAAATCAAGTGCTTTATCGTATTGATTAGTTTCTTGATAACAAATACCCATATTAAAAACAGCTTTAGGTTGTTTAGGATTTATTTTTAGAGATCGTCTTATACAATCCATAGATTTCTCATATTTACCCATTTGTATATAACATTCTGAAAGTTCTTTCCAAACATTCGCATTTTGTATATCTAAAGTAGTAACTTGTTTTAAATAATCAGAAGCTTTTTCATAATTTTTACTATCTTTATGAATCATAGCAAGACTATATATAGTATCTGAATCTTGTGCATTTTCCATTACATAAATAGATAGATAATAAGACGCTTTTTCAAAATTATTTATATTTTCATAAGCTTTTCCGAGTTTTAAATAATTAGAAACAGAAAAAAGGTCTGGTTTTATATATTTAGCATTAAGGTAACATTCTATAGATCTATAGTAATTTGCTTTTATAAAAAAAAGTTCTGCTAAATTAATCAAGGCATTATAATTTGCTTTATCTAAAAATAAGATTTTTTGATAGCAATTCATTGCGTTTTCATACAACTCTTTTTTCTTATATATTTCAGCTGTAATATTAAGATTATCTTCATTTTCTTCATAAAATTCAGTATATTTTAAACAATAAGATAAAGACACCTCTAATTCATCTTTTTTAAGATAATATTTTGCTAAATTTATTAAATTATTATGATTTTTTGAATCTTTATTTTCAATTCTTTTAAAATATGTAAGTGCTTTTTCCAATTGCCCTAAATTTAAATAACATTCAGAGATATGTTGAGTTATTTCAATATCATCAAATAAAGGTTCGATTTTTCTATATAATTCTAAGGCATTAGAATATTTATCTTTTTTAAAATAACAGTCTGCAATTCTTTTTACAATATTTTTATCTTTAGGGTTTTGTTTAAAAGCTAATTTGTAATTAAGGACTGCGATATCATAATCTTTTTTAGCAAAAAAACTTTCACCTTGTTTAAAAAAATAACTAAAATCTTTTTTTACTGGTTCTTTTTTCTCTTCTTCTTTTGAGGTTTTAACTTGTATAAGTTCTTGTTGCATTTCTGTAGAACTATACATTTCTTTCATTAAAGCAAAAGCATCACTATAACCTTCACCACCTGTATTACCAAAAACTTGTTTTAGTAACATTTCCATCTTTTCAGATTCTTTTCTTTCGGCTTCTATTTCTTCTTCAGTTTTATAGGTTTTTATTTGAATTTGTTCTTGTGTAATATCGGCAGCATTATACATTTCTTTTATAAGATCTGAGGCATCACCAAAACCTTCGTTGTTTCCAAAGGCTTGTTTAAGTAAAGCATCTATATCAGACATACTAGTATGTATAGAATTTTGTGCAAAATCTTGTTTATTGTTTTGTGTCATTACTTTAAAAACTTATTTACTTCGTTAAGTATCAAATAAATAACTATTATAATTATATTTTACAACAAAAAAGAAAAATAGGAAAACTATATTTTTCTTCATTTAAATCTTCTCTATATATTAAACTTTTGTTACAATTCTTTAGGTGTTAAATTACTTAAAATTTTTAGGAGTATTTATTATGGCAACAAAAACAGGTACTGGTTTTTCTGTAAACAAAAATACAGATTCAGCAGTTAGTGAAGCATGGAAATTAGCTTCAAAAAAACTTGATGGAAAACAAGCTGGTTTTATTTTTACTTTTGTTTCAACATCTCATGATTATAAAAAAGTATTAGAAAAAATTAAAGGTTTAAGTGGAACTTCAAATATTGTAGGTTGTTCTACTGCTGGTGAGTTTACAGAAAGTAATGCCTCTACAGGTGGATTATCTATTATGGCTATAAGCTCTGATAGTATAAGATTTTCTATGGAAAAAGTAACTGATGTAAAACATGAAACCTTTAAGAGTATTGCAGACTCAGTTTTTGGAAATTATAAAGATGAAGCAAGAAAAATGTTAGCTGATGGATTTCAAAATCAAACAATATTTGTTCTTACCGATGGTTTTATGACAAATAGAGATGAATTAATAAAAGATATTTATGCTAAAACAGGTATATCTTCTCAATTAGTAGGAGGTTCTGCTGGAGATGATGTTAAATTTACAAGAACCGACGTTTTTTTTGGAACTGAATCATTAACAAATGCACTTGTTTTTGTAAAAGCTTTTTCTAAAAATAAAATTGGTGTAGGGGTTTCTCATGGTATGCAACCATCTTCAAATGCTATGAGAGTTACAAAATCTGATGGTTCAAAAGTTTATGAACTAGATGTAAAACTTGCTTTAGATGTGTATAAAGAACATGCTAAATCTAAAGGAATTGAATTAACACCAGAAAACACATCACTTTATTTGATAAATAATGAATTAGGAATAAAAGATTTAACTTTCCAAAAAATTAGAGCTCCTATAAGTGCAAATCCTGATGGTTCACTAAATATGGCTGGTGAAGTTCCTCAAGGTGCAATGGTAACAATTGTTGAATCTGGTGTTCATCCTCTTTTAAAAGCAGCGAGTGATGCAGCTAAAGAAGCTAAAGATAATTTAAAAGGAAGTAAAGCGGCTGGAGTTATTGTTTTTGACTGTATTTGTCGACAAATAATTTTAGGTGATGATTATATAAAAGAAGCTCAAACAATAAGTGAGATTTTAGATAACACCCCTACAATTGGTTTTTCTACTTATGGAGAGATTGCTAAAACAGCAGGTAAATTAAATGGATTTCATAATGGAACTGTTGTTGTTTGTGCATTACCAGAATAATTTTTGATAAAAAGTTAAGGTTTTGTGTTCATTAAATACTGTCGGGGCTATGCAGTGCATCGCCCTCCTCTTTTTATTTAGAATAATATTTTAGTCATTAGTTTATTCTTTATAATTTTATTTTATATTAGGGCATAAAAGGGCGATGCACAGCATAGCCCCCACAATATGATTTAAAAGACTTATAGGTATATATATAAATAATCAATTTTTTATATTATTGTATTTACTAATTACAATAACTCTATTATTTAACGATAATATTAAAAATCTTATTAGGAACATAAATAGTTTTTACTATATTTTTACCTTCAGTAAATTTTAAAACATTATCATTTAACATTGCAAAAGCTTTTGCAGATTCTTCATCTAAATCTCTTTTTACTTTTACAGTTCCTCTTAATTTACCATTTACTTGAATAGGTAATTCAATTTCATCGTCTTTAGCCAATTCTTCATCATATTCAGGCCAAGAAGATTTAAAAATACTTTCTTTATTTCCTAAATTTGACCAAATTTCTTCTGAAATATGAGGAGCCATAGGAGCAAGTAATTGAAGAAAAATAGCAAATGTTTCTTTTGAAAAGCTTTTACTTTTATAAAGCTCATTAACAAAAATCATTAATTGACTTATTGAAGTATTAAAAGCTAATTTATCATAATCAGTACTAACTTTTTTTATGGTTTTATGAAGCATTTGAATAATAGTTTTATTATCTTCTTTTTCATTTTTTAACTCAAAATTTTGAAGATTCCAAACTTTTTCAACAAATCTTTTTATTCCTGCAATATTATCTGTTTGCCAAATTCCACCATCTTCTAAAGCTCCCATAAAAAGCTCATATAATCTTAAAGAATCAGCTCCATAATTTTCTATTACTTCATCTGGTGTAGTAACATTATGACGACTTTTACTCATTTTTTCAACTTTTGTATTTAGAAGTAATGAGTCTTTAATAGAATACCATTTACCATCTTTTTGTTCTACTTCATAAGGATAATAATATTTTCCTTTTTCATCTTTAAAACTCATCGCTTGTAACATTCCTTGGTTAAAAAGTTTTTGAAATGGTTCTTTAGTAGAAACATAACCTAAATCATATAAAACTTTATGCCAAAATCTTGCATATAATAAATGAAGTGTTGCGTGTTCTGTTCCACCTACATAAAGATCTACAGACATAAACTTTTCTTCTAAGTTTTTATCCCAAGGTTCATTTTCATTATATGGATCAATAAAAGCTAAATAGTACCAACAAGATCCAGCCCACTGAGGCATTGTATTTATTTCTCTCAATAACTCTTTTCCAGTTTTTTTATCTACTGTTTTTCTCCACTCAGTAGCTCTTGCTAATGGAGGTTGTCCATCATCAGTAGGATTAATATTTTCCAAAAAAGGTAATTCTATTGGTAATTCATCATAAGATACAGGATATGTTTCACCTGTTTCTGGATCTAAATTTATTGGAATAGGTTCTCCCCAATATTTTTGTCTGCTAAATAACCAATCTCTTAATTTATAGTTTATTTCAGCTTTACCTATATGATTTTCTTCTAACCAAGAAATTATTTTAGTTTTTGCTTCATTTATTTTTAATTCATTTAAAAATTCAGAATTTATATGTTCTCCATCTTCTGTATAAGCATTTTGAGAAATATCGCCACCTTTTACTACTTCTACTATTGGTAAATCGAATTTTTTTGCAAAAGCGTAATCTCTTTCATCATGTGCAGGACAAGCAAAAACAGCTCCGGTTCCATAACTAGCTAAAACATAATCTGAAATCCAGATAGGTATTTTTTTATCGTTAACAGGATTTATAGCATAAGCACCTGTAAAAACACCTGTTTTTTCTTCAGCTTTTTGTAACCTATCTCTTTCAGATAGTTTTGATGTTTTTTCTACATAATCATTTATTTGATCTTTTTGCTCATCAGAAACTATTTTTTTTACTAAATGATGCTCAGGCGATAAAACACAATAAGTTCCTCCAAAAAGTGTATCTGGTCTTGTTGTAAAAATTTGTATTTTTTCTTCTGAATTTTCTATTTTAAAATTAACAGATGAACCTTCAGATCTTCCAATCCAATTTTTTTGCATTTCTTTTATGCTTTCAGGCCAATCTACAAGTTCTAGATCATCTATTAATCTATCTGCATAAGCTGTTATTTTTAACATCCATTGCTTCATTACTCTTTTTTCTACATCATCGCCAGTTTCTACATATTTTCCATCTTTTACTTCTTCATTTGCCAAAACTGTACTAAGTGCAGGACACCAATTAACAGACATTTCAGATTGATATGCTAAACCTTTTTCATAAAGTTTTAAAAAAATCAATTGAGTCCATTTATAATATTTTGAATCTGTTGTATTTATTTCTCTATCCCAATCATAGCTAAGACCAATTTGTTTTAACTGTTTTTTAAATGTTGCTACATTTCTGTCTGTTATTTCTTGAGGATGTTTACCTTCTTTTACAGATTGTCTTTCAGTTGGTAATCCAAAAGCATCCCAACCCATAGGATGAAGAACATTAAAGCCTTTCATTCTTTTAAAATTTGCAACTACATCACTTCCAACATAACCTTTTGGATGACCAACGTGTAAACCTTGTCCTGAAGGATATGGAAACATATCGAGAACATAATATTTTTGTTTATTACTTTCAATATCTGTTTTAAAAGTTTTATTTTCTTCCCAAAAATCTTGCCATTTTGGTTCTATATCTGCAAAATTATAATCTTTTATTTTTTCCATTAAAAACACCGAACATAAATATTACCTAATATTGTAATTTAGCAATTAATTTGGATAATGTCATTAGTTTTTTATTATTTGTTAGAGTTATAAAATAAAAAAACATTAGATCAAAGAAAACTTTACGACCTTTTTGCTCTAATCATTAGAAATTCTAGTTATAAAACCATCTGATATTTTTTTTAATATATATAAATTAATCTGATATAATAGGAGAAAATTTCTATCAGGAAAATATAATGAAAAAATTTATTTTATTATTTTTGTTATTTGTTTCTTTTTCTTTTAATTCTTTTGCAGAAGATGTTTCAGGAAGCAAAGATTACCCAATGTTTACAAGAATGCCTAACTTTGAAATAATAGAATATTCAAATAATTTCGCTGGTGTAGAATTTCAAATTACTGAAGAAAAAACACTTACAAAAGAAGGTAATAAGTTTTTTATAAAATATAATATTAATTCTGAAAATGCAAAATTACCCAGTACCTTACAAATAATTCGTAATTATCAAAATGCAGTTAAAAAATTAGGTGGTAAAACTATTTATAATAAAAATAACATAGTTACTTTTAAAATAGATAAAGGAAATAAAGAAACATGGATAATGTTAAATGATTTTTATCAACCAACAGAGAATGAAACATCTGCCTATAATTTAGTTATAATTGAAGTAGAAGCAATGAAACAAGAGGTTGCTGCCAATGAGATATTTGATTCACTAAATAAAGATGGTTTTATTTCATTATATATAAATTTTGACACAGGAAAATCAAATATAAAAACTGAATCAAAACCTATAATTGATGAAATTGTAAAAATGTTAAATGATAATCCTGATGTAAAAATAAGTATTGAAGGACACACAGATAATGTAGGTACTGCTCAATCAAATAAAACCCTTTCAGCTAGTAGAGCTAAAGAAGTAATGAATTATCTAATTTCAAAAGGTATTTCTTCTTCTAAATTATCTAGCACTGGTTGGGGACAAGAAAACCCTATTGCAGATAATAGATCTGAAGAGGGTCGTGCTAAAAATAGGCGTGTAGAAATAGTGAAAAAGTAGAATTTAATTATTTGTAAAACTGCTTTTAGAAATAAGATCTATAAATTCTTGTCTATATCCTTCTAAATCTTGACCTTTATATTTTTTTGCCATTTCCATAATATTAAAATAATTAGTATTACCTTTAAATTCTGAATTTCTTAACAACATTCCAAATCCTGCTACAGAAGTTGCAAAATTTATCGCATTTGAAGTACTTTCTATTTGAGATTCATCTAATGTTTTTACAATTAATTTACTTTCAGTTTCTTTTGGTTCTTTATATCTTAATTTTACTGTCATTAATTCACTCGTTTTAAAATTAGGAACAGTTGTACTTTGTGTTGAATTTTGATATTTTAATGGATCTACAAAACTATTTCCTGTTGTTTCTATTTCATATAAAGCTGTTACTGTATGACCTGCACCTAATTCGCCTGCATCTTTTTTATCATTATTAAAATCTTCATTAGCTAAAGATCTATTTTCATAACCAATTAATCTATATGATTTTACTTTTAAAGGATTAAATTCTACTTGAATTTTTACATCTTTTGCGATGGTTAATAATGTTCCTGTTAATTGGCTTACAAAAACCTTTTTAGCTTCATTAAAATTGTCTATATAAGCATAGTTACCATTTCCTTTATCGGCTAATTTTTCCATTTTTCCATCTTTATAATTACCCATTCCAAAACCTAAAACAGATAAAAACACACCTTCATTTCTTTTTTGTTCGATTAAATTAACTAAATCAGTTTCGCTTGATACACCAACATTAAAATCTCCATCTGTGGCTAAAATTACTCTATTATTTCCAGATTTAATAAAATTATCTTTTGCTATTTTATAAGCTAAATTTATGCCTTGACCACCTGCTGTTGAACCACTTGCTTGTAATTGGTCTAAAGCTGATATTATTTTATTTTTATTTGCTCCAGAAGTTGATTCTAAAGCTACTCCAGCAGAACCAGCATAAGTAACAATAGAAACTCTATCTTCTTCTCTTAATTCTTTTACTAAAAGTTTGAATGATTCTTTTAATAATGGAAGTTTGTTTACATCATACATAGAACCAGAAGTATCAATTAAAAAAACAATATTGGAAGGTGGTAAATTTTCTTTAGCAACTCTTTTACCTTGTAAACCAATACTTACAACTTTATTTCCTTCTTTCCAAGGACTTTTTATTGTTTCCATATTAATAGAAAAAGGTGTGTTATCTGTTGGTTGTGGATAATCATAACTAAAATAATTAATCATTTCTTCAATTCTTACAGAATCTTTTGGAGGCATTTGATTCGTATTTAAAAATCGTCTGATATTTGAATAAGATGCAGTATCAACATCTATTGAAAAAGTAGAAAGAGCATTTTGACCAATTGTATCCATAAATTTATTTTCAATTAGTTTAGAATATTCTTCACTACTTCTTGGTGATAATATAGGAGGATCAATTTGAGTAAGGTTATTTTTTTGAGCAACAGAAGGAACCATAGGTGCAGATGTTGCTTGAGGTCTTGTATTACTTGAAGCATCAGCAGGAGTTGGCGAATAGTATCCTTGATATGATTCATTAGCGGACGTGACTGGAGCTCTTTTACTCATACTACAACCAAAAATCAAAAAAGAAGCTAAGAACATAGATAAAACTTTTTTTCCATTTGAGTTCATAATAAAAAACCTCTTAATATTACTAATTAAATTTACTTTATAGTAATATAATACAATATCTGTTTTTAAAAGTAAATACTTAATTTAACTTTTTTGTAAAATAATAATTTTATTCTAATTAATCTTTATATTAACACTCAATTTAATGCTTACTTTTTGTTATAAAAATGCTATAATTAAATTAAAATCTGGTTAAGGAGGGAAGTAACTTGAGTAACAAAGACAATCAATTTGGTGATCAGTATGTAAAATTACCAACAGGTAAGCCTGTTCCAAAAATAACAAAGCTAACAATATCTGATAAACAAGAAGCACCAAAAGAAGAA
>ERZ1292633.1740-Hain-H41-02um-R1-1740-length-23111-cov-7_pt1 | contig 23111 bp, 26 predicted proteins | sample MGYA00564406_ERZ1292633 | MGnify/ENA primary metagenome ERZ1292633 (study PRJEB36523, sample SAMEA6512639) | groundwater metagenome | collected 2019-01-08 | study: AquaDiva: Metagenomics assemblies of 32 groundwater samples | reverse complement strand
TCGCTGATTCTTCGCTGCGCTCAGAATGACTTGGAAACCGTCACGCCGCCACCTTATTTGGGATGCACCCGTAGCCGGCGTTGAGCCGCAACCTGCCTTGAGATCGGTCGTCAAACGGTTAGACTACGCTTTTGTCGGCGATTTGTGCGCGCCGCGAGTGACTCTGGGGAAGACATGATGAAACCACGCCTGCTGATCCTGATCGTCGTTGCCGCGGGGCTTGCGGTCTATTTTGCGTCGCTCAAGAGCCGCCCCGTGTCCACAACGGTGGACGCACCGGACGAGAGTATTCTCAGCGCCGAGGATAGGGAGCGGATCGACTTGACACAAAAGACGCTGGATGCGTTTCCGCTTCCGGGAAAAGAGCCTGCCGAACCAGCGGACCTTTCGGTTCAGGTTGAAGTGGACCGCTCGAAGGGAAAGAACCGTCTTTACTTCACCATCAGCGAGCGGCATGGTTATTACGTCGAGCAACTCAGAATTCGCCTTTGGTGGAAGAAGGGCGGCGTCAAAGAACCGGAAGATTCACCCTTAGACACAGAGCAGTTCTTCGATCGCTATCTTAAGGCGAATGAAACGCTGCGGCTGTGCATGGAAGTCGTCCCGGCGGAGCTTTCAAAAATCGGCGGCGACATCGGCACGAATGATGACTGGGACGCGGAGGTCGCCTGGCATGGACGGGTACGCGACAAGAACCCCAATCCACTGCCGCCGGACAAAGACCTGGGGCGTTGCGACTAGCGGACGGAGACGAAGAAGATATTGAAGAGCACCGAGATCGCCAGGAGCACCCCCAGGACCAAAACCCACTGAACGGATATTCGAGGAGTGGCGGGGGGCGCGACGACGGAAGCCGCGTTTTCCTGGATTACCTTTCCGCCGGACGCCAAATCGGCGAGCAAACGGTTGTCATATCTCTTTCTCGCCTGAAACGGCGGCTCGCCCGCAAGCACAGCCTCCAGATCGGCGATCAGTTCGGCGGTGGAGGGATAACGATCGTCCTGGTTCTTGGCCATCATCACCTCGATGATCTCTCCAACTCCGGCGGATAGTGATTTGTTGATGTGATCGGGCGGGATGAGCGGCTCCTTGAGGTGCTTGTGCATGACGGCGGAGGGCGTGGTGCCGTCGAAGGGCACCCGGCCCGTGACCATGTGGTAGAACGTCGCTCCAAGACCGTAAATGTCCGCCCGGGCGTCGATCGTGATCTCGCCGCGGATTTGCTCGGGACTGATGTAGTAGGGGGTGCCGTAGGCCCGCCCCGCTTCGGCGGTCGCGGTGACGAAATCACCCACCTCTCGCGCCAGACCCATGTCGGCGAGTTTCACGTCGGCGGCCTTGGTGAGCATCAGGTTCTTGGGTTTCACGTCGCGGTGGATAAGGCCCTGTTCGTGGGCGTGTTGCAGGGCCTTGGCGCATTGGAGGATGATTCGGATCGCGTCCTTTTCCGCCATCGGCTTACTGTCGGTGATAAGATCATAGACCGTCTTGCCGTCAATGAATTCCATCACGAAGTAGTGGTAGCCGCCGGACTCGCCGACGTCGAAGGCTTGCACGATGTTGGCGTGGTTCAAGCGAGCAGCCGCGCGCCCTTCACGATAAAATCGTTCCACGAACTCGGGGTTCTCACTAAGACGCTTGGGCAGGACCTTGATGGCCACGATCCGGTCGAGACTGAGTTGTTTGGCCTTGAACACGACGGCCATCGCGCCCTGACCCAGCTTGCTGAGAATCTGAAAGCCCGGAATCTGCTGGGCCGGGCGGTACATGGAATCCTCGTCCATGGCCAGATGCAAGCGCTTGACCTGGGAGTGCGTGAGGTAACCGTGTTGGATGAGAAGATCGCCGAGGGAGATCGGCCGACCCTTGTCGGTCAGTGACTTCTGCTCCGCGCGCACCAGTTCGACTTCATTCGCCGTGCAGAGCTTGCGCTCGACAACAAGCCGAGCGATTTGCGAGTCGTCAATGGACATGCGAGAATCCGTGTCCCGAAACTACCGCCGGAGGCGGCACGGCCCGTGCCGCAAGCCTTCGATTCCGAAATAATCAGCCTCAACCCAAACTGTAGGACCGCGCCCGCCACGCTTCAACGCGATCTTCATCTACAATCGGGGTTTGACGATGAGCAGAGCCAAAAGCGCACCGGAACCGACGCCGCTGACCGCCCGTGCGTGGATTATAGGCCCGCGCCGCCGAAAGTCTCTACTTCAACCACCAATAAGTTCCGTTCGGATCATATCGCCGGCATTGGGGTCAACAGCAGACAAGGCCCGATAAGCGATGCATGCCTGGCGCTCTGTGAAAAGGCAGACTCGCGAGTCGTCAAACCCCGTAACACCGAGCCGCCCAAGAAGACATTGCAGCAAATCGCTGCAACCCAGTCCGGTGAGTGCGGACACGCGGACAAGCTCCGAAGGGATCGAAGGTTGTATTCCTTGCAAGTCCGCTTTAGACCAGACCGGTTCAAGGTCGGATTTGTTGGCCACAATCACGTTGGGCAATCCTGTACTCATCGCCGTCAAGACGTCTTTTTCGGCGTTTCCGAGTTCACGAGACGCATCAAGGACCGGCAGGATCACGTCAGCCGATTGGATTCGCGAAATGCCGTGCTTGACCGCGAGTCGTTCAAGTGATTCGGCGGTTCCGTGCCGACCGGCGGTGTCGATGAGCGTGACCGGCACCCCCTCGATTTCGATGGATTCGGCTACCCAATCGCGGGTTGTGCCGGGGATCGGAGATGTGACGGCTGCGGTCCGACCGACAAGGCGGTTGAACAGGGTGGACTTTCCGCAGTTCGGGGGGCCGACAAGGGCGACGGTCGCCCCGTCCAGGAGCACACGGGCCGCGGGGTACCCGGCCACAAGCGCTTCCAATTCGCGACGGGCGGCCGACGGATCGGCGGCGAAGCGATCAACCAACTCATCGAGATGCGGGACAAGGTGTGTTCGAAGTCGGGCGGCAAAACGGATCGCGCGACCGGTCTTCGCCGCTGCAACGGCTTTGAGCGCTTCGCGTTCGACAAGGTTGCAAGCGGGCCAGGCCGAGAGAGTCGTTTCCGCATCATCGCGGATGGTGACGCCGCGGGATTCCAGCGCCTGCAGAATGCGTTCGACGACGCGAACCCCGCCGTGGCAGGAGATATCAACTGCGGGACCTGACCCAGTCGGCATTCCGGCGCTCGTCGATTTGGCGAGGCTGACGAGTACGTCGTCGATCACTTCGTCGCCGTCGACGACGCAACCGTAGAGCAATCGATCGCCGATTTCGCCGGAGAGCGCGGTCGCGCCCCTGCCGCGAAAAATCTCGGAAACAAGAACGGGCGCGTCGACCCCGACCACGCGGATGACCGCGATCGCGCCCGCGCCGGGCGGAGTGAGAAGGATTGCCGAATGACTCGACGGCGGCGTCATGCGCCCATCGCACGTAGATGTTTTTCGTAGGCGAGCGCAATCCCCCGAAGCGCCAGGTCCGCCGTCCACGTGTCGATGAAGTCGCAGTGCGGCGTCATGAACGCGGCCCCGCCTCCCGTCGCGACGACCTGCGGCCAGCGATTGAGATGTGAAGCGTAGCCTTCGACGATCTCGCGGATCGCGCCCACCAAACCCCGACATACGCCGGTCTGGATGGCCTCGATCGTGTTACGACCGAAGGGAAGCTCGGGAAAACCGGGCTTCGCTTCGGGAAGGGCGGCGGTAAACTCGTGGAGGGCGCGAATCTGCAAAGCAATCCCGGGAAGGATCGCACCGCCGAGGAGCGTCCCGTCGTCGTCGACGAGGTCGATCGTGACGGCGGTTCCAAACGACACGACGGTGCAGCCTGTTTGCATCCGATCGTACGCGGCAGCGGCCTCACAGACGCGGTCCACGCCGATCGCCTTCGCGTCGGTAACGGCGATGTCCATCGGAAGCGGGACCGTAGTGCCGACGACGAGCGGTTCGCGTTCCTGCAATTCGCCGACATAGTTGCGGATTCGCGTAAGCGCTTCCGGCACGACCGACCCCACGACGGTGGCTGCCGGACGTTTCTTCGGCGCGGCGTCCCAGTGCGCCTTGAAGACTTCCTTAAATGCGCTCAAATCGCCCGTTTCGGAAGACAACACGGTCTTGAGATGGCTGCCTACCCAGGTGGCGACCTTGGTCGTGGTGTTTCCGATGTCCACGACGATAATCGGTGCTTCGGGATCGTAGTCGGGGAGTTTGATCATGCGAGCTTTCTCAAACGGCTCGAGGGGCAAAGGTGGGGCGAGCGCGCTTCCAGGCGTCCTACCCCCCTGTGGTCCCCCCTTGCAGGGGGGACGGTGACCGTAGCAGCGACTGTTGCATCGGGTGTGATCCCGCGCGGTCTGCCGCTTGTGCAGCCTCGGCGACCGCATCGGCCTCTTTCGCACGGCGGATCACGTCCCACAACCGTTCCACCATTTCCGGCAAACCTATACCCGCCACCGCGCTGATGGGCAACACGTCCTTTCCGATCGCGTCGGAAAGATCTTTCGCCGCGTCGGCGCCGCCGGTCAGATCGACCTTGTTGGCGACCACAAGCTCCTCCTTGGACGCCAGCTTCTCGCTGTATTTCGACAGCTCGCCGCGAATCGTCGCATAGGCTTCCGCCGGGGGCATGGTCGCGTATTCGCTGCCGACATCGACAACGTGCAGGATGACCCGCGTCCGTTCGATGTGCCGCAGGAAGGCATCGCCGAGTCCGGCGCCTTCGTGAGCGCCTTCGATCAGACCGGGGATGTCCGCAAGTACGAACCGCCGCAGACCGGGCAGCTCGACGATGCCGAGCTGCGGTTCGAGCGTCGTGAAGGGGTAGTCGGCGATCTTCGGCTTGGCACGGGAGAGTCGTGAAAGCAGCGTGCTCTTGCCGGCGTTGGGCAGGCCGACGATTCCCGCGTCGGCGAACATCTTGAGCTCCAATCGTAACCATCGTTCCTGTCCGGGCGTGCCAGGCTCGGATTCGCGCGGGGTCTGGTGCGTGGATGTCGCGAACTTGACGTTGCCGCGCCCGCCCTTGCCCGCTTGGGCGATGCAGATGCGCTCGCCGTGGACGCCGAGGTCTTTGATGAGGATGTCCGTGTCACGGTCGAAGATCAGGGTGCCGAGCGGCAGATTGAGGACGAGGTCTTCGCCTTTTTTGCCGAACATTTTCTTGCCCATGCCGGGCCGGCCGCTCTCAGCGATCCAATGGTGCTTGCCCGCGAAGTCCAGGAGGGTATCGACGCCGGGCGTCGCGACCACGTAGACGTTGCCGCCGTCGCCGCCGTCGCCGCCGTCCGGTCCGCCCTTGGGGATGAACTTCTCGCGTCGGAAGCTGACGCATCCGTCACCGCCCTTACCGGCGCGAACGTAGATTTCAGCGCGATCAACGAGCATAAGAGAAGACTGAATTGAGAAGTGAGAAGAGAGAAGTCACAAGCGGCACTCGCTCTTTTTTCAATCTTCTCACTTCTCATTTCTCACTTCTAACTTCGCCTTTCGGTTTCACGTCTTCCCAACGAAACGGGGTGCCGCACTCCGGGCAGCGCTCCGACACGGCTCCTGTCAGATCATACGCGCATTCGGGACAATAGGGGCGGTTGCTCGGAATGGCGAGGTTGACGATCCATCGTCCGCCGAAGAAGAGGTACGCACCGATTCCCCCCTTTATGGCGACCCCAATCAAAGCCATAGCGAGCGATCGCCCTAACCCCGGCGACGTGATCCCCGACGTCCCGGACAAATTAAGCACTGCGACGATCGGGTAAACAACTGATCCCACAAGGGAGCCCGTCGCCTCGGCAACCAAGAAGACTCCAACAAGTTTGAGGCCGAGCCGAAAAAGCGTTTTGTATTTCATATCAGTGCACGCTTGGACGGGTACTCAAGCAAATCCGCGGTTTTGACTCGTGACGATACGCGGGCAAAGAGCGTTTTCATTCTGCTCCGCCCGGCGGGCGGGCGATGGTTGCCAGGGACTTGAAGTCCCTGGTAGGCGATGCTTTTTCCCTCCCTTGTCTCTCCGCCCGGAGGGCGAACGGAGGCCGGAACGGCGAGACTCGCGCGCCCTCCGGGCGGACGGAAAACAAGGAAGAGTGGCAGGGCAGATTTCCAGGGACTCGAAGTCCCTGGCAATCCCGGCGCGCCGGGACGCACCCTCCGGGCGAAACGAGTCGCACGCCGTCGAACACGCGGAGCCGTCAATTGGCCCCGGGCACGATGTCCACCTTGCGGCCGCGGAACTGGACGATGCCGTCGCGGAGGGCGAATAGCGTGTGGTCGCGGCCGCAGCCTACGCCGTGTCCGGGGTGGAAGGGCGTGCCCTTTTGCCGGACCAGAATCGTGCCGGCGATGACGCTTTGCCCGGCGTGCCGTTTCAAACCCAGGAACTGCGGGTTGCTGTCACGACCGTTGCGCGAAGAACCCTGACCTTTTTTATGTGCCATAGCGTGTCACTCCGTCGGTGTTAACGGCGGGCCGAGCCCGCCCTACAAGCTTCACACTTCTATCTTCACAACTCAGTCTTCGCGTCAGCGCATCACCCATTCACGATTGCGTCGGATGGGAGTAGCGCTTGCCCGCGTCTGCGGATCGCCCGGCAGATCATACATCACCGCCAGCGTGCGCCGGAACAAGAACGATCGCGGGTTGTCGTCCGACTCGGGTTTGCTTACATCGAACGCCGGATTCGTCTGCCGGTCAATTCGGCCCGCGAATCCGGACATGTATAACGTAAAGCTGCTCGCTTCGGGGCTGAAGGTCTTGAAAACCGCAGCCGACTCGCGGGCGTTCTCCTGCCCTTGAAGCAGCGTCCCCGTGATCTTGGCCGGCGGAGCGAAGAACGGAAACTGCTGGCGGTGCAGGGCGGCGATCCGGTCGTAAACCGCAGGACGCACGTCGTCGCCTCCGTCAACCACCTGGAGCGTGTTCGTCACCATGCGAAACAAAGGGAAGAAGGCCACATCGCGGCCGGTGCGGTTGATCACGCGGTAAATCACGTACCAGTAAGTTTCCTCGCCGCCGTCGGGAAGCGGGACCGTGATCCGCTGCGGGTCCGCGAACTCGACGTCAAGCTCCCACGATCCGCCGATCAGTCCGGTCTTGGGCGCAGCCCAAGCCCAGCCGCCTATTTGGGCCAACGCAACTGCTGTAACCGCAATGGGCAGCCTGCGTACCATAGCCCCGTATCTTACCCGGCTCGTCACCGCCGTCAACAGGTTGGAGCGGTCTTTGCCGCCGCGAATGTTACGCGATAAACTACGGTATTCGCCTTCACTTGCGGCCTTTACGGAACGTGTACGGACTTTTTGACGTTTGGACTTTTTGGCTATTCAGCGGTACGCATGAAACCCGGATTCGAACCAGGAATCGCCCGCGAGATCACGGTCAAGGTGACTGCGGACATGTGCCCGGCCTTCGACGGCTTGGTCGTCCATCGGGTCTACGCCACGTGGTCGGTCGCGCATCACTTCGAGATCGCGGCCAGAAAGGTGCTCGTCGATTTTCTTGAGGAGCACGAGGAGGCGGTCGGCTCGCATGTGAGTGTGGACCATTTCGCGCCGTGCCCGATGGGGCGGATCGTCCGGGTCCGGGCGGAGCTGGTCGAGGTACAACGCGACCACCATGTTCGAGTGGTCTGCGATCTGACGGCGCATGACGGCGAGCGCTTGCTCGCGCGCGGACGACAGGTGCAGGTGGTGATGAACAAGGAACATCTCAAACGATACATCGAAAGGAGCTGATGGTGGTCAAACTCGTGGCGTTGTACAAGAAGCCGGCGGATATTGCGGCCTTCGAAAAGCACTACAAGGAGATTCATGCGCCGTTGGCGAAGAAAATGCCGGGACTGCAAAAGCTGGAAGTCGCGCACATGACCGGGTCGCCGGGCGGGGAGCCGAAGTTCTACATGATGGCCGAACTCTATTTTGACACCGGCGATGCCTTGAAGACGGCGCTCAGCAGTCCGGAAGGCAAGGCCGCGGCGAAGGATGTGATGGGCTTCGCGGGCGATCTGATTCACATGATGTTTGCGAGCGTAGATGAATAGGGTGCCGCCGAGCGGCACCGCTTGTCGGCGGATCTTTCGAAAGGATCGAGCGCAGTGAACTTCCCGAAGGCACAGGCAGCCGAATCGTTTGGATTTCAGAACATCTTGTACGAGAAGCGAGGGGCCAGGGCGACAGTGACGATGAACCGGCCTGACGTGCTCAACTGCCTCGATTTTCCGACGCTGCGCGAGTTGCACCGGGCGTTCGAGGACGTATCGTGGGACGACGACATCCGCGTGATGGTGCTGACCGGGGCGGGCGATCGGGCGTTCTGCACGGGGGCCGACCTCAAGGAGCAGGCTGCCGAATGCCTCGACAAGCCGAACGCCTACTGGAAGTGGATGGGGGCGTTCATTGAGGTTCACGAAAAACTCCGCAACATCGGCAAGCCGACGATCGCCCGGCTCAACGGGATGGTCGTCGGCGGCGGAAACGAGATGAACATGTCGTGCGATTTGGCGATCGCCGCGGACGACATCGTCATCCGCCAGGTAGGGGCGGCACGGGGGAGCGTAGCGGCGGGGGGAGCGACGCAGTTTCTACCGATGATCGTCGGCGATCGGCGGGCGCGGGAGATTCTCTTCCTTTGCGAAGAGATTCCGGCCAAGAAGGCCTTCGAATGGGGCCTGGTCAACCAGGTCGTGCCGCGGGCGAAGCTCGATGAGGCCGTCGAGGCGATGTGCGAGGAGCTAATCAACAAGCTGCCGGAGTGCATCCGCTACACCAAGCAGCAGCTCAACTTCTGGCGCGACCTTTCATGGCACCTGACCATCGGCCACGCCCGCGACTGGCTGGCCATCCACAATCTCGCCCCGGAGGTCCACGAGGGGATCGGCGCGTTTGTCGAAAAGCGGGGGGTGGATTATGATGCCGTACGGCGGGACCAACAGTAATCAGACCGGCGTCGAAGTCCACAATTCATCGGCGACGACCGTTTCCTGCTCTCTTACCGTGCCCGTTGCGACCGTTGAGTGGTTCGATTCGAGTGATGTGGATCAGGGCACAGTGGGCTAGTCGATCGTACATCCAAGGGCGACGCGCGTCGGGGATGACCACATACACGGCCGACCGACCGATCAAACACATGTCCTGATGGCGCACGTCAAACGTTGCCCCGTCGGACATGAAAATCCGAAACGGCTGGAATGGTTGCTTCGTCACGTGTTCGCGCACGTCTTCGGGCCGCATTCGTGACCTCCGGGGGATACCCATAAACTGTACGTTCGCCTGTTTGCGGCGTCAACGAAAACGATCCAACGAAGGCCGCGGCGCTTGCTGTTTACCGGCCCGGCTGCAAAATACCAGCTATGTCGAATCATGTACTCAATCGGACCGAGGGACACGTCGGCGTGGCGACGCTTAACCGGCCCGAAGTGCTCAACGCCCTCTCGGTCGAGTTGATGGACCAGCTCATCGCGGCGCTGGAGGCGTTCGACCGCGACCCGAACATCTACGTCATCGTGCTGGCGGGAAGCGAAAAGGCCTTCGCCGCGGGGGCGGACATCGGCGACATGGCCGACGCCTCCGTGCTCGACATGTACAACAAGAACAACCTCGCCCGCTGGCTGCGGATCAAGGCGATCCGCAAGCCGATCATCGCGGCGGTCAGCGGCTTCGCCCTCGGCGGCGGGTGCGAGCTGGCGATGCACTGTGACATCATCGTGGCATCAGAGTCGGCGCAGTTCGGCCAGCCGGAGATCAACATCGGCATCATGCCGGGGGCTGGAGGCACGCAGCGGCTCACACGGGCGATCGGCAAGTTCCGTGCGATGGACATGATCCTCACCGGTCGATTCATCACCGCCAAGGAAGCCTACGACGCCGGACTCGTCTCCCGCGTAGTCGCCAAGGAACAGTTTCTGGCTGAAGCCATGCGACTCGCGCACCAGCTCGCAAGCAAACCGCCGATCGCTCTCCGACTGGCGAAGGACGCCGTTCTGGCCGTTGACGAGATGCCGCTTTCGGCCGGGTTGGAGTATGAGCGGCGGGTATTCTACTCGCTCTTCGCAACGAGCGACCAAAAGGAAGGCATGAAGGCGTTTCTCGAAAAGCGCAAGCCGAAGTTCGAGGGGAAATAGCCTGGGCTTCTTACCGATCAGTGCCGTTCCGGGTCCGTGACATTTCCGGCGGGAAACGGGCGCGTTCATCCGAACCCCAAGCGCGAGCGCGGGGCGGTGTCTTTCGTAGAGCGCCGGTGACGCGAGGACCGACCACCCGTCGCTCGGGAAAAGACCGCCCGTCGCTTGCGCTCCGGGTTCGGATAAGACGACCCCTGCGTGCCGCAACAGACCCGCCGGAACTGTCACGGACCCTGCCGTTCCCTGACGGTCGCGGTTCTGATGCAATTCGCCGACGAAGCGTTAGAATACATGCGTTATGATCCGCCGACTCGTTCCCGATTTCCATCGACAGGTGCTGGCCGTGAATCGCGTCGAACGACTTCTGTTGAAGCTGACCGGCACGCTCGACAAAGCCGGAGTCCCCTACGCCATCATCGGCGGTAACGCTGTGGCCGCCTGGGTGGCGACGGTGGACGAGGGAGCGGTCCGCGCGACCAAGGATGTCGATGTGCTATTGCGGCGAGCGGACCTTGATTTCGCAGCCAAGGCCTTGGCGGGCGTTTCGCTCGATCTGCACGAGGTCCTCGGAGTATCCATGTTTCTCCCGCGGCGGAATCCCAACCCTAAGACCGGCGTTCACGTTATCTTTGCCGGCGAGAAGGTTCGAGAACGTGATGCTCACCCATTCCCCGATGTAACGGCCTCGCAACGGTCGCGCGCGGGGTTCCTGGTTCTTGATTTACCGATGCTCGTGCGAATGAAGCTTGTGGCATTTCGACGGGTGGATCAGGTGCATATCGAAGACTTGATCGCTGTTGGACTCATCGACGACGCCGTCGTTCGCTCGCTGCCGGATGATCTTCTCCCAAGGCTGGAAGAGATTCGGACGACGGAATAATGCGAGGATGGCCCGATGAGCGATGATGACCAAATCCTGCTGATTGAGAACGACGGCGCGGTTCGCACTTTGCGACTCAACCGCCCCGACGTGCTGAACGCGCTTAATGACGACTTGCTCGCGGCACTGGGCAAGGCAGTCCGCGAGGCCGAAAAGGATAAGACCGTCCGTTGCCTCGTCATCACCGGCGCGGGACGGGGTTTTTCGGCCGGGCAGGACCTCGCCGACGTTTCGGGACGATACAAGAGCGACGCCCCGATCGAACTCGGCGCGCACATCCGCGAGCGATACAACCCAATCATCAGCAAGATTCGCACATTGGAAAAACCGGTCATCGCTTCGGTCAACGGCGTGGCAGCGGGGGCGGGGTGCAGTCTTGCCCTCGTGTGCGATCTCCGAATAGCGGCAGAATCGGCGAGCTTCATCGAGGCGTTTATCAACGTCGGACTTGTACCCGATTCGGGGAGCACCTTCATGCTCCCGCGCCTGGTCGGTGCGGCTCGTGCGATGGAACTTGCAATGACGGGTCGCAAGGTCAAAGCCGACGAAGCGCTCCGGATCGGCCTGGTCAATCGCGTTGTTCCCGATGCGGACCTTGTCGCGGAAACGACGAAACTGGCTCAGCAACTCGCGGCTCTTCCGACCCGGGCGATCGGGTTGACCAAGCGGGCGATCAACGCCGCATGGAGCAACGACCTCGACACTCAACTCGATTACGAGGCGATGTTGCAGACCACCGCCGGGCAGACTCGCGATCACCGCGAAGGCATCGCGGCCTTTCTCGAGAAACGCCGCCCGAATTTCACAGGCGAGTAAACTCGTGCGGCGGAGCGAAGCGATTCATTCGGCGCCGCAAACTTATTCGGTCGCGTCCCCGCGTCCCCGCGCCTGGGTTGCCGCGGCAACGCTTGAACAAGCGTACCAATGACCGTATTCTTGCGCGTGCGGGACCGTCTTATTTCGAAACACGCGATCTTGGAGTTTGCGATGACGACCACAACCACAGCCGCTGTCGACGCACGAAAGGGCATCTCGCCGGGCGAGGTCGGCGCCGTGCATGCCAAGGCCGTCGAGCTCGGCCAGCTTGTTCTGAGGATGACGACGGCGTCCGGCTCAGGACATCCTTCGAGTGCGCTGGCGCTCTGTCACATCATCATCGAGTTGATGCACCGGCGAATGCGTTACGACCCGCAGGACCCGTGGAATCCCGCCAATGATCGCCTCGTGCTTTCCGCGGGTCATGCGGTGCCGATCATCTACGCCGCCTACGCCGATCTCGGCGGCGTGGTCGGACGGAGCCGAGCCGACGCGCGACGCCTCACGACGGACGATCTGACGGCCCTTCGCGAATTGAACAGCGTCCTCGACGGACATCCGAACCCGGCCGAGGGATTCCCGTTCTTCGACGCCGCGACCGGTTCTCTGGGACAGGGACTTTCCGTTGCCGCCGGGTTGGCTCTTGCCGCCCGACTCGGTTGCATCGACAAGCGCATCTACTGCATTATCGGCGACGGTGAATCCCGCGAGGGCCAAGTCTGGGAGGCCGCTGATTTCATCGTTGATCAACATTTGAACAACGTGTGTGCAGTGTTTAGCTGCAATGGTCACGGACAGGCCGGTCCCGTCTCCGCTCAACAGTCAGCGGACGCGATCGCCGCCAAACTCGCCGCGTTCAATTGGAAGGTGTTTCGGGCCGACGGGCACGATCCGAAATCGCTCGCCGCCGCCTTTGACCACGCCGAAACATGCGATCGTCCGGCGGCGATCGTGGCCGCCACCGTCAAGGGATGGGGCGTCGATCTGATGATCGGCAAGAACTACCACGGCAAGCCGCTCGACGATGCGGAATTGAAGAAGGGGCTTGAGCAGATCGAAGCGACCGGGCAGCGACTGGGAGCGTTGCCGGGCGGACCGATGGAGCCGCGAAAGCCGGGTAGGGTTCCGCCGCAGCCAAAATCGAAACCTATCACGCTGCCGCCGCTTCAGGAGGCGCTGAAGCGGGCGGACCTGGAAAGCGCCCTGAACAAGAGGAAACTCGCGACGCGGCGGGCGTTCGGGGCCGCGCTGCTCGCCCTTGGCGAGGCCGATCCGCGGGTCGTCAGTCTCGACGGCGATGTTGCCAACTCAACCTTTGCCGACCTCTTCGCTCGCCATTTCGGGTCGCGCTTCTTCGAGTGCAAGATCGCCGAGCAGAACATGATCAGCGCCGCCGCCGGCTGCGCAGCCGCCGGACTGATTCCTTTCGCCAGCAGCTTCGGCAAGTTTATCGCCCGCGCGGCGGACCAGATCGACATGGCCGTCATCAGCCGGGCCAACATCAAGATTGTCGGCTCGCATTGCGGGGTCTCGCTCGGCGCGGACGGCCCGTCGCAGATGGCCGTCAGCGATGTCGCCTATTTCCGCAGCCTTACCCGCGTGGACAACGGCCGCGGCGGGATCGGATGTTATGTTTTTCAACCAGCCGACGCCGTCTGCGCCTATCGTCTCACTGAACTGATGGCCGACATCGACGGAATGTGCTACATGCGAACGCACCGCCCCGACGCGCCGTTCGTATACCCGATGGACGAGCCGTTCGAGCTGCGCGGCTGCAAGAGACTTCGCACCGGGCGGCATCTGACGTTGGCGAGTTGTGGATACATGCTCCACGTCGTCCGTGCGGCCGCGGCGAAGCTCGCCGAAGAGGGCATCGAGTGCAACGTTTTCGATGCGTATACGTTTCCGCTCGACGCCGGACCGATCCTCGACGCGGCGAAGGAAAGCGGAGGGGCGATCTTGACGGTTGAGGATAACTACGAGGGCGGGCTCCGTTCCGAGCTGGCCGAAGCCGCAGCCGAGCGCGGCGATGTTCGCGTCGTCGGACTAACCGCACGGCGCATCCCGAAGTCGGCCAAGGAGGCCGATGAGGTTTTCAACTACACCGGCGTGGGTTTGGAGCAAATCATCACGAGGGCGAAAGCCCTTGCCCGGTGCTGATCGCAGGCTTCATGCTCCTGATTGCATGGGAGAACCGCCGTGCGCTTCACAAACCAATGGCTGGTTTCCACCACAACTTTGGTTGCTTTCGCGATAGTCGCCTTCTGTGGCGGCCCGTCGAACGGATCGCCCAAGGACAAGGACGGCGCAACCAATGGTGATTCCGCGTCACCAGAGGTCGCGGTTCTCGATCGATTTATCGGACCGTGGAACGTTGTCGAGAACCACTTCAATGCTCGCGGCGACGTGGTGGCGACGGTCAAGGGTACGGAAGAGGTCGTCTGGGTGCTCGACAAACACGCCATCCGCCGGACATACGCGACAGGCGGCGAGTCGTCCGTCTATCGCGCCATTGGAATGCTCGCGTGGAACCCGACCCGGCGAGGCTACGAAGGCGCGTGGTTTGACAATACTTCCGTCGTCGGGCCGACGCAGGTCAGCGGCGCCTGGGATGACGCTTCGCTGACGATGACGCTCACGCTGACGTCCTCCACATCCGACACGGAGAAGCAGCAGTTCAAGGTTGTCGAACGCTTCACTGATGACGAGCACCGCATCGCCACGACCTATAAGCTGCGGGGCGGCGAGGTCGAAAAAGTTCTCGAAGTCCAATATGTTCGCACGATACCGTGTCCGGCCGCCGCCTCCGGAGTGCGAATGATTGATCCGGAGACTATCCATCCGAAAAAAGACTAAAGGCTGCTACGGCGCCGAACCGGGTTGCGACAGCGGAGCCGATGCCGGGGGAGCCGCGTCGCCCTGCGAGACCGACGTTGACCGCAGCGCGCCGGCGACCACGAAAACTGACATGACCAGCGCCAATCCCACCTTGGCCGCCGTCCCAATCGCCATGCCCAGGGCGGCGAAGAATCCGACCCGCGTTCCATGCGCCAGATGATTGCGGACGGAAAGCTCCGCGACCGCCGCGCCCAGAAAACACCCCACGATCGCCCCCGCTATGCTTCCGACGACGGGAATGGGCAAGAGGAATGACAAGCAGAACATTCCCAGCATGCCGCCGACAAGTCCGCCCCAGGCCGCTCTCCGAGAACCGCCTGCCTTGCGGGCGGCGACTGCCGAAGTGAATAGCTCCAGGATTTCGCCGATCGCGGCGATCACGGCAAGCAACAAGAGGGTCGAGAACGTGACCGCCTGCCAGTCCGTCAGCCGGCCGTAAAGTCCCGCCCCAGCCACAAGACACCAGGTTCCCGGGAGCCGTACCGCCGTCAACGCGACGGCGATCAGGCACCCCAAGCATACGGCAGTGATTGTCAGAAAGTTGCTCATCCGTGTCTTGTTCTGCAATCCGCTTCGTCGCTGCGGCGGTTTTCACGTTTTTCTGAACGCGAAGGCGTTTCGCGACCGCAGGATCGTTCGCTGTCCCTTGTTCGTCAAATGCGTGGTAGTATTCCGTCGGTCGGCGTGATGTCGCGGACAGGGAACGCATTCGCGCATGAGCGATACGACGGGAAAGGTGTTGCTGGCTGTCCTCAACGATTTGATCTTCGAGACGAAGATTCGCTCGACCGCGCAAGCGCTCGGCGTCAACGCCTCGATCGTGCGATCGGTCGGCGAATTGCCCGGCGCTTTGAATCGAATCCGCCCCGCGCTGGTCATTATTGATCTGAATTCGCTCGGCGCGTCCGCGCTCGAGGCCGTCGGCATTGTCCGATCGCACGCGGCCGGTTCCCACGTGATTGCGTACGTCTCGCACGTCGATGCTGATCTTGCGTCACGCGCCGAGGATGCGGGCGCCGATCAGGTCATGCCGCGGTCTCGATTCAGCACCGGGCTGCCGCCATTGATCGCGCTGCATTGCGGCGGGCAACCGGGCGTGTCCGGATGTTCCGAACCGGCGTGACACATCGTATAATTCCAAGACGAAGTCTCACGCCCCGCGATCGTCCCGCGTGCGACTTCGTTGGACGGCGTTCGACGGAGCCTGGACCATGATGATCCGCGAACCGGTTGTCGCCGGTCGCTTCTATCCTTCCGATCCCGACCGCTGCCGGGCTGAGTTGCTCAGCCTGCTCGATGCGGCCGACGCCGACAATGTCGCCGAGGTCTCCTCGCCTCTTGGTGAGCACCGCTTTGGAGGGTTGGTTCCGCACGCCGGATGGGCGTATAGCGGCGCGGTCGCGGCCAAGGTTTTTCGATCTCTGGCCGCGCAGTCCGCTCCGTCGGTGGTCATCTTGTTCGGAGGAGTGCATCGTTACCGCGGGCGGGAGGCGGCGCTCTTCGGACAGGGGCGGTGGCAGACGCCGTTGGGTCCGATTCAGATCGAATCTCGTCTGGCCGAGAGAATCCTCGGTCACACAAACTTGATCGTCGAGGACCCGTATGCCCACGAGGACGAGCACTCGATCGAAGTGCAATTGCCGTTCGTCAAGCACCTGTTCCCGAACGCAAGCGTCATTCCCATCATGGTGCCGTGCGTGAAGTCGGCCCCGGAGATCGGTGACGCCGTCGCGAGGACGCTGCGAGCATACGATTACAACGCATTGATCGTCGGCACGACGGACCTGACCCACTACGGACCGCATTACGGTTTCATTCCGGTCGGCGTCGGCGCCGAGGCCAACGCCTGGGCCAAAAACGTGAACGACCGGCGATTCATCGACCTCGTATGCCGCTTGCGGGGTGATGAGCTTGTGGCTGAGGCCTCGGCGCACAAGAATGCGTGCAGCAGTGGGGCGGCAGCCGCGACCATCGCCGCCGTTACGGCGTTGGGTGCGACGGAAGGCGTGCTGTCGGCCCACACATCCAGTAGTGAGGTGGTGGCCGGACGAACGATGGAGGAAGTGAGCGACTCGGTCGGATACGCCGGCATTGTTTTCAAGTAACCGCACGCGAACCCGAGCCGCGGGTTTCAGCCCGCGCGGAATGACCCATGCACAAAATTCTCGTTGCCGACAAGATCGCCGAAGCCGGATTGGAACGACTGCGCGCCGCGACGGACATCAAGTTCGACGTGCGCCCGGGGCTTTCGCCGGAGGAGCTCGGAGAAATTATCGGAGACTACGACGGCGTCTTGATCCGCTCCGCAGTGAAGATCACGCGTGAGGCGCTCGCCAGGCCCGGCCGGCTTGCGGCGATCGCCCGTGCCGGCGTCGGCGTGGATAACGTGGACCTCGACGCGGCCACCGAAGCCGGCGTCCTTGTCCTCAACACGCCCGATGCGAACACCGTCTCGACCGCCGAACACACCGTCGCTTTGATGCTCGCCCTGCATCATCGCATCGTCGAAGCCGACAACCATGTCCGCGGCGGCGGCTGGAACCGCAGCGCCTACGAGGGGGCTCAACTCGCGGGACGGACGCTGGGCATCATCGGGTTCGGGCGCATTGGTCGGGCGGTTGCCCAGCGGGCGCTCGCGCTCGAAATGAAGGTGATCGCGTTCGATCCGTTCGTGAAGGGCGATTCGCCGCTGGACGGCTCGATGACGATGATCGGCAACCTCGACGAGTTGCTCTCGACCGCCGACTGCATGACGCTCCACGCCACGCTTTCGTCCGAAACCACGCACCTGATCGGCGCGGCGCAGATCGCGAAGATGAAACCGGGCGCAACGTTGATCAACTGCGCTCGCGGCGCGCTGATCGACGAACGCGCCCTCGCCGAAGCGCTCAACTCCGGTCGGATCGCAGGGGCGGCGGTCGACGTTTACGAAAACGAGCCGCCCAAGGGCAGCCCGCTGCTGACCGCTAAGAACATCGTGCTTACGCCGCACCTGGCCGCCTCCACCGCCGAAGCCCAGCTTCGCGTTTCGCTTGACGCCGTGGAAACGCTCCTCGCCTATCTGCGTCACGGCGAGGTCCGCTCGGCGGTCAACGTGACAGGAATGCCCGGTCGCCTCAGCCCGCACGCTCGCGCCGTGTTCGACCTGTGCTCGCGGATGGGCACGATTCTCTCGACCTGGTCCGCCGAAGGCGTCGATCGCATCCGCGTCACCGTCCGCGGCGACTCGCTGCGCGAACTAGCGGGCACGCTTTCCTGGCAGGCGATGGTCGCGGTGCTCAGTCCGCGATTGGACACGCGATTGAACCTCGTCAACGCCCGCGAGCAGGCCCAGCGCCGCGGCATCGTCGTCGAAAACGTCGCCCAGTCCGTACAGCAAAACCAGCCTGAGACCATGTCGATTACCCTCTTCGTTCGCGGGCAGGCGCACGAGGTCGAGGGAACCGTCCTCGGCGACGGCCGCCCGCGGATTCTCGCATTCGACGGCTATCGAATGGAGCTGATTCCCGAACGGACCATCGTGCTCATCGTCAACGACGATCGGCCCGGCGTGATCGGCCTGGTCGGCCAGGCGTTCGGCGGCGCGGGCATCAACATCGCCGACATGGCCCTTTCGCGACGCGGCAAGACCGCGCTCATGGTCCTCAAGCTCGACGCGCCGATGCCCGACGCGCTGCGTGATTCGCTTCGTTCCATGAACCCGCCGATTCTTTCGCTTCGCGCCGTTTCGCTCCCGCCCGTCGCGGAGGGGACGATTCCCACATGAATGAAAGGCTCGCTGTCGGAATCGACCTCGGCGGCACCAACCTCAAGGCCGCGCTCGTCGATCGCGAGGGGCGCGTCGTCGCCGAAATATCGTGTCCGACGCAAGCGGAGCAGGGTCCGGACCACGTGATCGACCGTATCGTCGCGCTGGCCGCGGAATTGTCGGACCGTGCCGGCGTCAATCATTCAGAGATTGTCGGGGCGGGGATCGGCTCTCCCGGACCGATGAATCTCGAAAAGGGCACGATCATCAAAGCCGCCAACCTGCCGGGTTGGAAAAATGTGCCGCTGCGCGATCGCCTTCGCGACCGCCTGAACTGCCGCGTCATTCTGGAAAACGACGCCAATGCGGCTGCATACGGCGAATACTGGGTCGGCGCCGGACGCGACAATCCCGACTTCGTGCTGCTCACGCTCGGCACCGGCGTCGGATGCGGCGTCGTTCTCAACGGAGAAATCCTGCACGGCCATTTCGACAACGCCGCCGAGTTGGGGCACATGATCGTCGTGCTCAACGGGCTGGAGTGTCCGTGCGGACAGCGAGGGTGTCTCGAACAGTACGCATCGGCGAGCGCCGTCACCCGCCGCGTCGCCGACGCCATCAGAGCCGCGAGCGGAAGCGAGCGGAGTGTAGCGTCGGGGCTTGTCCCCGGCGCAACGGTAGGGCAGGTCTCGGACCTGCCGATTAGTTCCGTAGGGTGCGTCCCGGACGCACCTTCTTTCCTCCCTCAAACACCCGCCATCGACGCCCGGATCGTCGCCGAACACGCCGCCCGGGGCGACCCATTGTGCTGCAAAGTCTGGGACGAAGCCTGCCTCTACCTCGCGATCGCCTGCATCACCATTCAGCACGCGTACAATCCCGCGACGGTCGCGCTCGGCGGGGGCATGAGCGAAGCCGGTGATTTTCTTCTGGAACCCGTGCGGCGACATCTACGAGCGCAGCGGTGGAATCTGCACGACGACGTGCCTCAAGTCGTCCTCTCGAAACTCGGCCTGGACGCGGGCGTCATCGGCGCGGCGGGACTCGCCTGGCACCGCAGGACCGATCATCCGTAAGACAGTTCCGTAGGGTGCGTCCCGGACGCACCTTCTTCCCTCAAACACACGCCATCGACGCCAGGATCGTCGCCGAACACGCCGCTATTTCTGGAGACTGAGCGCCTGCTCGCGGGCATTCTCGGCGCGCTTGATGACCTCTTCCGCCGACGCCTGCTCCGCCGCTTCGAGCACATAGTGTTGCGCGCGGGCGTCGTGAATCCAGCCGGGCCAGAGCACTTCCACGAAGAAGTCGAACGGAATCCACTGATACCAGGGCGACTTGATGTTCCAGTTCGTCTGGAGCGTCTTGCATCCTTCCTTGCGGATGATCACGTCATAGTCGCCGTACCAGAGAAAGTCCGTGGTCACGGCGCTCCGCCCGATTTCCTGATCGTTCAGAAACACCCGCGCGTTCGGCGGATCGGTCGTGATCGAAATCGTCCGCCGCACACAACCGCCGCTCGCCGCTCCGCAGGCCCAGGCAAGCGCCAGCAAAACCGCGATATTCCCCATACCGTAGTTTGGATTTTTGGACTTTTGGACTTTTGGACGTTTCCTCATCCGCGCCTCCCCAAGAGCCGACCGCGTTCAAGTCAACATGCGTCAGCGGTGCCCGTACAGGTATTCGTGCAGGTACTCGATCGTCGCCTGCTGGTCCGCCACTTCCGACGCCAGAATATCGCCGATCGAGATGATCCCGAAGAGCTTGCCCTCCTCGACCACCGGGAGGTGGCGAATGCGTTTTTGCGACATGACCGCCTTGCACTCCGCCAGCCGCGTGTCCCGCCGGCAGCAGGCCATCGGCGAGGTCATCACGTCGCCGACCTTCGTCCGCGACGGCTCGCTCCCCGCCGCCACCACGCGGTTGAGGATGTCACGCTCGGTGAAGATCCCGACGACTTTGACGCCCTCCGTGACCACCACCGCGCCGATCCGCCGCTGATTCATCAGCTTGGCCGCGTCGAGAACCGTGGCGGTCCGATCGACCGTCGCCACATCGGGACCTTTTTTTTCGAGAATGGAATGCGCCTTGGGCATCGATACACCTCCGTGTCCGTCCCGCCCCGACCACTTTCGCCATTGTGGCCCGCTGGCCGCATCCGCACAAGAGCGCGATAAAGCGGCTGGAAAGACGGGGTCCGTGATAGTTTCGGCGGGGAACGGGTGCGTTTATCAGAACCCCAAGCGCGAGCGCGGGGTCTTGTTGCACCACATTTCCAGAACGTCCGGCTCGTCGCTGGCGCTCCGGGTTCGGATCAGGCGGCGTGTCCGGATGTTGACGACGCCGGTCCTTTGACGTACCTCATGTACTCAGTCGATGCGGAAACGGGGCGGGCGAATCGGGTCGGTCGGGATGGGGTGATGACCGGCCGGACGGGAGCGGTGTGCGTCATGGGTAAACTTCCTTTCGCGGCGGGTATTTTCTGGAAGACCTTCGCAGTGGTGGTCGTCGCCGTTGTCGTGGCGTGGTGGCTGATCGTAAAGCTCACCGGCTACGAGATTACCGCGGCGGATTACGGCGGGACGACCATTAGCACGATCCTGCTCACCTATCTGGTTCATCTGTGGCTGCTGCCGAGCGAGCATCTTCATCACGACGACGAACCGCGCGACGAGTAGCCCTTGTCAACGGTGCGCGTGCCCGGAAGCAGCGCGACGAACAAGAGCAGCGGGATCATCGGCACGCGAAAACGCGGATCGATCTGCGGCGTGGTCGTCAGGGCCAGAGCGACCATACACCCGACGGGCAAGTAGATGATCCGCCACCGGCGACGCGCCCGAATGATACCCACGATCGCAAACACCGCGAGCAGCGTGTAGGCAGCGCCGAGAGCCGCAGAGCGCAGGCGATTCACATCGACGCCCGCGGGTCGCTCGATTGCCAGACCGAGCGGAAAGACCAGGTTATCCCCGATTCGCACGACGCAACAGATCACCGTCGCCCACGGCGAACGCTCGAAATACTCCCAGGCGATCGAGGTCAACGCACGCGAGATTTCGAAAGAGTCGGTCGGGGTCTTGTTGCCCTGTGCAAGGTTCGGCCATCTTAGTTCAGCAATCTCGCCTTGCTCTCGCCCGTCCATCTGCATCCCCAGCTTTTCGTCGATTTCATCCCAGACGGCGTGTGGAAGATGTTCGCTTTCCGGATTGAGCGACGTTTCGATATAGCGGTCGTTCGCCCGCCCCTGCCGCCAAAGCTCCACTTCGGTCGCCTTGAAATAGGCCAGGACGATCCCGCTCTGGTGCGAAAGAGCGGCGTGCCCGGAGACGTACAGATTACGGACCATCCAGAATGCAATCACGATCGCGCAGCAAGTCAGGAACGCCGCGATTGCCGGGAGACGGCGGGCGCAGACAATTCGATCCTCACCCCGACCCTCTCCCTGAAACGTCCAAAAGTCCAATAGTCCAAAACTCCAAATGACACCGCCATGATCGTTGCGTCTTTTCCGCTTTTGGACGTTTGGACGTTTGGATGTTTGGACGTTTGTGCTACGTGCCGGTATGCTCAAGAACAGGCCGATGAGCACGGCCACCGGGATGAGCACCGCGCCGGGCCAGGTGAGAACGAGCAGGCCGCTGAGTAGTCCCGTCGCCGCGAACCACGTCCATCGGCGATTGCCGATTGCACGTTCGTAGCTACACCACGTAATCAACAGCAAGGTCGTGAACCAGGTCGTCGAGAGCAGCCAGAAGGAATAATACAGTCCATACGGCTCGATGAGGAACAACACCGCAACCATCGCGGCCCGCCGGTCGTTCATGTGTCGGCGGACGATCTGAAAAAGCAGGACAACACCCAGCGCGGAAAGGACTTGCTGGACCACAACCAGTGCCGCGGGCGATGATCCGACGACAAACACGCTCGCGGCCAGAAACAGCGGATAGCCCGGCGTCCGCCACGTATCGGGAACGAACGGCGGAGCCTCGGCAGAGCTGAAGGCGGCGTGTCCTAGGAGGTTGCGGGCGATGTTGTAGTATTCGCCGCAGTCGAGGGAGCTGAAGGCGTAGGCGTCGATACGGCCGGTCCGCCAACGGACGGCGAACGTCGCCAGGCCGTGAACGAAAGCGCCTAGTAAGAGCATCCATAGAATCGATCGGCGAAGCGACATATCCGATTAGTGTACAGGCCCGCCTCCGTCCGGCGAGTCCGTTGCGGCACGCCGGAACCATCTTATCCGAAGCCCAAGCGCAAGCGCGGGGCCATCTGTATCCGAACCCCAAGCGCAAGCGCGGGGCGGTGTGCGTTTCGTTTGTTGCGCGCTCTTCCGATTCCCAGAGGACCGCCCGTCGCTTGCGCTCCGGGTTCGGATCAAGCCGGTCCGCAGCATCCCATCCGAACCCCAAGCGCAAGCGCGGGGCGGTCACTCCCTACCGCCCGGCGCACCGTCAACGCCCGCACATGACACGAACGCCGCGCGAATCGTGGCCCGTCGCTTGCGCAACGGTGGTCGAATCGGTATTCTAACGGTGTGTCGGAACCAATGGCCTATTTTCTGACTTGGCATACCTACGGTACATGGCTGCATGGTGACCAGCGAGGGTCGGTCGACGACAGACATAATCAACCCGAAGCGCCAATGATTGATCCGAACCCGGAGCGCAAGCG
>ERZ1292633.1739-Hain-H41-02um-R1-1739-length-23114-cov-7_pt1 | contig 23114 bp, 17 predicted proteins | sample MGYA00564406_ERZ1292633 | MGnify/ENA primary metagenome ERZ1292633 (study PRJEB36523, sample SAMEA6512639) | groundwater metagenome | collected 2019-01-08 | study: AquaDiva: Metagenomics assemblies of 32 groundwater samples | reverse complement strand
CCCGCGCTTGCGCTTGGGGTTCGGATTCTCACGCCGCCGGAACTGTCACGGACCCAGCCCGCGGTTTCGGCGGGCGCACTTCCTTGAGGGTCGATCGAAGCCGTATGGTTGACCGCCGCGCACCTGAGGCATAGTGTGGAGGGTTCATTCGCGGGACGTGGTTAGGCCTGCGGGGCGTTGATTCCGTCTCGCGCACGCCGCGACAGGTAGTTCGCCCGCCCGACCCGGGGGAGTCCTCCATGAGCGAGATCGAGATCGAACTTCACGACGTGCGGAAGGTTTACTACAAGGACCGCATCGAGATTCCGGTTCTGGAGGCGTTGGACCTGGCGATTGCGGCCGGCGAATTCGTCGTACTCATGGGCCCCAGCGGGTCGGGCAAGTCCACGCTGCTGCACCTGATCGGCGGGCTGGATTCGCCGACGGCGGGCAGCATTCGAGTCGGCGACGCGTTCCTCGAAGGCCTGTCCGAGCGCGAACTGACGTCGTGGCGCAGCCGCAACGTCGGTTTCATCTTTCAGATGTACCACCTCGTGCCGGTGCTGACGGCGGCGCAGAACGTGGAGCTTCCGCTGCTGCTGTTCAAGATGTCGTCGGCTGAGCGTCGCAAACGTGTCGAGACGGCGCTGCGTGTGGTCGGCCTTACGGATCGTATGGACCACCGGCCCAACCAGCTTTCGGGCGGGCAGGAACAGCGTGTGGCGATCGCGCGGGCGATCGTGACCGATCCGCGACTCATCCTGGCGGACGAACCGACCGGCGACCTGGACTTGAAGACTTCCGAGGAAATCCTGAATCTTCTCAATCTCCTCAATACGGAGTTCGGCAAGACGATCGTCATGGTCACCCACGACCCGCGGGCCGCGTCGCACGGGCGACGGACGCTGCACCTCGACAAGGGGGCGTTCCAGCGAGAAGAGTTGACGCCGCCTCGGAACCGTGAAGCCGCCGCCATGGCCGCGTCGTAAGAGGCGTTCCCGTGACAATCACCTACGTGTTGATGCAGAATCTGAAGCGGAACCCGCTGCGGACGTTGCTTACGGCGGTTGCTTTCGCGCTGCCGATGGCGGTGTTCGTCGCAGCGATCTCCCTGGTGGTGACGTTCATCCGCGTGGCGCAGGCAAACGAAAAGGAGCTTCGGCTTGGGGTTCATCACCGGGTTTCGCTGACGATCGCGCTGCCGGCGGGGATGCGGCGGAAGATCGAGGCCATGGACGCGGACGGCACGCGATTGCGGGCGGTGTGCGGCATGCGCTGGTTCGGCGGGCGCGTGCCGGATACACAGAACACGCTGACCAGTCTCGCGGCGGACGCCGATTCGTTCCCGATCGTCTACAGCGACGTCGGCATGTCGTCCGAGGAGAGCGCCGCGTGGCAGCGCGATCGGACGGCGTGCGTCGTGGGATCGGGGCCGGCGGCGCAGTACGGCTGGAAGGTCGGCGATCGCGTGGTGCTCGAGAGTACTGTGCCGCCGTATTTGTCGCTGGAGTTTCACATCGTCAAGGTGATGGACCAGACCGAGCGCGGCAATGTGTTCTATTTCCGGCGCGACTATCTGGTGGAGGCGATGAAATCGGGCGGGATCGACGACGCGCGGTGCAACATCTTCTGGATCAAGTGCAACTCGGTCGAGGGGATGCGCTCACTGCAGAAGGACATCGACGCCAAGTTCGCCAACAGTCCGGACGAGACCAAGTCCGAGGATGAGAACGCCTTTGCGGCCAATTTCACGCAGGGATCGGGTGATATACCGGGGCTGATGCGAGCCATGGCGATCGTCGTGCTCGTGATCGTCGCGCTGGTCGCGGGGAATACGATGATGATGAGCTTCCGCGAACGGACGCGGGAGCTGGCGGTGTTCAAGGCGATCGGTTTTCAGTCCGGGCGAATCTTTCGGATCGTGCTGGCGGAGAGCGTCATGCTGGCGCTCATCGGATCGGTGGCGGGCGTGGTCCCGGTGGCGATCGGGCTGGCGCTGGCGCCGGTGCGCGGACTGCGGATGGGTCCGGTGAGCAGCCTGGAGCTTTCGCCGACCGCGGTGGTCGTGTCGCTGGTGATCGGATTGTTGGTGGGTCTGTCGGCGGGACTGTGGCCGGCGTATCAAGCACTGCGGTTGCGGACGGTGGATGCGCTGCGCAGAGTGGCGTAAGTCCGCGCGGGCTGAAGAGCCTGGGGAAAAATATCCCCTGGGGGCGAATATATCCGCGTTTCCAACACTGGGAACACAGGCGTCGGGGGAAAAATTCCCCAGGCTCTGAAGCCCTGAGCCTTATACACAAGTCGGAAAGGGAACCGCCGCGTCCCGGAGGGACGCCCTGAGAATAGCCCAGCGATTCATCGCTGGGGTAAGATCGGCAAGGGACAAGCGAGTCCCGTAGGGACGATTGATCGGTTCAACCGTCCCTACGGGACTTGGACGCGAGGTCCTGCCGCGTTCCCAGCGTTGAAACGCTGGGCTATTTTCAGTCGGGCCTACGGCCCTCTGGTTGTGGCATTGTGTATAAGGCTCAGGGCTGAAACCCGCGGCTCAGAGATTCTGATCAAGGTTAGCAAGTGGCATTGCCGGTCGTCTATCATTGGCGGAATCTGTTCGTCCGAAAGACGACGACGCTGCTGACCGTCCTGGTTCTCGCGGCGGTGGTCGGCGTGTTTACGTGGATGATGGGGTTTTCGGATTCGTTGACGCGTTCGCTGTCTACCGCGTCCGATGCGAAGAAGATCATCATACTTAAACGAGGCGCGACCTCGGAAAGCAACAGCGCTATTCCAATCGAGGAATTCAGCCGCCTCAATCAACTGACGAAGGTCGCCCGCGATCCAAAGACGGACCAGCCGCTGCTCAGCCCGGAGATGATGGTCCAGGTTTCTTTGCCGCGGGTCCGCGACGGCGGAAAAACGTGGGGAAACGTCGCCCTGCGCGGCGTGACCGAGACCGCATTCGCCGTTCATCGCAACGTCAAGCCGACGGGCCGCGTCTTTGCGACCGGATCCCGCGAGGTGCTCGTCGGACTGGCGGCGGCCAAGCAGTTCGGCGGACTGAAAATCGACGAGAAGATTGAGCTTGGATACAGCAGTGATCGCGAGTACACGATCGTGGGATTTTTCTCCGCGGGCGGCGGACCGATGGAAAGCGAAATCTGGGGCTACCTTCCGTCGCTGATGAACGCTTACAACCGAACGATGTATTCGTCGGCGTCTCTGCTGTTGATGGACGGGGCCGACCCCGAAAAGGTGATCGAGAAGATCAAGGGCCCGGCCATCCAGCTCGAAGCGCAGACCGAGGGGCAATACTGGCACCAACAGTCGCGAAACGTCATCACCTACCTGATGATCACGCGGCTGCTGGTGGCGGTGATGTCGCTGGCGGCGGTGTTTTCGATCGCCAACACGATGTTCGCAATGGTCGCGGGGCGCACGCGCGAGATCGCGATGCTGCGGACGATGGGCTATTCCGGCCGGCATATTCTGACCGGGTTCGTGCTGGAGGCGGTTTTGCTTTCGCTGATGGGCGGGGTCATCGGATGTCTGGCGTGTCTCGGATGGTTGTGGGTCGTCGGCAATACGAAGGACATGTTCGGGGCCACCACATTTACGACGCTGGCCTTCGAAATCCATCTGACGCCGGACACCATTATCCTGGCGCTGGCGTCGGTGACGGCGGTCGGCGTTGTGGGGGCATTGATACCCGCTATTCGCGCTTCGGATATAGAGGTGATCGGCGCACTGCGTGAACCGTAAACTGCGTGCGCGGGGCGCGCACTGGCCTGCCGGACAATCTGCGACCAGCCGAAGTTGAGACCATCGATCATGCTGCGATTGGTTTATCTGTATCGGAACTTGACGCGCAACATGCTGCGGACCGCGCTGACCTGCGCGGCCGTGGCCCTTCCGATCATGATCTATGTGCTGTCGGCGGCGGTGATCGACGGCCTGGATCGTTTCCTGGAAAACTCGGCGAAACAGTTGCGGTTGGTGGTGACGAATCGGGCGTCGATCATCAATCCGCTTCCAGCCGGGTATCGCGCCAAGATTGAGTCGCTCGATCCGACGCATACGCGGATCACGTCGGTATGCGGGATGCGCTGGATCGGAGGAAAAGTCGAAAACGTCGCCCAGCCGCTCTCCACCTTGGCTACCCAGCACGACGCGTTCGCGGAGACGTTTCCCGATGAGAATCTGACACCGGAAGAGATTGAGGCGTGGAACCGCGATCGCCGGGCGATCATTGTCGGATCCGCGACGGCGAGACAATTCGGGTGGAAGAAGGGCGATCGCATCACCATCCATCCCTCCGTACCGCCGTACACACCGATGGAGTTCAACGTCGTATCCACCGCGCCGAACGCCCAGGATCCGGTGACCAACTTCTTTCGCCTTGATTACCTCGAGGAGGAGCTCAAAAAAATGATGGCCGTGCCGGACGGCTGGACGCCGGACGGCTGGGTCAGCTTCATTTTCGTAAAGTGTGCGACAAGGGGCGATTTGGATTACTTCCGCAAAACGATTGACGAAATGTTCGCCCGATCGCCCTACGAAACAAAAACCCAGGACGAAAAGGCGTTCATGAACGAGTTTATCACCCAGGCGTTCAACCTTCCGCGCAATCTGACGATTCTCGCGACGGTGACGATCTTTGTGGCGGTGATGGCGGCGGCCAACACCATGAGCATGAACATCCGCGATCGTCTCAACGAGGTCGCGACCCTCAAATCGCTTGGCTTCGGCCGATCGCTTGTATTTGGTCTGATTCAGACGGAAAGTCTGACCTTGTGCGCTTTGGGAGGGGCGATCGGGGCAGCCATTCCCTATATCGCGTTCACCCATACACCGTTGCGTAATTATCCCGTGCCTCTGATTGTGACGCTTGACGTGCGACCGGTCGTATGCTTCGAATCACTCTTGATCGCAGCGGCGATCGGTGTGTTGGCCGCCGCCTGGCCCGCCTGGTCGGCGGCGCGGTTGCACGTGGTGGCGGCCCTGCGAAACCTGGAATGAGATCGCCAATTGCCGATTGGTCCGGATCGGTCTGAGGTGGGTTATGAATGCAATTGGCAAATGGAAATCGGCAATTGGAAATCCATATGAAGGGCGGAATCGCCTATCATTGACCCGGAAACGATAAGGTCGCCATGCCATTGCCTCTGTATTACAACTGGCGGAATCTGCTTCGGCGAAAACTCAGCACCGTGCTGACGTTCGTCGTCGTTGCCGTGCTGGTGCTCGTCCTCTCGGTCCTGTCGTCGTTCGCCGCCGGGATCCGCGCTTCGCTCGCCGCCAGCGGCTCGAACCGAAACATCATGGTGCTCAAACCCGGCGCAACGGCGGAAAGCACAAGCCTGATGCTTCAAGAGGAAGTGGCGCGGCTGAATCAAACGCCCGACATCGCCCGCGACGCGGCAGGCCGACCGCTCATCAGCCCGGAGTTGTGCGTGCAGACTTCACTTCCGCGGTTGGGCGAAGAGGGGGCCTCGGCCAACGTCGCCGTGCGCGGCGTTGATGATGTTGCCTTTGCCGTCCATCGGGAGTTGCGATTGATCGAGGGCCGCCGGCTCGAACAAGGGCAGCTTGAGATCATGGTGGGAAAGGCGGCTCGCGACCGATATGCGAATCTGCAGATGAACGGCGAGATCGCACTCGGCAGGCTGAGCAATCGCACGTTCAAAGTCGTCGGCGTGTTCGAGGCGGCGGGGGGCGCGCTCGAGAGTGAGATCTGGGCCCCGCGCAGCATCCTCTCGGACGCGTACGGCCGGCGGTTCATATCGAGCGCGGTGATGCAATTGTCCGATGCCCCCGACGCCGCGAAGGCGATCGCCTACATCAACGGACCGGCGGTCGGGCTCGATGCCAAGATGGAGACCGCCTATTACGAGGAGCTATCCAGCAAGACGCGCGAGATCATCGTATTGACCACGGTGCTGGTGGGGATCATGGCGATCGGAGCGGCGTTCGCGGTGGCGAACACGATGTTCGCGGCGGTTGACGGGCGGCGGCGGGAGATCGCCATGCTCCGCACGATCGGGTTTGGCAAGTCCGCCATTGTGCTGGCGTTCCTGATCGAATCGACGTTGATCTGTACGGCGGCGTGCCTGGCGGGCCTGGCGATGAGTCTTGCGATCAACGGCGCGAGGCAGGATTTTCTATCGGACACTACCTGGACCGTATTGGCGTATGAATTGACGATAACGCCGCGAAACGTCGCGGCCGCTTTGGCGACGGCGCTGGCGGTGGGCATGGCGGGTGCCCTGGCGCCGGCCGTCAAGGCCTCGCGGACGCGGGTGATCGAGGCTCTGCGAAAAGCCTAGATGTAGACTATAATGTCTTTGATGGCGCTAAATGACATTCAGACCGAGCTGCGGAGTCTTTCGATTCCCAAGGAGCAGCGTCCGCATGCCGGGACGCCCGCGCGGCGGCGATCGCGGCGCGGCGGTCTGGCGATCGGTTTGATCGTGATCGGCGGTGCGGGCTTGACGGGATACGCCTTTCGGCGATCGCTGGCGCCGATTGCGCGCGAACTGGCGTCGACGGCAGCGGACGCGGCGGCGGTGCGCGTGCTCCTGGTTACGGAGACGAGTTCGTCGGAGCCCATGCCGCTGCTGACGGCCACCGGGAAAATCGTGTCCGACCATCGCGTCGTGGTGGCAACGAAGGTTTCCGGGCAGATCGTGGCTCTGTTCTTTGAACAGGGCGATCGCGTGGAGCAGGGTCGGGTGCTTGCACGCATCGAAGATGTCCTGTACCGCGCGCGTCGGGACGAGGCGGCGGCCCGGTTGCAGCGGTCCGAGGCGAACCTCGTTTTTCAGAAAACGAACTACGAGCGGGTTTTGGGGTTGCTCAAGAGCCAGAGCGCGCCGGACATTGAATACGCGGATGCGAAGCGGGCGCTGGACGAGGCGGCGGCTCAGGTTGCCGCCGATCGTGCTTCGCTGGCCTTCGCGGAAAAGACATTTCACGATTGCGAGGTGGCGGCGCCGATTTCGGGTGTCATCCTGACGCGCAACGTCGAGGTCGGGGATTTCGTGGCCGCGGAGGGCGGGATCGGTGCGAACGCCAACGCCCAGTTCGCCACCATCGCCGACATGACCATGCTCCGGGTCGAGGTGGACATCAGCGAACTCGACATCACTCGCCTGGTCAAGGACATGCCGTGCCGGATCGTGCCCGACGCCTACAAGGATCGGCGGTACAACGGCTACGTCATGTGGATCGACCCGGGCGCGAATTATTCGAAGGCGACCGTACAGGTGAAGGTGCGGATCGAACAGCCGGATGAGTTCTTGCGCGTCGAGGGGTCGGCCCAGGTCTCGTTCCTCGCGGAAAAACCCGGTGCCGCGACCGCCGAAAACGATCGCCCGACGATCTGGATTCCCGCGTCGGCCTGCCTGCTCGATCCGTCGGGCACGTCGGGGACGGTTTTCGTCGTCGCCGATGGGCGACTGCGAAAAGCGACTATCCAGATCAGTCGGCGGATCGGCGGGCGGATCGAGGTGACGAGCGGCCTATCGGCCGGTCAGTCCATCGCCGCCGACGGTCTGGAAAAGCTCTCCGACGGACAACGCATGCCTTCCTGACTTGCCGTTGTTCCCCAGTTTCCAATCTAAGGTGGCGGCGTGACGGTTTCCAAGTCATGCTGAGCGAAGCGAAGAATCAGCGAAGCGAAGCATCCCAACCCGCCGGAAGATTCTTCGCTGCGCTCAGAATGACACACATGGGCATCTTTCGCCACACAAACTTGTCCTCGAACGAAGTGAAGGAATGGGATGCACCCCGTTCCGCTCTTGAGAACCCGTTCCGCTTGCATTTCCGGGTTGCGGACGCGACACTCTCAGTCCGAATGGGCGGGCCTGTGCGGCCTCGGTCGCGTGTCACTCCCGGAGCGAACGAATGAAACGGAACCACGCCGAGTCGTTGGTGACGGATGGTGCGGCGGAGCACAAGCCGTACGTGCCGGCGGACCAGGTGATCCCGGAGATGGGAATCGCGCCGATCGTTGTCGGTGCGATTCTGGGGATCATCTTCGGGGCGTCGTCGCTCTATCTCGTGCTCCAGGTCGGCATGACGGTCTCGGCGTCGATTCCGATCGCGGTTCTTTCGATCACACTCTTCCGCGCGTTCACGCCGTTGTTCGGACGCAACGCGACGATCCTCGAAAACAACATGGTGCAGACGACCGGCTCGGCGGGCGAGTCGATCGCGTTCGGCGTCGGCGTCACCATGCCGGCGCTGCTGATCCTGGGCTACAACCTTGAACTCGCGCGGGTCATGCTGGTAGCGGTGCTCGGCGGATTGCTGGGCGTGTTGATGATGATTCCGCTGCGGCGGATGTTCATCGTCAAGCAGCACGGCAAGCTGGTCTACCCGGAGGGCGTCGCGTGTGCCGACGTGTTGATTGTCGGCGAGAAGGGCGGAGCATCGGCCGGGAAAGTCTTTGCGGGATTCGGACTGGCCTTCGTCTATTCGTTCGTGATGAAGGCCCTCAAGTTCTGGCCCGATGAGCCTTCACGGCTCCTGAAGTTCCTGCGCCGTGACGGTTCGACGTTTTTTGAATTCAAGGGCGCACATGTGGCCCTCGAAGCATCGCCCGCCCTGCTCGGCGTCGGCTACGTCATCGGTCCACGCATTTCCTGCATCATGGTCGCGGGTGGTATCCTCGCATCGTGGGTGCTCACTCCCGCGATCGTGCTTTTCGGAAGCGGAATGGCCGCCCCGCTCTTTCCCTCCGAGAAACCCATCAGCGCGATGTCCATCGGCGAAATATGGCACGACTATGTGCTCTACATCGGGGCGGGGGCGGTAGCCGCCGGCGGCATCATCAGCATGATGCACTCGCTTCCGACGATCATCGGCTCCGTCCGCGCCGGGTTCAGCGATCTGGCGGTACGTGGGGGGAACGCGGTTCGCGTCGCCAGAACCACCTCCCGGCTCGATCGAGACATGTCGATGCGAATCGTGGTCTTCGGATGCCTGGCTTTGATTCTTGCCATCTCCGTCGCTCCGATGCTGAACATGAATCCGCTGGGCGCGCTCCTGATTATCATCTTCGGCTTCCTGTTCGTAACGGTCTCCGCGCGGTTGACGGGTGAGATCGGATCGTCGTCGAACCCCATCTCCGGCATGACCGTCGCGACGCTCCTGATGACGTGTCTGATCTTCGTGGCCATCGGATGGACGGGCGAGGTCTACCGCCTCACCGCTCTCTCGATTGCGGCCATCGTCTGCATCGCCTGCTCCAACGGCGGAACGGTAGCGCAATGCCTCAAGACCGGCTACATCGTCGGCGCCACGCCGCGTTCCCAGCAGATCGGAATCCTCGTCGGGGCCCTCACTTCGGCGCTCGTCATCGGCGTGACGCTGCTGGTGCTCAACGACGCGGCCACCGTCTACACGAAAAAGAATCTACCGCCTGCGACCATTGAGATCTCGCGGCTAGGCCCAAAGGAAAAAGCACGTGGGACGTATGCTGAGCAGGACGTCAAGGAATACGGCGTTTTGCAGGCCCGTGTCGGACAGATCGCGGGTGTTCCGGCCGGCAAATACCTTGTCGACGAATCCGGCAAGATCCAGTACCTCGTCGATCCCGGCATCAACGGCCGCATCGAAGAACAAGACGACGGCTCCAAGGTGGACAAATTCAACGCTCCCAAGGCCGCCCTCATGTCCTTTATCGTTGACGGGATCCTTACGCAGCGGCTGCCTTGGTCGCTCGTGCTGTTGGGCGTGGCCATCGCCATCGTGCTCGAACTCAGCGGCGTTCCCTCCCTCCCGTTTGCAGTCGGGGTCTATTTGCCGCTTTCGGCCTCGACGCCGATCTTCGCGGGCGGCATGATGCGCTGGCTTTCGGACAAGTTCAGCCGTCGCAGCGCCGCCGAAGCCGAGATGAGCCCCGGCGTGCTGCTCTCGTCGGGCTATATCGCGGGAGGTACCATCGCAGGCATCACCGCCGCACTTCTGGGAATCAAGTTCAAAGCTCTGGAGAAGATTGGACCCCAATGGCTGGGCGAATGGGCGAATAGCAACGGGTTGAGCGCGATCACGTTCGGAGTGCTGACGATGCTCCTGCTTTTTGTGGGCAGCGGTTGGCTGATGAAGGATTCAAAGGCGTGACGCTTGGACAAGGCGCCGTGCGAAGAGTTCGCCGGCGAATGAGGATGGCGAAGATGATGACAAAACTGTGTTGGTGCGGGATTCTGGCGGTATGCGCTATGGGAACGACTCTTCGGGCACAAGGCGGCGCGGCGGATGAGCGAAAGATCGACCCCGTGGCGGCGGAGGCGGAGTTCAAGAGGCTGCGAGATGACTACGTCACCAAGTTTCGCCCGCTGTTCATCGAGTCCGAAACGGCGTGGTGGGAGGCGAACACGACCGGCTCGGACGCCGCATTCGGGCGTCGCAAGGCGGCGCGGAACAAGCTTGTCGAGCTGCACAGCGACAAGGCCGTCTTCGCCAGGCTCCAGGCCCTCAAGGAGATCGGGGCGATCAAGTACCCGCTGCTCGCCCGCGAACTGGATGTGATGTACCGCACGTTTCTGCCCGGACAGTCCGATCCCGACCTGCAAAAGAAGATCATCGCGATCGAGAACGAAGTCGAACAGACATTCAACACCCATCGCAGCAAGGTCGGACAAAAGGAACTGACCGAGAACGATGTTCGCACGGTCCTCTCCGATTCCAAGGACTCCAAGGAGGCGGAGGCCGCGTGGAAGGGCTACATGGAGGTCGGCGGAAAGATCAAGGACAAGCTTGCAATGCTGGCCGGCCTTCGCAATCAGATGGCAAAACAACTCGGTTTTCCGAATTTCTTTGTGATGAAGCTGACGCTGCAGGAGCTTGATCCGGACGAACTCGTGAGGCTTTTCGACGAACTCGACACACTGACGAAGGAGCCGTTCGCTGAACTCAAGAAGGAGATCGACACGGCGATGGCCGCCCGCTTCGGCGTGTCCGCCGATCAATTGCGGCCTTGGAACTTCGGCGATTTGTTTTTTCAGGAAGCGCCGAACACCGGCGGCGCGGACTTCGACGCCGTCTACAAGGACAAGGACTTGCTGGCGATTACCAAGGACTATTACCAGAGTATGGGAACGCCGGCTGAGGATATTCTCGCGCGTAGCGACCTCTATGAGAAACCGGGCAAGAGTCCGCATGCGTTTTCAACGAACCTGAACCGTGCCGATGACATTCGCGTGCTCTGCAACATCAAAGCCAATGCGTATTGGGCGGACACACTCGTGCATGAACTCGGTCATGCCGTCTATGACAAGTACATTGGAAAGGACGTCCCATTTCTTCTGCACGAACCTTCACACAGTATGACCACAGAAGGGTTTGCCATGATGATGGGGGCCATGACCAAGAATGAGGATTTTCTGGTCAAGGCGGTGAAGCTCTCGCCGGGCGAGGCGGCCAATCTCGCCCAGGCAGCGAGGAAGAGTCTGCGGGCCGAGAAGCTGATCTTCTCGCGCTGGGCGCAGGTGATGATGCGATTCGAAAAGGGAATGTACGAGAATCCGGATCAGAACCTGGGCGAACTTTGGTGGAATCTCAAGAAACGGTATCAGCTGCTGAATTCACCGGAAAGCGCCGACCGGCCTGACTACGCGGCGAAGATACACATCGTTACGGTTCCGGTCTATTACCATAACTATTTAATGGGTGATCTTTTCGCAACGCAGGTTCACGCCTACATTGCCCGAAGTGTGCTGGGAGTGGATGATCCGGCAAAGACGTCGTTCTATGGCCGTAAGGAGGCGGGCGACTACTTCAAGGAGAAGATATTCGGACCGGGCGACCTCTATTCGTGGAATGAATTAACCAGGCGCGCGACGGGTGAGCCGCTCTCTCCCAAAGCATTCGCAGGCCAATATGTCCGACAGTAACCCGGTGGCGCGTTGATTTCGAGAGAACCACAGCAGTTCGCCGTGACGACGGATAGTCCTGCCGGTATCACAGGGTACGAACCGCGCCCGGAACCGCCACGAGCGAGGCCGTCGTGGCTGCGCCTTTCGGAGGAGAAGCTTCTCCACGTCCGGCTCTGCGATCTCGATCTGCGGATCGAAGGAACCCGGTTGGAAGATCGGATCGCGAGAGTCCATGCCGAGCTATCGCAACGCGGGCTGAAGTTTCGCCCGCATTACTGGCTTTCCAGTGAGTGGTTTACCCCCGACGGCGTGCCCGGCGTCGCATTTCCCTTTTATCTCGCCCATCCGCGTTTGCAGAGGCTCGAGGAAAAGCTGATGCTCGAAGCCGAAGGCGGCACGGCGAATGGGTGCATGCGCATACTGCGACACGAAATCGGCCACGCCATAGATAATGCGTATTTGCTTCACAATCGCGAAAAATGGTGCAAGCTGTTCGGGCGATACACGCGACAATATCCGCGCTACTACCAACCGAAGCCTTACAGTCGGCGATATGTCTTACATCTTGACAACTGGTACGCCCAGAGCCACCCGGCCGAGGATTTCGCCGAGACGTTCGCCGTCTGGCTGACGCCGATGTCCAAATGGCAGAAACGCTATGCGGGCTGGCCCGCACTGAAGAAGCTCGAATATGTCGACGAGTTGATGACCGAGATTTCCGCGGCGAAACCGGTCGTTCGCTCGCGGGCCAGGGTTGAACCGTTGCACAAGTTGCGGATCACGCTCGCCGAGTATTACGAGCAGAAGAGAGCCGTCTACGGCGAAGCCTATCCCGATTTTTACGATCGTGATCTTCGACGGCTCTTCTCCGACGCGCCCGAGTTGTCCGACAACGAACCCGCGGCGAAGTTCCTGCGGCGGATTCGCCCCGAACTTCGGCGACTTGTTGCGCGATGGACGGGCGAGCACCAGTACACGATTGATCAGGTGCTCAAGGAAATGACCGCTCGTTGCGACGAACTCAAGCTTCGGGTGAACCGCCCGGAGGACCAGGCGAAGCTCGAAGCGACCATCCTCCTCAGCGTGCAGACGATGAACTATCTGCACGCCGGATATCATCGGCTTGTGCTATGAAGAAGCTGCGCATTTCCGTCCTGATGCACGAACGGTTCGTCCCGCCGGACTCCGTAGAGGGACTGACCGCAAAGGAAATCGCTCCGTGGAAAACCGAATACGACGTATTGGCGGGACTTCGCGGCCTCGGGCACGACGCCCATCCGCTTGCCGTCGGCGACGACCTCGCGCCCATTCGCACGACCCTTCGCGACTTCAAACCTGACGTTGTGTTCAACCTGCTCGAAGAGTTCGCGGGCGTTGATACCCATGTTCCATTCGTACTCGGATACCTCGAATTGGCGGGACAGTTGTACACCGGCTGTAATCCTCGCGGCATGATGATCGCGTGCAACAAGGCGCTGACCAAAAAGATTCTGCGCTACCATCGCATTCGGGCGCCGGAGTTTGTGGTTGTCCCGCTCGGCAAAAAAATGCGACTTCCGCCGCGCATTGCCTATCCCATGATCGTCAAATCCGCCACGTCGCACGGGTCCGTCGGAATCGCCCAGGCTTCCGTGGTGACGGACGAGCAGAAACTGGTGGAGCGGGTCAGTTTCATTCACGACCAGTTGACGACCGACGCGATTGTGGAACAGTACATCGAAGGGCGCGAGTTATATGTCGGTGTGATGGGGAACCACCGGTTGCAGACATTGCCCGTTTGGGAGATGCTCTTTGAGAATCTTGCAGATGGTGCTCCGCGGATTGTCACCGCAAAAATGAAATGGGACTACGATTATCAGGAGCGCACGGGGATCGTCACCCGGGCCGCGGATGAACTGCCCGTCGGCGCCGACAAGACAATCCCCGGTGTATGCAAGAGGATTTACCGGGCGCTGGGTCAGACCGGCTACGCGCGTATGGACTTGCGGCTGACGCCGGATGGCAAGGTGTATCTGCTGGAATCCAACCCGAATCCGCAACTGGCCTACGGGGAAGATTTCGCCGAGTCGGCCCACGCCACAGGAATTACCTATGAGAAACTCCTTCAGCGAATCGTGAATCTCGGTCTGCGATCCCGCGGAAGTTGGAGCGGATAACGAGGCGGCCGGGCGACGGTATGGCGGGAACCCGCACTTCCAAATTCATCGAACGTTGAAATACTTCGCCTGACGGTGGTGGGTGATGATGGCCGTGGTGGTCTGCTCCGGTTCCAGTTGGAACTCTTCGGAGAGCGCAACACCGATGCGTTGCGGCTCAAGCAGCGGCCAAAGCTTGAGCTGGTCGTCGAGTCGCGGGCAGGCGGGGTAGCCGAAACTGTAGCGGCAGCCTTGGTAGTGCTGTTTGAAGATTTCCTGCCTGTCGCGGGCGTCGGACTGGGCGATGCCCCACTCCACGCGGATTTGCTTGTGAATGTATTCGGCCAGCGCCTCGGCCGATTCCACGCCCAGACCGTGCAGATAGAGGTAGTCCTGATAGCGGTCCGCCGCGAACCACTCGCGGGCGACTTCGCTCACGCGGCGGCCCGCGGTTACGACGCTGAACGCCGCGACGTCGAAGACGCCGCTGGACACCGGTTTGAAAAAGTCGCTGAGGCACCAGTAGGGCGGCTTGCCCATGCGCGGGAACTCGAAGACGGCAAGCTGGCGGTCGCGGTCGTCGGGGTCGTAAGCGATGAGCGAGTCGCCGTCGGATTGGACCGGCCAGAAGCCGTAAACGGCCTGGAGTTGCAGGGTGTTTTCGCGTTCGCATTGGTCGAGGAGTCGGCGGAGGATGGGCCGGATCTCGTCGTTGACATAGCGGGCGAAGTCTTCCGGGCTGCGGCGGTTCTTGCGAAAACCCCATTGCACCTGGAAGATCATGTTTTCGTTGAGGTACGCGAGCGCCGCACGCGGATCGATGCGCTCGACGACGCGCCGTCCCCAAAAGGGCGGCGGCGGAACCGGCTCGTCGCGTGAGATATTCGACCTCGGCGGGATGTAGCCGTAACGCTCGGAGGCTTCGTCGTGAAGATCGAGCGCCGCACGCGGCGCGGGAGGTGCGGATGAACCGACGACATCGTTCGAGGTCGCGCGGGCTGAAGCCCGCGGCTCGCCGTATTCCGTGCGCGTCTCGCTTCGACCGGCGGCGATTTGCTCCATCAGGTGCAGTCCGGCGAAGGCGTCCTTGGCGTAAAAGAGCGCCCCGGCGTACTCCAGGCGAAGGTCCTGTTCGACGTATTTGCGCGTGAGCGCCGCTCCGCCGAGGATCACCGGCGGGTCCATCCCGCGCTCGTTGAGCACTTGCAGGTTCTCGCGCATCACGACGGTGGATTTCACCAGCAAGCCCGACATGCCGATCGCGTCGGCGTTGTGCTTTTCGTAGGCCTCGATGATCGCGCCGATCGGCTGCTTGATGCCGAGGTTGTACACTGTATAGCCGTTGTTCGTCAGTATGATATCGACGAGATTTTTTCCGATGTCGTGTACATCGCCGCGGACGGTGGCTAGGACGATCGAACCCTTGCCGCCGTCGGCGGCGCGGTCCATTTGGAGTTCGAGGTATTTGACGGCGTACTTCATCGTCTCGGCCGACTGTAGCACGAAGGGAAGCTGCATCTGCCCCGCGCCGAACAGGTCGCCGACGGTCTTCATGCCGTCGAGCAGAATGTCGTTGATGATGTCGAGCGGGCGATGGGTCAGCATGGCCTCATCGAGGTCTTCTTCGAGGCCGGTGCGGTCGCCATTGATGATCCGCAGCTTGAGGCGGTCCTCGACTTTTTTGGGCTTTTCGGCTTCGGTCGCATCCGTTTCGACGCCCTCGAACGCGCGGAGCAATTCGTGCAGCGGGTCGTAGCCTTCGCGGCGGCGGTCGTAGATGAGGTCTTCGGCGAAACGACGCTGCGTTTCGTCGATCTTGTAGAGCGGCACGATGCCGCTGACGTGCATGATCGCGGCGTCGAGGCCCCGCTCGCGGGCGTGGTGCAGAAACACGCTGTTGAGCACGCGACGAACGGGCGGCTTGAGGCCGAAGCTGATGTTGCTCAGCCCCAGCAGCGTGTGTACACCCGGACATTCGTCTTTGATCGCGGCGATGGCGTCGAGGGTTTCGAGACCGAGCCGGCGATCGTCCTCGTTTCCCGTGCAGATCGTAAAGGTCAGCGGGTCGAAGATCAGATCGCCGGGTCGCAGGCCGTGGCGGCGCGTGACCAGATCGAAGATGCGTTTAGCAACCTCGACCTTCCTCGCACACGTCTTGGCCATGCCCGGCTCGTCGATCGTCAGCGCGATAACGGCCGCACCGTGGCGCTTCGCAAGCGTGCAGATGCGATCGAGTTTTTCCTCGCCGTCCTCGAGGTTGATCGAATTGATGACGCACTTGCCGCCCGCGAGCTTGAGGGCGGCTTCGATGACGTTGACCTCGGTGCTGTCGATCACCAGCGGCGCGGTCACGTCGGTGACGAATCGCTTGAGCACGGCGGTCATGTCGGCGACCTCGTCGCGCCCGACGTAGGCCGTGCAGACGTCGAGAAGGTGGCTGCCGTGTTTCGCCTGCTCGCGGGCCATTTGTACCATGCCGTCCACGTCGCCGGCGGCGAGCAATTCGCGGAACTTTTTCGATCCGTTGGCGTTGGTGCGCTCGCCGATCGCCAGTACGGCCGCTTCCTGACGGATGGGCATGGCCTGATACAAACTGCTCACCGCCGGTTCGGTTTTAACGCGACGAGACTTCGGTTCCCGCGTGCCGACGGCATCCACAACGGCCGCGAGGTGCTCGGGTGTGGTCCCGCAGCAGCCGCCGACGATGTTGACGCCGTCCACGTCGATGAATTCGAGCAGCCAGCGGGCGAGTTCCTTCGGAGTGAGCGCGTAGTACGGCTCGCCGTTTACGAGTTGCGGCAGTCCGGCGTTGGGTTGCACGATCAGCAGGCGTTCGCAATTCGCGCTGAGGTAGCGCACGTGCTCGCTCATCTCCTGCGGGCCGGTGGCGCAGTTGAGCCCGAACGCGGCGACTTGCTCGTAGGCTTCGATAGCGGCGAGCGCGGCCGCAATCTCCGTGCCGATCAGCATCGTGCCGGTCGTCTCGATGGTGACGGTGTTGAGAATCGGAACCTGCCGGCCTTTCTCGCGCATCGCGTCGAGGCAAGCGACGATTCCGGACTTGGCCTGCAAGAGGTCCTGACACGTCTCGACGAGCAGGGCGTCTACGCCGCCGTCGAGGAGTCCGCGGGCCTGTTCGGTGTAGCTGTCGAGGATCACGTCCCACGTCGTCTGGCCCAGCGACGGCAGCCGCGTGCCGGGTCCCATCGAGCCGATGACGAATCGCGGGCGGTTGGGGCGGTCAAACTCGCGGCAGGCCTCACACGCGATCTCGGCCGCCTGCTTGTTCAGCGCGTAGGTCCGCTCGGCCAGGCCGAAATCGCCCAGCACGATCTTGTTGGCCCCGAACGTGTTGGTCATTACCGCGTCGCATCCTACCGACAGGAACGCGCGGTGGATGTCGCGGATCACGTCGGGGCGCGCGGCGGTCACGAGGTCCACGCAGTTCTCGTGGTTTTCGTAATCGGCCAGCGGCAGCCGCCGCGCGTGAATGCTCGTGCCCATCGCCCCGTCGAGGACGATGACGCGCTCACGAACAGCCTGGATGAATCGTGATTCGCTCATTTCGGGTGATATGCCCACGCCAGTGTGGGCATGGTCTTCTATCGGTTGTCGCGGGCGCCCCACCCCTTGGGGTGAGGGACTCATATCCACTGCGCCACGGTCCGGCATATTGTATCGGCAATCGTCCGCCGCTGCGCGATCAACCCGTCACGGCCGCCAATGTCGTCCCAGCGGCGACCTTCAATCCTTCACCCATAATAACATGAGGGGCGCGCTATGGCGGGTGCAAAAGGAGCGCGCGCCCCCCGGCGTATCAATGGACGGCCGAGGTCAGCGCCTACATACGCCCGGACCACCACCGTCGGGGCGCCGGACGGGCGCTGTACACGGCCCTGTTTTCGTGCCATCGTTTGCAGGGATTCCAGCAGGCGATCGCGGTGATCGCGCTGCCCAATCCGCCCAGCGTCGCCCTCCACGAGTCCATGGGTTTCGTACCTGTCGGCGTGTTCCCGTCGGTGTGCCACAAACAGGGTCAATGGTAGGACATCGGGTGGTGGCGGTTGTCGCTCGACTTTCAGGCCGATGAGCCGCCGACGCTCCGCACACCGAGCGAATTGACCGGGACCGTCGAGTGGGGCAGCGCGCTCGCGAGCGGAACGGCGAGGGACGAATAGCCAGAAGGTGCGTCAAGGACGCATCCGACGCTTGGCTGTTCGGCAGGCCCGAGACCTGCCCTATGTCCACCGCTCCCTTATGGTCGCGGCTCCGATCGGCGGCGTAGCCCGCCCTACGCCGCCGCACGGTATAATGCCGCCGGAGCCGATCATGGACTTGTTTGCCGAACAGCGCGACGCCAATCGCCGCAAGGTCGAACCGCTCGCCGTCCGCATGAGGCCGCGAACGCTCGACGAGTTCCTCGGCCAGCGACACTTCGTCGGCGAGGGCAAGCTGCTTCGGCGAAGTCTCGAAGCCGACCGCATCACCAGCGCCGTTTTCTACGGACCGCCCGGAACCGGGAAGACCACGCTCGCGGCGATCGTCGCGGCAACGACGCGCTCGTATTTCGTGCCGGTCAACGCCGCGTCCGTGGGTGTAAAGGAAATCCGCGAGATTCTCGCCGCGGCCCGCGAGCGATTGGAAACCACCGGGCGACGAACGATCCTCTTTATCGACGAATTGCACCGCTTCAACCGTGCGCAACAGGATGTCTTACTCGGCGACGTGGAGGAGGGCATTATCATTCTGATCGGGGCCACGACGGAGAATCCCTTTTTCGCGATTAACGCCCCGCTCGTTTCGCGCAGCCAAATTTTCCAGTTCGAAGCGCTCGCGGAAGATGACATCAAGGCGTTGCTCCGCCGCGCGGTGCAAGACAAGGAACGGGGTCTCGGCGCGTTCAACGTCACCCTGACGGATGACGCCGCCGATCACCTCGCCACCACGTGTGACGGCGACGCGCGGCGGGCCCTCGCCGCCCTGGAAATCGCGGTCCTTTCGCAGTCCGCACGAACGAAGCCTGGTGAACCGATCGTCGTCGATCCGGCTATCGCCGCGGAGTCCATCCAGCGTAAGGCGATCCAGTACGACGGCACCGGCGACGCACACTACGACGCGATCAGCGCGATGATCAAGTCCATTCGCGGCAGCGACCCGGATGCCGCGGTCTACTGGATCGCCCGCATGCTCGAAGCCGGCGAGGACCCTCGGTTCATCGCCCGGCGGATCGTCATCGCCGCGGCAGAGGACATCGGCAACGCCGACCCGATGGGGCTCGTGCTCGCCCAGGCCGCCGCCGCCGCCACGCAGATGGTCGGCATGCCGGAATGTCAAATCCCGCTCGCCCAGGCCGCGATCTATCTCGCATGCGCACCGAAATCGAACGCGTCGGCCGTGGCGATCTGGAGCGCGGCTGAGGACGTGCGAACCGGTCGGACGATTCCCGTGCCGCGTCACCTGCGTTCGACGGGCTACGCCGGAGCCAAACGGCTTGGAGTCGGAGAGGGGTACAAGTATCCTCACGACGCGTCCGGTGGTATAGTGGATCAGGATTATCTGGGGGTGGACAAGGTATACTACATCCCCACGGATCGCGGAGCCGAAGACGCCATGCGACGGTTCCTCGAACGCACGCGTGAAGAACGCGGCGGTTCCGCGGAAAGACAATAGTCCGCTTGTCCGGGTGCGAGTACGGGACTTGCCGATCAAAAAAGAGCTACGTCAGCGGCTTCGCAAGCTTATCTCCGACATCCCGCCGGACCAGATCGGCTCGCTTTCGATCCGCGCAGGCCATCGTCTCTTTGAGCAGCCGGAATACGCCAAGGCCGAGGTGGTGATGGTCTTTCTTTCGTTGCCGACGGAGATCGACACTTCGCCGATCGTGCTGCATTGCTGGCAGAAACGAAAGCGAGTGCTGGCGCCAAAGGTGAGTTGGAACCAGCGGCGGATGCTGCCGGTGGAGATTCGCTCGCTGACCGACGACCTGGTCGTTTCGGGGATGGGCATCCGCGAGCCGATCGCAGGGATTCCGTTTCCGATTCCGCTTATCGACCTGGTGATCGTGCCGGGTCTGGGATTCGACGAATACGGCAACCGTCTCGGCCGGGGTCGCGGGTTTTACGACCGCTTCTTGGCCCATCCCGACTTTCACGGCGTGGCCTGCGGGCTGGCGTTCGAGCAGCAGTTATTGCCGCAGATTCCGGTCGGCCCGCTCGACCGCCACGTGGACATGCTCGTCACCGACACATCGGTCCGCCGCTTCAAGGGTTAGCGGCCCGGCGATCTTTCTATCTGGTTGCGAGGTTTCGGCAGACGCTTCGTCTTTACGCTCCCGCGCGGCGGAGCAATTCGAGGCAGCGTGGATCGAGCTTGAGCGTCGCGGCCACGGTGCGGGCCTGGGGGGTCATTTTGCGGAGCGTGCGGCGAAGGATGCCGATCGCTTTTTCTTCGTCCCATTCATCGAGATAATGATGCAGCTTGGATTCGAGGAAGGCGAGGCAATCGGCGTCCTCCAGCGTCCGACCCTCGGGATCGGATTCCCAATTCTGTTTCGTGATCAACGCCGTCACGCGGTCGATCGCGGCCTGTGGATAACCAACGTCTCGAAGAATGCGCTCAGCCTCTTGAGCATGAAAAGTCGCGCAGGCATCGCGCCACTCGTGGTAGCCGAGGTTGGTCATCGGATGGCGGTTGCGCGGCATCATCCAGCGCCGCAGCGTATGGGCGCGGGCCGCCAGAAGCAGCGCCTCCGATGGATCGGCGACAAGCTTTGTCACCCATTGGTGAACACGTTGCGCGAAAAGAAGTTCTCGCGGACCGGTAACGCCGTCCACGGTGTCCGCTCGCGGATCTTCTGCGTTGGCGGCATCGATTCGGCTGATGGCTTGGGCCAAACGCTCAACGTCGCCCATGTCAGAACTTCCTCCGTTCCGGCGCTATGCCGCTTTCCCCTCCGCTGAAAAGCAAGCGGCGCGCCGCTTCACGACGCGCCGCCCTCACAACACGCTCGAATCGTTTCTCGCCATGCCGCTACGGCTTCTTGGGTTCGGCCTTCGGCGCGTCGGTCTTCGCGGCATCGGTCTTGGCCGGTTCCGCCTTCGCGTCCGCCGCCTTCTTGCAGCATGGTTTGGTGCAACCGGCCGGACAGGGCGTCTTGCCCTCGGCCTTCTTGCAGCCCGGCTTGGTGCAGCCCGGCGGGCAGTTCTTCGCCGTCTGGCACGGACCGCACTTCTTGCTCGCGCAACCGACGCTCGCCGTCGTGAACGCAAGTACACACACCAGTCCGACCGAAATCTTCGCCAGCGTCTTGAACATGGATCGTTTCATAGAGCCTCCTAATCGAACTCAATCATCAATTGACCGACCGCCCATCGCGGCCGAGCTATCGCGGCGACTACCCTAACCTGCATGCCACGGGATGACAAGCGTTCGGGTAGAGAAGTCCTATAAGGAGGGGTCGTGTGTCAGCGTCGCCAAGGGGCAGCCGTCGCAGGTCGCCCTTGAACGGCAATGTTTCTTGGCCACGGCGACGAGCAAAGCATGGTATTCGTTGAACAGGGCGGCGTCGGCGGGGAGGGAGGCCTGGAAGAGCTCGCGCACGGATTCGTAGCCGGCGTCGGCGTCGATGAGGTGATGGCGGCGGAGAATCCGCTTGGTATACGCATCGACGACGAAGGTAAGACGATTCCCGACATAGAGAAGAATCGCATCGGCTGTCTCACGGCCCACCCCGTGGATCGCCAGCAATCGCCGCCTCGCCGCGTCCAGATCTCCATCGAGCAATGATCCCAACGATCCGCCGTGCTCGCGCCACAGCGCATCGACGAAGGCCTTAAGCCGCGCCGCTTTCACGCGGTACGTGCCCGACGGTCGAATGAGTTCCGCAAGCTCTCCCTCGCTCAGGTCGCGAAGCGCTTTCCAGGACAGCGCTCGCGCCCGCCGTAGGTTGGCGATGGCGCGCTTGACATTGGCCCAGGCCGTGTTCTGCGCGAGAATCGCGCCGACGACGATTTCGGTGGGCGTCCGCGCCGGCCACCAATCCTGCGGGCCGTAGCCGCGAAGCAGACGCCGGTAAATGTCTTGAAGACTCTTGGCCGCGATTGATGGTTTCATGGTTCGCAACGTGGCACTGCTCTAGAGCAGTGGCACCCGGCACCCGGCATCGCTCTTGCAAGCGTCCGCAAACCGGGCACGATACGCGGGCCATGAGTCGATCTCAACCACGACCCCGGACGAGCGAACGACGCGGCAGCCTCGCGCGGCCGCTCGACATGCTCGTTTTTCTGCTGCCGCTGATTCTGTTTTATGAGGTTGCGTCATTCACCCGCCCCGAGCGTGTTATTGCCTTCGATGTAATGCGACATTTTTTCGAGTTGTTCGGCCCGGTCGGCATGTGGACGCCGGGGTTGGCGGTGATCGCGATCCTGCTCGCCACGCACGCGGTCTCGGGCGAGCCGTGGAAGGTCCACTGGCGGCGCGTTGCGAAGATGTACCCCGAATCGCTCTTACTCGCGCTCCCGTTGCTGCTTTTCAGTTGGGCCGTGCCGCTCTCTGCGACCGTCGGCGGCGCGGCGGGATTGTTGGATCGTATCGCGCTGGGCATCGGAGCGGGGGTCTACGAGGAACTGGTTTTTCGGCTCATCCTGATCTCGGTGATCCTGATGATCGGCGCGGACCTGTTTCGCTGCGATCGCAACAAGGTGGTGATCTTCGCCGTGGCCGCCTCGTCGCTTCTTTTCGCCGCGCATCACCACCCGCCGATCGGCACCGATCCGTTCGATCCGGTGCGGTTCGTTTTCCGAACGGTTTCGGGCGCCTATCTGGCGGCCATCTTCTGGTTTCGCGGTTACGCCCTCGCCGCCGGTTGCCACGCGGCCTACAACGTCTCGCTGGCGATCATCAGCACGCTCGCCCACTGATGCGAAATCCGCGGATGCCGCCGGCAGCATTGGTTCAAGGTGCGATACTCCCCGCCGCCGCGGCAGCCAATTCACGGCCGACGGACGAGGTCGCACCGGTGGCCGCTGAAGACAACCGATTTGCCAGCGCCCCGCGCTCTTCCTCGCTAAAGTGGAGCATGTCCCGTAAATAGTTGAAAAAGAGCGGTTCTCCTTCGGAGCCTGCC
>ERZ1292633.1738-Hain-H41-02um-R1-1738-length-23127-cov-7_pt1 | contig 23127 bp, 13 predicted proteins | sample MGYA00564406_ERZ1292633 | MGnify/ENA primary metagenome ERZ1292633 (study PRJEB36523, sample SAMEA6512639) | groundwater metagenome | collected 2019-01-08 | study: AquaDiva: Metagenomics assemblies of 32 groundwater samples | reverse complement strand
GGATCGGGTGACGGTGGCCGAGCGATCGTACACGCAAAGGGACCTATACCTGGAAGCGGCGAAGCTCGCGCCAAGCTCGCCGGTGGCGTGGTCCAATCTGGGGGCCGTCATGTCGGACACCGAAACCATCCGGTTGCTCAACCGGGAGTGGACTGCGAAGGAGTGCTATGGGGAAGCCATTCGACTCGACCCTACGTACAGCGTGGCCTGGTTCAACCTCGGAGCGGCGTTGTCGCCGGCGGAGGCCGTGCGCATCGGCGAACGGTATTGGAGCGAGAAGGAGTGCTACGCGGAGGTCATTCGGCTTGACCCAGATCACGCGGGCGCGTGGCAGAATCTCTCGCGGACGATGAATGACTCTGACACCGTCCTCATTGGCGACCGATGCATGACGGGCAAGGAGGTGAAGCGGCGCCAGTCAGGCGGATGCCCCGTATCGTGACCGCGCCAAAGTACGGGGGACTCCTCCATCCCAATTCCGCTTCCGGGAAAAGAGGAAAGGATGGTGAGGCACCAGACAGACGGACTTCTATACGAGAGAAGGGCAAATTGTCCGGCCGATGACTCACACCCCCCACCCCACCCCACCCGGATTTCGGCTGCCGCTCTCAATTGAGCACTCGCGGCGGTAGTACTGTTCGAGCTATCGCCAATTAATGTTAGCTTTCTCGCTGTTTCCCGTCTTTTTTGTTCTAACTCTTCATGAGGTCGTCCGCGGGATCGGCCGCTGCGTCGGCGACGGCAGGTCGCTGGAAGTCGCTCGACGTTGACATTCCCACGGAGTTAGACGCGGTTCTCGCCGCCATTAATCCGTGCAGCCGGACGTTTATTTCCCGCGCCACGCCGATTCAACCGTTCCGACAGCCCGCGCCGCCGCCGACTTCCACCGGGCTTCCCCCTATGGGGCCGAAAGCCGCCGATGTGACGCCCGCTGCGGCGATCACCACGTCGTTGCCAGAGGAGCTGGTGGTCGTCACCCGAAACGGCACCGTCCTTGTCTATGACTTGGCGCTTGCGAACGCAGGCCGCGTGGCGACGCTCCCGCCCCCGCCCCAGTGCACGTACGACGAGGGTGCCACGGAGCGCCGGGTCACGGCGGCGCTTCTGTTCCCTGCGGGTGCGTTTGGCGAGCCACTCGGCCCCGTTGCCGCGGGGCTTCCCGGTGCGGCCATCTCATCGCCGTCCGCCATGTTCCCGGTGATGGGCGTGACTGGTGACGCCCACGGCAATGTCGACTTCTTTACCACGCAAGGGTATTGCTGCAGCGTGTCGCTGGCGAGTGTCATGGCCGGGGCGCCCAACGCTTCCACCCCGGCCGTGGCCATCCGCGCGATGGTGCTCACCGAGTGTAGTCCCATACCGCTGCCAGGGGCCGCCGCGGTGGCCGCCGCGTTGCAGCTGAGGCGCCCGTCCGCGCTGCGACGCACATCCTCTTACTCGCCCACGGGCGTGAGCCCCATCAATGACGCGGGAGCGTCGGTCGTTTCCGGCGGCAGCAGTGCGCTCCCAAGTCGAGCCGGAAGCGACGCGAACCTGCGCGAGCCCACTCACGCGGCGTCGCGCCGGGGAGCCAGCCAGCCGCTCCCTACGTCGGGCGTGGCCGTCGAACTTGGCATCCTGCTCGATGGTGGCTCGGTCGTGTTGATGAGGGCATCGGCCAGTCCACCGGAGGCCGTCGCGCCTGCGAATGGGTCGTTTTCCACCTCTCAGGTGGCCGCCGCCGTCACATTCTTTGTCCGGAGAGTATGCGGCCCCACGGACAGTTTTTTTCGCCGGGGCATTCGATGCATCGGGGGGTGCGCCGAGGGCTTTCTCTGCTATCCTGACCCACCCGGCACCGACAAGCCGATGCTGCACTTTCAGATGGTGGGCAACACGCCCGCCGTTGCGATCGCTAACCCCCGAGAAGAGCCGGAGGTGTCGATGATGGGCCCTCCCGTGTCGCTGGAAGGGATATCGTTGTCGTCACTCTCCGCGATCGCGTGCTCCAAGCAGGCCACGTGCTTCGCGAGCGGGACCAAGGTGTTGGTTCTGGCTCATCAAAGTGGAGGTCGTCGCTCTCGACTTGAGCCGGTCGTGATTTTTGACACGAGTGCGCCCTCCGGTTACCTTGGCCCTGCCGCTGCCCCGTTACCGTCAGGGTCCAACTCCGCAGCGGCGGCGAAGCGAATCACGGCCGATGCTGCCGTGTCGATCGCGGAGTCGAACGTCACGCACCTCTGTCTCTCCTTCCCCACCCTCATCATTGTCACCGCGGATCGGGATGTGATCGTGTCGTCATTGGCGACTGGCTTGACCGTCGCGCCGCCCACGCGATGCTTGCGAGACCCCGTTGCCGTATCGTTCGATGCGATGCGGGGACTCGTGAGTCTCGCTGACGCGCAAGGGGGCGTGGAGCTGATGGAGATCCCCCGCAGCCGCGCGAGTGTCGTGCTTCCCACCGTGTACCCGTTCGAACAGGCGATCGTGCTGCAGCAGCTCGTCGAACTCGAGCAACTTAGTCGGCCTTCCGGAGGTTGGCATCAAGCTAGTGGCGGGGCCGCGGTGCCCTCGCCACTGGGTGAATCCTCGTCCCAGCTGGCCGAGGCGTGCTTGTTGCACCGCTTGAGTGTCCCTGACGCCGTGTGCCCATACTTAAATCACAAGGTAAGCCGCCTCGTGTGACGCCAGTGGCGGGGGGGGGGGTGGGGTGTGCAACGATGGATCGTAGGCTCTCCTTCGTGCTTTCCTACCGGGCTGACCCGAGTGCCGTGACCCAGGCCGCGTCGCGTGATGTCGCTTCGGTGCTGATGATGTCTGTTCTATGGGCCCTCCATGCAGAGAGAGAGAGATACAGAAAGGAACAAATCTATCAAAGACCAATAAACTGTCCACAGAGGGGGCGATGGTAGAAGAAGTGCGCCGGTTCATCGACAACGGAACGTTGAACAGCGAAAACTTCTTCCTCGACGATGGCGCCGCCAGCCAGGCCGATCAAACCCGCGTCAGCGTCGGCGGCAGCTTCGAATTCCTGGTGTCGCATCGAGCCCCGCACGTCGTCACGGTCGTTGGCGGCCCGCGAGGAAGCCGTGCGCTCCGCAAGTTTCAAGAACGACTGGCGTCTGTCAAACACGCCTCGGTGACCGCGGCGCTCACAGCCGCCACGAAGGAGTATCTGAAAGTCACGGACGAGCTAGATGCCGAGGTGGCCGCCGAGGATGAGGACGGATGCGCGACAGGGGGGGATACGGCGGCCGCCCCTCCGTACTCGACGGGCAGCTCCGCGTTGGACGAATCCATGGCCGACGCACGCCGGGACCAGCAGCTCGAGCAGACCCGCAAGCTGATGGAGATGGAGCAGGCGCTCACGGCGCTGCGGCAACAGTACGACATTGCCGCGTTGCCGAAGCCCGCCATCGATCGCATCCTATCGGACTACTCCAGCTGCCAGCGCTCCAAGCACCATGGCTGGTCCGCCGGCCCCGTAGGCCGCAACCTTGCGCGCTGGGCGATTGACCTCTTCGACTTTGACAAGGACACGCCGCTTTTCCAGGACATGGCGGAGGTCGGGAAGCGCACGGGGAAGACTTCCGTGGAATTGCTGATGGAGTTTCCACCCGAGTACCCATTCAAGCCCCCCTTCATCCGCGTCGTGCGCCCGAGGTTCCAGTTCCGCACGGGTCACGTCACGATCGGCGGTTCCATCTGCACTCAGCTTCTCACCGAGGAGGGCTGGAAGCCGATCTATGACGTGGAATCCATCATCGAGACCATTCGCCAGCAAATTACCGACAAGGAGAGCGGCGCCAAAATCGACCACGCGAATACCGCGGACTACTCGGAATCGGAGGCGCGCGACGCGTTCCGTCGCATGGTCGAGTATCACAAGGCGAATGGGTGGTAACGAGAGGGCTCTCGATTGAGCCGAGTCGTCAAATTTCGAAGAGGGGTTTGCGGACGAACACAATGCATTGTCCTTCGGTTCAGCGATATTTGTGTTGTGACTCGTGTCTCAAGCATCTAGTGACCCCCTGCCGACGTTCGGTATTGCATCACGCCGCGGAGTGGCTCCCCTTGGGATATGTTTTTTTCTTTTTGCCTCGATGTGATGGTGTGACTCTGACGATCCTTAGTGCCTTGACGTCCCCTGCGTTTCTGCGGTAGGCGTGTTTCCGAATTGCTTACGGCAATTTTGTTCGAGAGGTTTTGTTGCGCTGTTTGGCTCTTTTTTCTGAAATATATTCTTTTTGAAGAATCAAATGGCGTCCATTGAATTCAAGCGTCGACCGGCAAAGAACATCCGGTCCCGTCGCGCGCTGCGGAAGTACGAACCAAAGGTGTTCGAAAATCCAAAGTCGGTCTTAATGCTGCGAGGGCAGAGTACCAGTCAGGTCGTGAACGACGCCATGGTGGACCTTGGCTCCATCCTCAAGCCGCACGTCAAGAAGCTGACCAAACGCAATGCCTTCCACGCCTTCGAGGGCCAGCAGCATTTGGAGTTTCTGGGATTCAAAAACGACGCGTCGATGTTTTGCTTTGCATCGGACTCGAAGAAACGACCGCACAATTTGGTACTTGGGCGGCACTATGCGTTCCGCGTCCTGGACATGATCGAGGTTGGGATTCTAGCCATGGACCCGCTCGACACAAGCCAGGTCAAAGGATTCAATACTTGCTCTCTCGGTTCCAAGCCGGTGTTTGTATTTGAGGGATCGGAATTTGTGAGTGACCCGTTTTTTATGCGGTTGAAGAACTTTCTGCTCGACTTTTTCCAGGGTAGCGTCGTCTCTGAGCTGAGCCTCGCAAATTTGGACCGCGTCGTGAGCGTATCGCTCCGCTCCTCCGATGGCGCTTCGGCGGTCGTCTCGCCCCCTGAATCAGGCTCTTCCGGCGGCGCGTCACCCGTGATTTGCTTCAGGCACTACGCGCTCCTGGCCGGCGGAGCCACCGCCGCTGCTGTTGGCGGAGCGGTGAGTGACCCGAAGAAACTGTCGCTGGTGGATGTGGGACCCAACTTCGATCTTGAAATCCGGAGGCACAAGTTCGCCGCGGCGCCGGAGTTTAAACGGGCGTGTCGGCTACCAAAGCAGGCTCTCGCCTCGATCCGCAGCATGCACGAGAACGTGGGCGAGGACGCCATGGGCAACTTGCGGGGGGCTATTCACGTGGGCAAGCAGGATTTATCCGGACTGGCACTACGAAAGTTTGTTGGCCGCCGTCGAGTGCCCGGGGCCTCCACCGTCCCCGCGGAGGGTGCCGACTCTGCCAAGCGTCCTCGAAAGGAGGCCGATGAGGGCCAGCAGGCCGTCGATGGCGAAGCGGTTTCCGCAAGAGCTGCCGCTCGCCGCCGCCGGAGCGGCAAAGCGGGCAACGACCGCGATGATGAAGCGCCCGTGGACATTTGAAGTGCTGAGGCGGATGGGTGGGAGGCTCTCACTCTGGCTCGAAAGGTCGATGTATGTAGGGTCGGCTCGATTCTGCGGTGTCCGACCCGGTGGTTCGTCGTATGACCTTTCCTTCCTTTTCCGCTTGAAATTTTATCGTATTAACAGGCAATCGTGGTAACCGTCGTTGTCAGAGGCGCTTTGATGTGACTACGGGAATATTTTTCCCCCCTCCGCCAACTATTATTTGGATTCGAGCATGTCCGGGATGCGTTTTTGTCTCTCCTTCACGGCAGTGTACAGTTTCCTTCACCACGAGCCGTACGTGGCGTACGCTGTATGAATGCCGTCGCACGGCGTGACGGATGTGCCCCGAGAATAGGATAGGGGGGGGTGTTGCAAGATGCGCGCGTTGTGACCGATGTGTCGAAGGCGGCCACCTCCGCAGTATGGCCCCCAACCGGTCGTCGCCACCGGACGAACGATTCGAGCATTGGTTCAGCTGCGGTGAGTTTTAGACGTCATGCGTACTTGAAGTATAGTGTTGAAGGCGGCGGACACCATAATTTGCACAACGCGTTGACGACTTCAGAGTTTGACTGTGTATTATCAGGCCGATTACAGGTCTGTTACAAGTCTATTACTCAAAAATGTCAAAACAGTCACCCCTCTTAAGGGAGCGGCCGAAGTTTCTTGATGTACGAAGAGTGGCTCGCCGGATCGTCAGTCCACACCCCGTTCGTCCACATTTTTTTAAAATTTACAATGAGCACCGTGTCGACTGGGCACCAACGGCTGCTGTCGGTATTTCGGGCCATTCAACGAGCTCCGCCGCCCCACACGACCATCGCTTTAGTTACCGCCGGAGAAGGCGCGGAGGACGACGCAGAGAATATATTTCAGTGGTTCGCGCGCATTCAAGTACCCTGCGGCGGCACGCGACCGGCCGAGCATCAGGCACCCCCAAGCTGTTCCCTGCGACTCGACTTCTCCTCGACCGACGACCGCATGCCGCTGTGCTTCGTCATCTCCCCGCGGTTGACGGCGGACTTCATACACAGCGGGGCGCTCTGCTTGCGCGCGCAGGGATCGTCGTGGTCGCTGGGCGAAGACAGCGTCCGCCTGCTCCTCGACAGCCTGTCGGTGACCCTCGCGCCCCTGCTGGAGGAGCAGCCGTCTGCGGTGCTCGCGGGTGCCAGCTACACGCGCGCCGAACACGAGCGGGGCATGGCTCACATCCGGGAGGCGCATCCGACCTACTTCCGAACTCGATCCTCGCAGACGGTGGCCCCAGGACCCCGGCCGACGGTCTTTCCCTCTGCCATCCAAGCCAGCCCCCCGGCCACTGACCCCAGCCGTCGCGTGTCCTCCTGTGCGGAGCTCGTGCAGGTGTTTGAGTCGGCGGCATTCATCAACGCCTGCCGCGCGGGCAGGTCATTCGCCATCGCTGCAGCGTTCAGCGGACAAGAGAGATCCCAGACCCACGACGGGGCGTGGACATCACCCTCTGCATTGACGTTGCGAGTGCCGCCCATCCAGCCGACGTTCTGCAGCGGCCCGGAGCGGCCGGTCGTGTCGGTCAAGTTCGATACCGCTTCCTTCGCGGATCCGGCGTCGATGCTCACCACGCCGAAGCTGACGGTGCTATTTGATCGATCCCTGCATGATGCTAACGGTGGCACAGAAGCCGCCTCATTCGAGTTCCCCGACGTGCACTTCTGCGGCCTTCAGCTACGCGGTGCGCTTGAGGCCGTCGGCGATGGGACGCTCGCGGACGCCGAAACGTTCAAGGGAGGCCGTGTTCATCTGCTGACGACGACCGTGCGGGCCATGGTTCCAGGGACCAGGGTCGCAACAGTCAGTGGCAACGCGCGGCTCGCGGCCACTCACTCGTGTTTTCACGGCCCCGTCGAAGTGTCGGGCGCCGCCCTCGCCACATTCGAGGACTGCGCACTCCATCGCGAACGGGGCACGGTGGTGGCCGAGCCGCTCCTGAGCGTGCTGGACGCCTCCAATGGGGTCCTGACTTCCGTCGTGCTCGACGACGACTGGAGCGCGGCCGGATTCGTCGGTGCGGATTCGTCGGTGCGGATCGCGAATGGCGCGTCTCTGGACATGGACAAATGCACCCTCGACTGGCGAAGCACGGCGCCGTGCGACGGGACCCTGCTGGACTGCGATCACGCGACCCTTCGCATCTCGGACAGCGACGCCCGCAAGGCCGGAGGGGGGACAGGCTCCTTCACGCTGCTCAAAGTGCTGGGCGACACGGCGCAGTGCTTCGGCCGCGCGGTTCGGCTTCACTTGGACCGGATCGCGCGCGGGTCTCGGTGCAGTGGCGTGAAATTGGAGTTGGGCGCGTCGGCGACGTTCGAGCAGTGCTCCGTCGAAGGCGACGAAGGCGACGAAGGCGCCGAAGGCAGCGACTCTGCTTTCTTCGCCTTTTCTGCCATCGCGGAAACGGTGCTCCGCTGCGTTCGATGCTCAGCCGCGAAGTGTACCAACGGCTTCACGGTCAACGGTAGCGTCGCCCATCTTGCCGGGTGCGCTGCGAGGGCGCGCCACGTCGCGCTGTACGCGAGCCACGGGGCTCTGTGCCGCATGACGAACACCATCGGGACGGAAGTAGTTCAGGAAACGTTTGAGGGCGCCAGGTGCGGCATCGAAGTGCGAGGCGCCACTGTGAAGTGCACGGGCCTCCGGATTTGCGGTTGGAAACAGGCCGTCTGGTGTGACGGCGTCGCAGGATCAGCGACCAGCATCGAAGTGGATGACTGCGAGGCGTGGTGCATGCCCCACGACGACGGAGAATCAGGCCACGACGAGAAATCATGCGCGGTGGAGCTAACCCGAAATGTCTCGGCGACGCTGAGCGACTGCCGCCTTCACGACGCGTTCTTTGGCGTCGCTGCCCTCGGCGGGGCCACTGGAGAATGCCGACGCTGCGACGTGCAGTCGTGCCACAACGGCGTCACTGTGGATGCCTCCACGTTGACCATCACGGACTGTGCCGTCCGAGCCAGTCACGTGGGCGTCTTCGTGCTTAAAGGTGGCGTCTGTTCCATCACGTCGTCTGTTACAAACGATCATGCCGCGAACGCCGAGATGCCGCCGACTTGGGGCTCGCAGACCGTCACCGACGTCGCGACCGCGGCAGTCTCGATCGCCGCCGTCGTCTTATTGGACAACTCAGCGTTTCTTGCAGTGTTGGCGATCTTGGCCATGTTGATCCTGATGATGTTGCACCGTGACCTGGTCATCGTGGACGAGGAGAAGGAGGATGTTCGCGGTGGTGCGTACGGCATCGAAGTGCGAGGTGCCACTGCGCGATGCACGGGCCTCCGGATTTGCGGCGGGAAGCAGGCCGTCCGGTGCGACGGCGTCCCCGGATCAGCGACCAGCGTCGAAGTGGATGACTGCGAGGCGTGGTGCATGCCCCACGACGACGGAACATCAGGCCACGACGAGAAATCATGCGTGGTGGAGCTAACCGGAAACGCCACGGCGACGCTCAGCGACTGCCGCCTTCACGACGCGTACTTTGGCGTCGCTGCCCTCGGCGGGGCCACTGGAGAATGCCGACGCTGCGACGTGCAGTCGTGCCACAACGGCGTCACTGTGGATGCCTCCACGTTGACCATCACGGACTGTGCCGTCCGAGCCAGTCACGTGGGCGTCTTCGTGCTTAACGGTGCCGTCTGTTCCATCAACGCAATTGCCGCGGTGTCTTCATCGGAACCGGTGATGTGCAGTCGGGGGGGGTGGGGTCTGCAGACGACGACCCCCGCCGTCGTGCTGTCGGTCGTCACTGCTGTGGCCGCGTCGTCGGACACGGCTACCGCCGCGCATGTCGTGCTATTGGCGCTCGGCGCGTGGTTTGCCATTGCCATGATGCACCGTACTGCGACATCGGTGAATCCCAGTGGAAAGGCGATTCTGGGAAAATCCTACGGCGTCGAGGTGCAGGGTCCCAACTCCACCGTCACGTGCGACGGCGTCGTCTTCGGCGCCGCTCATGAAGTCGTGCGTTGCGCCCTCTCGGCCGTCGCGCGGCTTCACCACTGTACGATTCGTCCCCTTCCCGACCGCCTCCGAGAGTTCGCGACTGCCACGAGGCTGCGTTCTGATATGGGGACTGTTTTCCGCGATCGCGCGACAGGCCAATTGCACCACTGTCGGTTCTGGAACTGCGACGCCGGTCTGGTCACGCCTCTTCCAAAGCGTGGCGTCGGTCCTGTGACTAACCAACAGTGTTCCTTCATAGGTTGCCTCGCAGACATACACTCGAACTAGCGGCGGTGGCAGCTGCATGGAAGCAGCGGTCGAATCTCTTCCTCTCGCTGTCTCCGTCTTACTTAGCTCAGTGATTTCACTTTGACTGCTTGTTTCCGTATTTTGCGCGATGGCTCCCTTCCGGTTGCTTCTCCGTCAATTTTTTGCTAGTGTGTGTCTCACCAACGCGCGTCGAGGGGGCCTCGGCGTTGTGTGTGTTTGTGTCAATCGTCTTGAACGCACCTCCGTATTTTGCTAAAACTTTCCTTCCTTCACAACTTCCTTCCTTCCCGTCCGCCACCCCTTCCCTCGCCGCTAGTCTCGGAGAGGAAACCCTGCAACAGAGCCCTTCTTATTATTGTCTGCGTGCGGGCGACATTGTAAGCCTGCCTGCCGTGTGTGTGTGTGTGTGTGTGTGTGTTTGCCTGCTTCGATGCTGCGCGTCCAACACGAGGGAGGGTATGCGGCGCGGGGAGAGTCCCACGTGCGTGTACATGTGACGACCGTCTGTATCAGCGAAAGGTTCCTCCGACGTTTGGAAACACACAAATGTCAACTGCAGCGGCATCTATCGACGAGATTGTCAAGGCCTTCGTTGGCTTGAAGCTATCGTACCGTTTTTCGGCTACCGTCGTGCGCACGCCGAAAGTGCTTCTTGATTGCGGCGACACGCAGTCCGCGCAGCTCGTGAGGCTTCTGTTTTCGAAACCTACCCAGACGAGTCCATGCCCTCCTTTGACCGTGTTCGTCGACGTGGACGTCGTGCACCGCACTGCGACGCATGTCACATACGCGTTGTTTTTCGAGGGCCAAAAATACCGTCGCGTCTTGCATCTACCCGTTCCGGGGGGCACCGGTCCATCCGCGTCGGCCCCATCGGCGGCCCCTACCGGCGCCGCGGAGGAGGAGGAAGGCACGCACGTCTTCAACGAGGCGCTCATTGACAAAGTCTATCACCAAAAGGCTGCCGTCGGCAAGCGACACCTCTGGGAGTCGTCGTCGTTGCCCCCGGCACAAGTAGCGTCGACCTCGTCGAGTGAGAAGTGAAAACAAATGGTGGGTCAATTGTTGTTGGTCCCTCCTTCGCTCTCGGGCGGGCGAAGCGGTCTCCGTCCGCATGTGTACAGTGCAATCCTTCATCCCCCCCGGGGTGGTGTTATTTTGGCGACGTGTTCTCTCACACCGACGACGCACATGAGGCGGACGTTGTTTCCACCCAGCAGCCTCTCTCGCAATCGCTATTTTAATGGCTTTCACGTTTTTGAAGGAACGCCTGTCGGGTGCGGTGGCCCGCGGCGGCGCCACTGCCGCCGGGAGTGGTGGCGGTGGCGCGGTTCCACTGTCGGGATCCTTTGTGTCGCAGTCGTCCATCGCGATGGATCCGCCATCAGCGGCGCCCCCCGATGCCACCGCCATCGCCTTGGCCGCCTCGCCGCCGCCGCCGCCGCTGACGTATGGCGCCGAGGTAGTGGACGCACTCAAATTTGAAAACGTCGCCCTCAGACGGCTCATCGAAGCGGCCGGCGGGTGCCACTCCACAGTGCCGACGTGCAGCGAAACCGCTGATTTTGAGCCTCCCGTGCCGCTATCAGCAGACGATGGCAGCGCACCTGCTGCCTCAAGCTCGTCGGGTGATGCGACGATGACCACCTCAATCGGCTCCCAGCCGGCGACGGCCCCGAACCATCTCCATGCGTTTCTCGCTGGGCAGCTCCGGCGGCTCGCGGAAGCAGAAGCCCTTAACGTGGAGTTGCAAAGGCAGCTCGTGAAATCGGACAAGCGCGGAAGGGCATTCGAGTTTGCGTTGGAGAAGGCACAGGGAGACCTAAAGCAGGCCGACGCCCACGTGAGTGAGGGGAAGCAACGAGTCATCGCGCTCGAGGAAGAAAAAGCCGCACTGCTTCAGCGGTGCATGAGGGTCGACGCCGAGTTGCATGATTCCCAAACAACCATCACGGAACTAATGGGGCGTGTGGCCCAATCCGGACCGGCCACACAGTCGTCATCAGTCGCCGCGGCGCCCACGCAAAGTCAGCAGGTGATCAATCTAGCCGAAACGATCAAGACTCTTCGACAGCGCGACAAGGAGCAGTCGGCCGCGCTGGAAAGCACGAACGCAACAATTTTGAAGCTGCGCCAGGAAGCCGAGTTGCGAGCGCAGGAGTTGAATACTTCCATCGCTGAGCTCGCCCGTGCGAGGAATGCCTTATCGCACGTGACTCAATCACTGGCATCCGTTTCGGCAGAGCTAGACTCGGCAAAAATCGGCGCCGTGCAACTCGAAGAACGTTTGACCGCCGCCGCACACGCCCAGGTGATCGATCTGGAGGAGCGCCTGCGAGCACAGTTCGCCGCGGAAATGGAAGCCGTTCGAGCGGGGGCAAACCACGCATTCCAGGCGGCGAAAACGGCCGCGGCCAGCGAACGGACTGCGAGCATGCGCGAACGTGACGCCCTGTCCGAAGCATTGAGCACGATCACCGAACATCACGGCGTCGCCGAGGAGCGTATCCGTACGTTGACGGGGCAACTTGACGAAGCGACGCGGTCGCTCGCCGAGGCAGATGCCGGGCGTGCCCTGCTGACCATTGAACGAGACGACTTTGCGTCCAAGCTGCAGGCCGCCGTCCGGCACGCGGAGGACACCGAGACTGAGCAGCGAGCTCAGCAGCGCGTGTCACAGTCACTCACCAAAGAACTGCGGGCGCAGATTGCACGGCTAGAATCCCAGGTCGCGGACCGGGACGAAACACACGCCTTGGCGCAGATCATGCAGCGCAACGCCGGCCGCGCACCTCGTCCCCCTGGAGCGACAGACGCCTCCGCAATGGGAGGGGGCAGCGCGGCGGCGGCAAGAGTGAACGAGTCGATAATGGCGGAGGCGCTCGGCGGCGGTAGCTTCACCGGTGGCGCCGGAGGAGGGGGCAGCACGGCGGCCGCCGCCGCCGCGGCAGATGCCATTCGCTTCGAGCGGGAGACCAACGAGCTAGTTCGCAAGAATATCGCCCTTCAAGAGCAGGTTTGGTGCCTGCAGCAGGCCAAAGAGTCCTACGAGGCCGAAATACTGCGCCTCAATAACGAGCTGACCGAGAAATCCGTCGTCATTCGAGCTCACATTGTGGACGAGGCGACGAAGAAGGCGCAGGCCTCGAAGAAAATCGGCTTTTTCGGCCCGAAGGTCGAGGACATCGTGCCCGAGATTCAGGCCATGCTGGAAAAGGCCCTGTTTGAGAATTTGCATCTGCAGTCCAGCGCGACTCGCTTAGCGAGGGCCCTTGACCGCTACGAGGCGGAATTCGGCCCCATGGACGGCCTTCTCGAGGACGTCATGGCCGACGATGGCGGTGGCGACGATGGCCGCGGTGCCATGGGTGGCCATGAAGGCGCATCGGCCGCAGCGCCGGCGGTTGGCCGGCTCGCCAATGCGGTGGCCGTGACACCGCCTTCCGCCCCGCGGCGTCAGGCCGCCTCCCACGATCCATTTGGTGACGACGACTCTCCACCCCGCCCTCCGCCGCCCGCGAGGCTTGCCACCCCCCGCGCGGGAGGGTCATCGGCCGCTCGGCTCAAGGGGAGCACCACGCCCCGCGTCACGGGCACGACTCGCACGGCGGTGGAGGCGTCCGGCCTCGATGTCACGTCGGATCTCAAGAGTGCGCCCTGGGGTGCATGAAGGGAGAGGGTCTGAACGGTCCGGACGAAGGTGAACCCGCTCTCGTGGATGCCAAAGAACTTCTGACGCGCGGCGCTCCCGGTTCCAACGTCAGGCGCGCCCAGTTCCAGTGCTCTGAGTTTTTTCTCGTCTCTGGTCGAGAGATTGGAAAAGTTAGGTGATTGCACGCCCCCCTACTCTTGAGTACTTCCCCCGGTCGCCGGTTTGTGTCGCGGGATAGAAGGGTCGCACGGACAGGTCTCAAACCGTTTGAGTCAAACGGCCATTCGGCGTCCCTGTGTCGATTGTGTCACCATGTGCGACAGGGAAAGAGGGACAGGATTGATGACTAGCACGACGTGCATGGATCCGACGACGTCCGTCGACGCCGCGCTGATCGCATTGCGCTATCCGGAATGCCTCTACCCTGTCGCAAGCGGAGCCGTTGATTCCGAACGGAGTAGTCGTAGTCCGTCGAGGCGACGGCGCCCATCGCGGGCTCCTCGTGCCCTCCTCCTCGGCGTGGATCACTTTCCATCCTCGGCGGCCGTTGTTCGCTGCTGCATCTCGGCAGAGAGCGGCGCTGCGGTCCACTCCAACGGAGGTGGTGCGGCGGTGAACGTTGGCGAGCTGCTCGAAATCGCCACCGCCTACGCCGAGTCGCGCCGGGGCGTCCGCGCGGCGCTCGTCGGCCTCTTCGAACAGCACGCCCTGCGATGGGGCTCGATCACTCACCCTCACCCCTCGTCACTTCCACCACTGTCGGATCACGATCGTCGACAGTTCTCCGTCCGCTGCGTGGACGCCGTCGTTCAAGGCATCTCGCGGCTCGTGGCTCCTCCCGCGAGTCCGCTTTCGCCACCTTCATCATGCTGTGGTTCATCCTGCAGCACGGGGGTTCGGGCCGTGTCGCCTTCGTCCTCACTTGCACCGTCGCCGGTCGTGGCGGCCGCGCCGATGGGCTGCGGTCGACGACGCCCCTCCCCTCTGCCGTCTTGTCGCTGGGCAGTGCCCACGGGACTCACCACGCTGGACAGCTGGCTCGGCCACGACAGCTCGTTGCTCTCATCATCGTCAGCAACCCCAGAGGGTAGCGGCGCGGGACGCGGCGGCGGCGGCGGCGGGCTTCGCCGCGGCGGTGTCACGGAGATTGTCGGACCGGCCGGAGTAGGAAAGAGCAATGTAAGTTTTGCCATGATTGTGCACGTCGTCGCGACACGGATGATTCTCGAACGCGGCGAATGCCAGCCCCAGCCGACACCCATCGTGATGACAAGGCCGCGACACGGTGATGGTCACCACCTGGCACCGGCGGCGCCTCACATCACGCCGGTCGGCGTTCTCATCGTGTCGGAGGACGTGCCTATCCAGCGTATCCACGAGATGTGCAGGGCCACGTGGTCGCGCTTGCTCGGAGACAAGATCCCGCCGCCTTCGCTGCAGGAGCAGCTCCGGGGTGCGGCGTCTCTGCTCGAGCGCATCCTGATTTATAAACTGGTCGCCAACACGTCAGACGAATTGCTCCGCGCCTTGGATCAAATTGTCGCCCAGTTTCGAGTCCATGCGGTGGTCTCGGGTAACCAGCCGGCAGGCGCGACGTCTCAGCCAGCAGAGTCATCAAGCGCAGCGGCGGGACGGATTATTGACCTGGTCGTCATTGATTCCATTACGGCGGCTCTCGCGGACGACGACGATGACGACGAGGACCGCCCCGAGGATGGCAGCGGAGAGAGAGAGGACGCTGAGGGTGGGGCGGTGGACGCGATGAGGAGCCATCACGGTGTCGGGCCGCGGCTCTCCGACGCTTCTTCCGCGAACCCAACGAATAGAGTCAAGTCGAAGACAACGCTGTTTCAAGGGAAGTCGCGACGTCGGGGGCCACGAGAGCCCCGAGCCGCCGTTGTCGCTCGCGTGGGCGCGTCCCTACGGCGGCTGTCGGCCGCTTGCGATTGCGCCGTGCTGGTAACGAATCAAGTCCGGGCGTTCTTAGGGCCGGATGAGCCAACCTCCTCCTCCTCCGCGCCCGCGTCCTCCCCCTACGCACCTGTTTGCCCTCGGGGCTTTGTACCCCGCCGCGCTGATCATCAACATCACTTGACTGTGGCCGGGTCGTCGCATGGCAGTGCTCCTTCGCCAACCCAATGCGCTGCCCTGGGCATGGCCTGGGCACACGGCGTGTCGACGCGCCTGTGGTTGTCGCGCATCGTCAGTGATGATGACGACAACGCCGGTGGAAGCCCCCTCCAGTCGGCGCCGTTCAACCGCTGCCTTCGCCTCGTATGGTCCCCTTGCATCCCGGCAGGCATCGACTGTGACGCCTTGGAAAAAGGGCTGCGCCTCCGAATCACGTGCGCGGGGGTTGAACAGATGCCACTGGTGGATAGCGAGTAATCATTTTGCAAGCCTTGTCTCGTTCGTCACTTCGCCCCCATTTTTTGGACGGAACCTCGGCAGCGCGGAGTCTGCGGTCGTGAGCCCTGGGCCAGCGACGTTCGTGCCTCCCCTTTCGCGTTGTTACCATGGTGTTGCACGTTGGAGCACCCCCTCTTCCCTCGATAACATTAGGCAACCAAACAATTCAATTCAAGGCCGCACAACGGATGAGCGACGCGCAAAAGGAATTGAACGCGCGACGACGGTTCAAAATGCTCCATCGCGAGCAGCAGCGGCTCTCGGAGAAGGGCCAAGCGGATCCCATCGTCGACAAGGAACTTGCCGCACTCGTCGCAGAATTTCCCGTGCTCGCCGACGGCGCCGCCACGAAGCCGCTTTCCGCTGCCGCGTCGTCGCTCCTGGCGTTCGGCGAGGCCATGAGCCAACAGACCGCAAACGACGCAGCACCCGCCGCCGATCCGCCGCGGCCGGCGCCAGTGGCACCCATCACAAAAACAGAGGCAGTCCCGACGGCGACACCTGTCCCGCAGCGTTCGTCGGTGGACACCGCGAGCGACATTGGCGGTCCCTCCATTCCGACCTTTAACAGTGACGAAGTTGTCAGCATGCTACGAAGGGTTGGTGTCCTAATTGTGGTCGCTAGTCTGGCGCTCTCATTTTACGTTGACGTGTTCGTCCGTCCCCCCGCCGGAGGCCGCCGTGCCGGTTTCCTTCTGGTGCTTGCCGCGATCTCTGCCGCTGCGCTCCACGCCTTCGTGCTACCCGATACCACGGCGACGTGTTCGACCACATCGTGGTGGGCGCGGGGGACGGATCCGATCGTGTGGGCAATGCTCGTTCGATTCCACGCACATGCCACAGATTGGTGGCGCGACAGCCGCAGCGGCAGCGGTGAAGCCTCCTCCGACGGTGAATTGGCGAAAAGGGATGTCATTGTGGACGTCGAAAAGGAGGGTCAAACGGGCGGTCGCCTGGGAGGCGACGCCGCGAGGCAAAGTGGAAAGAGGGCAGCGCTTCTCTCGGTACGTTCCGTGATCGTCTTTTGCGTGAGAGACTTGATGCCTGCGCTGGCCGCGACCGCCGTCGTCTACCTCGTTGCGACGATGGTCATCGTCATCGCGTTCCGGCGAGTTCCGTTGCAGTATTGTGACTGAGCGCGGCGTGCCTCGAATCACCACAGTGTGCCGGCTCTCTCGCTCTCACTCTTCAGGGAATCGGCGCGTGGGTTCGGGGAAACCGCTTTGGTCCGGATTGTTGCCTTGGGGTTCTCCTGCGTTCAGAAGCACTTCTTCGCTTTTTTTGTGTGTTCACCCTTCCGTCATTGCGAAGGATGAGATCCCGTTCGACGCTGACGAGCGATGCCGCCACCTCGGCCGCCCCCATCGATCGCCTATGCTCGCTGCCAGTCGATCAATGGCCGACGTTTCTGTCGTCGCGCCACACGTTGCTCAAGGGGCAGCCCCCATCCGACGCGGACGTCGCCTATCTCGAGGAGCATGCCGGTGAGCTGCTCGCGCGCGCATCCCCGTACGTCCAAGGTGGCTCGGCGTCTTCATGGTGTACCAACGCGACCGCGGTCGACGTGGCGAGTTGCGTGATGAGTTCGATTGCGGATGTCGCGCGCTACCGCGGGGTGAGTCAGATTACTCGGGTCCTCGTTGGCGGTCGCGACACGCTGATGCCGTTTTTAACGGCGATCGCGCTGATCGGCGATGGGGTCGCGCGCGTCTTCGGAGGAGGAGCTTGGGTATCCGAGTCCGGAGCCGTCCCCAACGATCGCGTCCTAGAGCAGTTGTGGCACGCATCGGATCAGGCGCTTCAGGTGTTAACGCTGTGTTGCGAGGCGGCCGACTTCAAGGAAGCGTTCGGTGCCAGTCTGATGCGGCCGCTCGTCACCACGCTGTCGCTGCACACGCTCCCTCACATGAACGGCACCGCGGTGGCCAAGACCGCAGGGGCGACCATCAAGACGAAGATGACGACGACCACTGACGGTGATGACGTCGAGGATCAGCAACACTGCCTGGTCCGCCGGGCGTGGCTGCTCGCCAATCGGTTCAAGCGTAGCCGACACGCGGCGACCGGAATTATTAATCTGTTCAAAGGATCAAAATCGAACAAGGCGTTGTTCCGCGAGCACGTCGACAGTGTCATCGACGCGCTTCTGTACTCCGAGGACTTCTTCTTACAGATGCAGTGCGTAGAGCTGTTATTTCGCTTTTCCCTGTTGCCCTCATCGCGAGAGGGAGCGACGTCGGGGGCGGCGACGCTCATCGATACGCACCCGCGCCTCTCGCCGTTGCTCCGCGCAAGTATTCCGCGGCTGCCGTGCGACAACACGTTGCTCGACGCGATCGTCCGATTGCTGCAGCACTATCACCAGGGCGCTTCTGCCGGCGCGGCCAGCCGCTCCGCGGGTCCTCCGATACTGTCCTTCGACGTGGCGAGCGTGGACGTCGGAACCACGGCGGGTCCCTCGGTCGGTGAGGCCGTGCCCTGCTGGGACTCGACCATGGTCTACTTCTCTCCCTCGCTCGTGGTGATCATGCTGCCGGGCAACGGAGGAGACAACATTAGCCTCCCCTACGCGAGCATCCGCTCGGTGAAAATCACCAAGGAGCAACGGCTCGCGCTGCGGCTGAGTGACGTCCCCGTCAAGCTCGAGGGCATCATGAGTGTCGCGGGCGACGATCCGGCGTCCCGTGATACACTCTACTTGCGATTTACCGCGGGTACGTTGAAGCGGCTGAAAGACGAGTCGCCGGTGCACGCCTGGATGATCGCGGGCATGCGATCGTCAGCGACGACGTCGTCTCGTCACCTCCCAACTCTATCGCGGCCGACGAACGGGACTATGGTGGTGGTGCCCCCCGTTGCAGGGGGGGATGCAACCAGCGGCGCGCGGCCTGCCAAGGGGGAAGTGGCCGAGAAAGGGACCTCGTCACGGGCACCTCTGGTGGGCAGCAAACGCTCCCGGAGCACCACACACTCGGCGGTGACTCCCGCGTCGACCACCGTTGGCGCACCACTAGCGATTAGAGACATTTTCGCGAGCAATGCGACGCTGGGGAGTGCCGCCGTGCCCGCCACCGCCAGCTGTGCCACGACCGACGATCCCCACCACCAGCTGCTTCTCGGTGCGCAAGGGACACCAGCCGACTCGGTGGACATGCTGTCGCAGCTCCGACTCGCGATTCACGACCGTGTGGAGCGCCGACAGAAGGCATGCCAACAAGCCATGGCGGATGCCGTGCGTCGCATCCAAGACACAGTCGACGAGACAAGGGCTGAACTGGCCGTCGAGCGCGCCGCCTACGCCGCGGCGGTTCACCGCGAGCTCGCCGACATCGTGGCGCTTGAAAACGGACTGAAAGAACGCGCCACTGCCGTCGTGGCACGACTGAACGCGAAGTTGGTGGACCTCCAAACATTGTCGCAAATCGCTGCGGAGCGCACGCAGGAGGCCATCGCCACCACCACAGAGCTCGACCAGCTGAATGACCGAGCCGATGAACACCAGCGCCAGCAAGCGGGCGTGATAGAAGCGTTTGAGACAACGATGGCCGACCGTGTAACGATGGCGAGTTCGCGAAGCGATCCGCTACGGACCTTCGCGAGCTTTCTGATGGCCAACGCCGCCGCCGCCAAGTAGCCTGGACAGAACGCGGAGCACCGCGGCAACGGGCGAACATCAAGCGGTGGAGATGATGGTTTCATAGATAGACCCGCCGCCGACCATACAGCGGCGATTCAAAAAGCACTGCCATGATGGAGAGACGACCAGAAGATTCGAATTTCGAACAGATTGATTTTGTGGTGCCAATGATTCGTGCTTCGAGCTCGGCTCATCAACCGTTGTGTTTGTGATCTTCCGTGTGCAGTCTATAGTCCATTTCATTTGAAGAGACATCTCTTCCTTTTCTCTTTTCTATACAATGCAGCGCCTTGTGCTGCCGCCGCGACGACCAACCTCCACATGTTCGTTGCCTTCGTACTTACTTGGTGCACTGTCGTGCACGAGACTAGCGGGATGTCGTCCTGCAGCGAGTATTCGACCATGCCCGAGCAAGAGCGTGCCTGCCGCGTCAGCCACCTTGCAGGCTGGCAGGCGGTTTGCAGGCGTCGAGCATGGCCAGTATCCTCCCGGACGGCGGCCGTTGACGGATGAAGACATGAAAGGCTACGGTGACTATCGTCGAGGCGAGGAGCCGCTGAAACCAGAAGATACGCCCACGGGCGACACGCACATGAACGAAGCCCTCTGGGGCGACAAACTGGTGAAGAGTTTTCGGGCCCAGGCGGAGCGCCGGCAAGCCGAAGCCGGAGAATCGCCTGGCGAGCGGAAGCAACTTCCGCCGGAGATTGAACGGATAAAAGAGCTGTCCGACATTGAGAATCAATCCGTGACGTTCCAAATTCAGTGGATCCATGCCATTCCATTTTTGTATTTCGGCTATTTAACGTACGCGTTTCTCAGCGACCCATTTGATGACGGAGAGACCTACGTGCGCTACCGGGATCGCGTCAGCAGCTACCGCGATTGACAAGAAGAGTCGTCGACGTTCAACTCAGAGGAGGTGTCCGTGGGTGGCGGCTGGCTGGGGGGGGCCATCCGGAAATGCACCCCTGTTTGTTGAACAGCTTCTTTCTCCACCCCGATTAGCTTTGATTTCAATCGCGTTTGCGGACCATTTTTGGAGATAGTTTACCGCCTTTCCAATGTCCGCCGCGGAAGGAACATCGATCACCAAATACTCTGCCTCCGAAAAGGAAAAGTTGCGAGCCCGGTTGGTGGGCTTCTTCCGCGCGCGCGCACCTCCGTCCGAACTTTATCTGATCGACCGCGTGATGTCGCTGGATATGACGGAGGCGCTTCTTATGCAAACCCTGGACAAGCAATATCCGGTGAAGGAGGGCACCGCCCCACCTCCCGCTGGGACGTCAGTCGGGGCCGCCGCTGCCCCACCGCCGACAGGTAGTTCACCAACACCGACGCCATGTGGGAAGCCTGAAACTCGCACGCCAGCGGACGTTCGGCGTCTGCGGGCGCGCCTCGTGGCGTTCTACACCAAGTACAACGCCGCTGAACTCAACAAGGTCGACGGCGCCCTGAACCTCCCACTCTCCGAGGACGAGCTCTTCGCGAGGCTGTGCACCAAGTACCCGGGTTCACAGCCGCCGCCGCTGGTCGTCGCATCGGAGATTCCCTCCACCGTTGCCGCCGCTCCTCCCCCATCAACGAGCGCGGCGCAGCCGTGCGGCCGGCCCGAAACGCGCAGCGCGGCGGATACGCAACGCCTCCGGGCACGCCTTGTTGCGTTTTATGACAAGTACAAGCCGGATGAGAGCAGCAAAGTGGAAGGAGCGCTCGGGCTTCCGTTGACCGAAACGGAACTCTTCGATCGATTGACTCAGAAGTATCCAGGCTCGCAGGCGCCCCCTCTCGTGGTGCCGTCCGCGGCCCCTAGCCCCGCCGCTGCCCCCGGGACCGTCTCGATACCGCCGCCGCCGGCTACACCTTCTCAGGGCGGACGAGAGTGCGGAAAGCCAGAGACGCGATCGGCCGATGACACCCGTCGTCTTCGCGATCGGCTCACCGCCTTTTACAACGCGTACAGTGTAGCCGACGTGGGTAAAGTCGATGGCGCCCTGGCGCTGCCACTCACGGAGGCGGAAATATTTTCCAGACTCTGCACCAAGTACCCTGGGTCCCAGCCGCCGCCTCTCTTCGCCGCCCCTGCGGCCGCATCACCTGCCGCGGCAGCGCCTGCCCCAACGGCCGCTGCGAACGCTCCCCCAGCTCCGCAAAACGGGCTGCAGGCAGTCGAGCCGCCCACGACAGCGGGGGCCGTTCGCCCTTGCGGCAGGCCTGAAACTCGCACACCAGCGGACGTTCAGCGCATGCGGGCGCGCCTCGTGGCGTTCTACACCAAGTATAATGCCGCTGAACTCAACAAGGTCGACGGCGCCCTGAACCTCCCGCTCTCCGAAGAAGACCTATTCGCGAGGCTGTGCACCAAGTACCCCGGTTCAGAGGCCCCGCCGTTGGTCATCGCATCGGGCGCTGTCGCTACAATTCCACCGGAGGCGGCACCGGGAAGTCAGCCTGCGACCGCCGCTGCGCCGCCTCCTCCTTCGCCGCTGCCTCCGTCGTCTCCACCCCCTGCAAGCGTCAATGCACCAATGGGCGCTGAGCGACCGCAGGCGGTCCCGTCTGCATCGACCCCACCGCCCTGCGGCAAGCCTGAAACTCGCACGCCAGCGGACGTTCAGCGTCTGCGGGCGCGCCTCGTGGCGTTCTACACCAAGTACAACGCCGCTGAACTCAACAAGGTCGACGGCGCCCTGAACCTCCCGCTCTCCGAGGAGGACCTGTTCGCGAGGCTGTGCACCAAGTACCCGGGTTCACAGGCCCCGCCGCTGGTCGTCGCACCGGGCGCCGTGGCTGCGTCCTCGGAACCCGCCGTTGCCCCAGCGGCCGCAGCGGCCGCCGCCGTTCTCCCTGCTGCCGGGAATGCGTCACCATCTGCCGGAAGCTACGCGGGCAGCAGCAGTGGTGGAGGGGGGACCCTGATGCCTTGCGGAAAGCCGGAAACACGCACGGCCGAGGAAACGCAGCGCATGCGCCGTCGGCTCGTCGCCTTCTACGAGCGATACAACCCTGCGGAACTTGGAAAGGTCGAGGGGGCGCTCTCCCTCCCGTTGACAGAAACCGAGCTGTTCGAGAGACTAACGCGGAAGTATCCCGGGTCGACACCGCCGCCGTTCGCAGGGAACGACCAAGCTGAGGACGGCGCCCAAGTGCTGGCCGCGGCGGTGGCGTCTCTGTCGTCGCCGCAGCACCAGCCGTCACGGGGGTACGCGTCATCGGCCACGCTCGCGGGGGGTGAAGAGCCCACGCCGGTTCGAAGCACTCCGTTTCAATCGCCCGCCGCGGCTCCTGCCGCCGCTCCCGCCGGGCCATGCGGACTGCCTAGCCAGCGCTCCGCGGCCGATCAGCAACGCCTGCGCGACCGCCTCGTCGACTTCTTTTCTCGACACACACCAACGAGCAGCGACGATGTGGCCGCAAAGGTGGAGTCCTACGGCGCCATGCTGCTCACGGAGAGCGACTTGTTCGCATTGTTGGAGCGGAAGTACGCGACAGCCAGCGCCGAGCCGCCGGCTCCTACCACGCCGCCGGCGCGCGCACCCACACCGAGGCAGCCGACCCCGGACAAGGGTGCGCCGGTCGTGCCCCCGGCCGCCAACCAAGCCAATGATGCTCCGTGCGGCAGGCCGGAGACGCGCACGGAGGAGCAGTCAACCCGCATGCGAGCGCGTCTAATCGCCTTCTACGAACGCAACGCTCCGTCGGAGCTGTCCAAGGTTGACGGGGCCATGACCCTCCCGCTCACCGAATCCGAAATTTTCCAGAGGCTAGCGGTAAAGTACCCGGCGGGGGGG
>ERZ1292633.1737-Hain-H41-02um-R1-1737-length-23135-cov-7_pt1 | contig 23135 bp, 14 predicted proteins | sample MGYA00564406_ERZ1292633 | MGnify/ENA primary metagenome ERZ1292633 (study PRJEB36523, sample SAMEA6512639) | groundwater metagenome | collected 2019-01-08 | study: AquaDiva: Metagenomics assemblies of 32 groundwater samples | reverse complement strand
GCGGCGTTCCGAGGGATTGTCCGAACCCCAAGCGCCAGCGCGGGGCCAATCCACCTCGCGCGAGGCGGCATAGGGCCCGTCGCTTGCGCTCCGGGTTCGGATAAGACGGTTCCGGCGTGCCGCAACCGAGCCGCCGGAACTGTCACGGCCCCCTCGACCTCCCTATTGACCGTTCCGCGACGACATCGAGAGTCGCTACGGCTATACTGGCCGACGGCGAACACGCCGGACCTGTCGAAGGTGCGGAGGGGCGTTGATGTCGGCGGGGGAAGTGGTCGGGTTGGTGTTCACTGCGGCGCTGGTCGGCGGGGCATGCGGGGCATTGCTCGCGGCCCGGTGGCATGCGGCGGCGCGACACGCGGCATTCGAGGAACGGCGGATCGACGCGACGGTTCGGTGGCTCGATGCGCACGCTGAGCTAAGCCGCACGACTATCGCATTGGTCAAAGCCGTCCGAACTCTTACAACTGAACCTCGTAACTCCACTATTTTTGCCGAGCGGCGCGAGGCGGTGCGCAAAGCGCAGCGCAGCCGGCGAAAGGCCCGAGGCGCGCATTCGCTTGCGGAGGCGGCCATGATTTTGTGGAGCCGCGATCCGGTGCGTGCGGAGACCGTAATCGGCGCGTTTCCGGACGACGAGGAGATTCGGCGGATCGCGCTGCGCGGGACGCAGGAGGAGGTGAATGCGTTGTTTCGCCGAATCAGCGAAGCCGATCGACGGGCGGTGGAGGGGGTGCGACGGGATCGATTGGCGTCGGCGCGCACGCCGCGTCTTTGGCGTAGTCTCGCCTGCTGGGCCGAAGGGATGGTTTCGCGCGTGGTTCGGAGTTGGGATCGGCCGAACTAGGCGAACGGCGACATGATCCGCTTCGATGAAGAGTCTATCTCAGTAGACTGTTTCAGAGCCTGCCGATGGTGCGCTTGGCCATGCGCCCCCGCCGATTCGGGCGACGACGGACGACGCGACGAAGGCCTGTCCCAGGGAAAGCCCGGCATCGCCGGTCGGCAGGCGAACGTGCGTTTTCGCCTCAATCCCCCGCGCTTGCAGCTCCACGATCAACCCCGTCCGCAACCGCTGATTGACGAAGCACCCCCCGGAAAGCACGACCCGATCGACGCCCGTGGTACGAACGCCCCACTCCGCCGCCTCCGCCAGCATCGTCACGATCGTCGCGTGGAACCGCGCGCTGATTACCGACGGATCGACCCCGCGTGCGATGTCCGCCATCATCGCGCGCATCATCGGTCGCCAGTTCAATCGCACGGCCGCACCCTTTTTGCTCAGCGCGAGTGCGAGACCGTCCAATGTGAGTCCGTAGGGCGGGCATTCGTGCACTCCGGCCAGGGCCTCGAGCGCACTCGCCTCGCCGGGAGGCTCGCCCTCCCCGGTGTCGTCCCGGCAAAGCTCCAGCAGCACGGCCACGGCGTCAAACAGTCGTCCCAGACTCGATGTCGGCATCGTGTCGCAGCCGGTCTCCAGTTGTCGCGTTGCGATTCGCCGCTGCTCCGGGTCAACGCCTGAAAACGTGGGAACGCTGACCGACGACCAGTCCTCGGGCATGGCGGCATAGACCACGCCCATGGCCGATCGCCACGGCGAGCGGATCGCCGCCTCTCCACCGGGCAACGGGAAATAGTCGAGATGCGCCAGGCGGACGAAGGACTCGGCTTCGCAGCAAAGAATCTCTCCGCCCCAGATGGCTCGGTCCAGGCCGTACCCCGATCCGTCGCAGACGACGGCGATCACCGGCAACTCAACGCCGGCGTCCAATGCACAACTGATCGCGTGGGCATGATGGTGCTGCACGGCGACGCTTTTCCTCGACATGCGGGTGATGCGATGAGCGTGCAAGGTGGTGAGCAGCGTCGAGTGCAGATCGTGCCCGATCGCAATCGCACCATCGCCGAAGCTACGCTCCAACTTCGCCGCGGATGCCAGAAAACGTCGGTATTCTTCCGGCCGGCTCAAGTCGCCGTGCATTTCGCTCAACCAGGCGGATTGCCCGCGTCCGAGGCAAACGGTGTTCTGACGGTCCACGCCCAACGCGAGCACGTCAACGGGAAACGCCTTTGTGATCGGAAACGGCATTCCTCCGGATCCGTCAGTGGGCAGCGCTTCGTTCAGTTTTTCACGATCCTTCCCGGAAGTATCCGGACCGCCGTCTTCACCGGTGCGGCTTTCCCGACGCGTGGTCGGCGGGGCGAAACGCCGCGAACCGGCGGGGACATCGCCCGCACCCGTAACCGGGCCGGTATTGAATTGTCGCCGATGGGTCATTTCAAGACTCCCGCAAGGAGTTAGCTTAGCAATCGGCATGCCAGGGCATCCCCGACTTTCACGTCGCAAACCGTGAGAGTCCGGTGAGCCGGGAGCGGAATATTCCGATTCGTGCGCGATTCAACTCACGTTGGCGACGGCCTTTTCAGGTACATCGGACGCCCTTGAGAGGTTTGTGTTTTGGGACCCGACTTGAGGAAGCCATCGCGTGCGATGCCCCAGGTACCGGCCGAGCGAACGTACCGCCTGGTCGGCCGATCGGAACACCGGAACGCCCTCCGCACGCACGGCACGGGCAAAGTCATTATAGGGCTTCGAGCAGTCGACCACGACGACCATCGGCTTGTCCGTCTCATGGAAGACCCGTGCGAGCCTTTTCGCAATTGAACCCTCGCGGCCGATCTCCGCCGGCGTCGTCAGCAATTGCGGCGTCATCGGTACGCACCCGACGATCAGCGCGTCGATCTCCTCCGCGTCGAGCAGGACCCGCACGCACTCCTCGTACGCGGCGTCGTCGGCCATCGGCGTCAGGTCCAGCGGATTGCGGGCATTCACCAATCCATCGAGCCGGTGTTCCTTCAACACTGCGGTCAGTCGTTCGCCCGAGGCGGCCGACAGCTCCGGCATCTCCACGCGATAGCGCGAACCCCTGACGGTGTCGGCGGCGCCGACGGCCTCATACCCCGCGTTGCTGACGACGCCCAGGCGATTTCCGCGCACCCGCTTGTCGTGAAGGTCGGTCGCAAGCTCGATCAGTTGCTCGAACTCCTTGAAAGTATCCGTGACGACGGCGCCGGCCCGGGCAACGGCCGCGTCGCAAACGTCGTAGTCGCCCGCGACCGATGCCGTGTGTCCCTGCGCCGCCGACCGACCCGCCGACGTACGCCCGGCCTTGTAGAACACGACGATCTTTCCCGCCGCCACCGCGGCTTCCACAGCGCACAGGAACTTCGCGCCGTCCAGGTCGTTGAACCCTTCGGCGTAGACGCCGACGCAGTCGATGTCGTCGCGCCCCGCGACGGCCTGCATGAGATCGCCGACGGTGAGATCGACCTGATTTCCGACCGAAATCGCCAGCGCCGGGTCGAGGAATTCGAGGTTGCTCAGCCGGGTGATGATGAACGCCCCGCTCTGCGAGATCAGGGCCGCCCGTTTGGGTCGGGCGTCGCGTCGCGGATCGAGCTTACTTTCGGGAATGAAAAAGGTGTCATAGCGCCCGGGCCGCGACCGCACGCCCATGCAGTTTCCGCCGAGAAACACCGGCCCTGCGTCCGGACGACTGCGCGATGCGGCAATCGCGGAGCGGATCGAGCGCTCCACGCCCTCGGTGCCGTGCTTTTCGCCCAGTGCTCCGGGAATCAAAATCACCGACAAACACCGCGGCGCTTCGCTTTCGCCCGATCCGATCACGTCGCCGACGACTTCCGGGGCGCGATCCGCCGATGTTGCCGCCACCAGCAAGTCCACGCACTCCGGAAGATCGCGGAGGCTTGCCACGCAGCAAACGCCGTCGATCGAGTCGGCGCCTTCCTTGATCACATACAGTCGCTCCGTTGGGAATCCCGACGCCTTGATGTTGTTGAGGATGATCCGTCCGAAGTTTTCGCGCTTTCCCGACACGCCCAGCACGGCGACGGAACGGGGTTCGAGCAGTCGTTGGATATTCTCGATCGGCCGATCCGCGAGCGCATGAATCGGCGTTCCGAGTCGCCCGCGCCCGTCGAGCGGAACCATACGCTGATGCACGAACGCGAACGGATTGACTTCCAGTTCATCGAGACACGTGCCATCGACGCCCGCGACGCAAAAGCGCCGGGCGATCGCGAGAAACGTTCGGAAGCACCGACGCAGTTCGCCGTCCGAAACGATTCGTTCGTGTCCGCGCACCTGTCCCGACAACAGTTGATAGGCCGCCGTCGCACGGAACAGATCGAAAAACTCATCCGCCGTGGTGTTGAGCGCCGAAGCCCGCGCCACGGCCGCGCCGCGCTGCATCGTCGCCGCGAGATATTCCGTATCCACGCCGCCGAGTCCGGCTGCGATGACCGCGCCTAATTCACGACTCTGTCGCACGCCGACGAAGAGTTCGCTGCCGAGTCCCTTCCCGGCCTGCTCGATGAACTCCACCACCAGAATGCCGTTCACGTGCGCCCCGGCCCACGTGTGCCGCTCCGTCAGGCGCGTCATCTCCCGCTGCACGACCGCGGCCTCTTTGTGAACAAAGGCGATCCCGCCAGCGTCGCTCTTGTGCACCACCGTCGGCGAAACGATCTTGAGCACGACGCGATTGCCGCGAAACACCGCCAGGTCGTCGGCGGTCAACGTCTCACCCGTGGTGACGAAGCGGTGCCGCGGCGGGGTGATCGCCCCGGTGAGTCCGACGATTGCGTACACCTCGTGCTCGTGAAGTTGGGTCCGCTCCGCCGCCTGCGCCTGCCGCAGGACTTGCACGATCGCCTCTTCTTCGGCCGCCGAAAGCTCGTCGGGAACGGCGTCGATGAACCCGCCGTCGTTCAAGGCGTCGCCCGCGAGCAGGCGTTCCGGCGACTGCGCTTTCAACCACGCCCGCAGCGACCGACTCGTCGCGCCGCGCCGCAGACCGTCGCGATACGTCGTCGCCGCCGCCCGACCCAGCCGGAACGCACGCCGGTTCGCCTCGACGACGCGGTCGCCCTTGGCCGCAAACGCCTTCGCCACGACCTCTTCGAGTTCTCCCGCCGAAAAATCGAGGTACGCCGAAGCCGCGCCCAACATCACGATGTTTTCCGCGCGAACCGACCCGGCCGCCTGCGCCAACTGCTTGGAATCCATCAGCACGTGGTCGCCGATCTTCGCGATTCGCTCGAGCACCTCCTCGATCGGCGGATAATCCCCGATGTTGACGAACGGAACGCTGCTGCAAACGATCACCCCGCCTTCGGAGAGGTATTCGACGTAGCGCAAAACCTCCAGCGGCTCGACGGCGAGGAGCATGTCGGCCTGACCGAGCGGGATCAGATCGCTGTGGATCGCCCGGTCCGAGATGCGCAGATGGGCCTGCACCGCCCCGCCGCGCTGGCTCATCCCGTGGACCTCGGACTGCTTCACGTTCCACCCGCGAAGCATCGCCGCCCGCGAAATCGCCTGGGCGATCGTCAGAATCCCCTGCCCCCCGACGCCCGCGAACAAAATGTTGTAGTGCATGTCACCAACTCCGTAGCCGCTGTCGGCAATGTACCGACAGGCCCCCGTTAGCACGACCTTGCAATTTACGTGCCGCATGCGGGAAACAAATGAGGCTAAAAACGGAGGTCGGAAGCGTATCGCTCCAACGGAATTTTCTGCCAATGCCCCGACACCATCCACCCATACATTGCGCCCGCAAAGGTCCGTGCAAGCAGCTCGGATTCATGGTAGGATGCGATGTTCGGCTGGGGAGGCGCAGGCCTTGTTGCGTGTCGACCCAAGTCCATTGAAGGGATGATTTCAGAGAGGAGCCTGAGGATGTTTTGCAACCAATGTGAACAGACGGCCCATGGACAGGCCTGTGTAGATACTGGCGTTTGTGGCAAGGATCCGGACGTGCAGTCCCTTCAGGAGATACTGCTTTACGGACTGAAAGGCATGGCTGCCTACGCCCATCACGCCCGGCGGTTGGGCATGGTCGACGAGGAGGTCGACGCGTTCACGGAAGAGGCCCTTTTTGCCACCGTAACAAACGTCAACTTCGATATGGGAAGCCTCTTCGAGTTGGTGATGGAATGCGGCATGAAGAACTTTCGCGTAATGCAGATGCTCGACGAAGGGCACACCAAGCAATTCGGCCAACCATCGCCGACGACCGTCTTTGAGGGCACCAAACGCGGCCCCGGTATCCTCATCACCGGACATGATATGGTCGATCTGTCGGACCTGCTCAAACAGACCGCCGGCACCGGCGTCAATGTTTATACGCATGGCGAAATGCTGCCCGCACACATGTACCCGGAGTTCCGGAAACACAAGCAACTCGCGGGCCATTTTGGCGGCCCCTGGCAGAAGCAAAAGGCCGAGTTTGGATGCTTCAGCGGGCCGGTCCTCGCCACCACAAACTGCGTCCTCATTCCACCCGACAGTTACAAGGACCGGCTCTTCACGACTCGCCTCACAGCAGTTCCGGGCGGGAAACGGCTCAAAACGAACGACTTCTCAGCCGTTGTACAGATGGCCGGACAGTGCGACCCGTTGCCGGATAATCCCGTCGGTCAGTCAACTATCGGATTCCATCACACGACCATCATTGGCCTGGCGGACAAGATCGTTGAGTCCGTTAAGGCTCGCAGATTGTCGCACTTCTTCCTCATCGGCGGATGCGACGGGGCCGAGCCGGGGCGCAACTACTTCTCCAGGTTCGCCCAGGCCACGCCCGCGGACTCGATCATCCTGACCCTCGGCTGCGGTAAGTATCGCATTCGCGATTACGACTACGGGACGATCGAGCTTGGCGGCGGCGTCTCCGTTCCCCGGCTGCTCGATATGGGGCAGTGCAACGATTCGTACGGAGCGATTCAGGTGGCCGTAGCCCTGTCGAAGGCCTTCGGATGTTCCGTCAACGAGCTTCCACTTACGATTGTCCTATCGTGGTTCGAGCAGAAAGCGGTCGCGGTGCTGCTGACGCTGCTCGCGTTGGGCGTCAAGGGTATTCGCATCGGTCCGGCGGCCCCGGCCTTCATCTCCCCCAACGTGATGAGGGTTCTGCAGGACAAGTTCGACCTGCGACTCACGAGTTCTGAACCTGCCGCGGAGGTTGTATCAGTGACGACGGCGGCCAGACGGGGCAAGTCGTAGGACTTCGGGCTTTAGTGGCAGGTTCTCACGTCGCCGATTCCACGACCTCGGTTGTCGATCGCCGCTTGGCGTGGATGCAAGGCCGACAGGCGACGACCACCGAAAGCCCGCGATGGTTGATCTCCCGCCGGATGGCCTCGACGTTCTCCGCGTGCTTGCCGGGGATCGGCTTGAGGCTGACGAGGTGTCGCTCATCGACGCCCAGTCCGCGGATCACGTCCAAGAGATCCTCGCCCGTGGCAAAAGCTTCCTGCCCGCCGGTCATGGCCACCAGGGCGTTGTCCATGATGACAACCGTGATCGGCGCGTCGATGCGGGCCGCCTCGAGCAGCGAACTCATCCCCGAATGAAGAAACGTCGAGTCGCCGATCGTCGCGACAACGGGGTGCGCCCCACCCTTGGCTGCCCCGATCGCCATGCTGATCGACGCCCCCATGTCCACGCATGTGTCGATGGCGTTGTACGGCGGCAAGGCGCCCAGCGTGTAGCAGCCGATGTCGCTGAAGAAATAGGGCCTGCTCTTCGGTCCGATCGCGTCCACGACGGCCTGAAACGTGTCGCAATGCGGGCACCCGCCGCACAACTGCGGGGGTCGGCCCGGAATGTTGTCGACGGCCGCGCGACTCACCTCGCATCCCACGCCGATCGCCCTTCGGACGACCTCGGTCGTGAGTTCGCCCTGCGGCGGCAGTGCGCCGCTGCGTTTGCCCAGGACGGTTTTTCCCGGAACGCCGAGCAGGCCCACGAGTTGCCGCTCGATGAGCGGATAGCCTTCTTCGATCACCAGAATCTCATCGCAATGATTGACGAGCCTGCGTACAAGTCCCGCCGGCGCGGGATACACGCCGATGTGCAGGTGCGAGTACGAGGCGTCGCCGTCGAGCGCTTCGTCCATATAGTTCCGCGCGAGTCCCGTCGTGATGATCCCCCGCCGCCCGCGAAGCTCGATCCGGTTGAATCGGGAACTCTCACTGTAGTCTCGCAGTTCGCCCTGCAGATCAAGCACACGTTGAAAGCGCCGCCGTGCGTTGACCGGCAACAGCGTCCATTCGCGCCAATCCTGTACGCGGTCGAGCGGATCGATATCCACCGGAGGCCGCGTGACCACGTTCGCTCGACTGTGCGCGAGCCGCGTCACCAGCCGGATCATCACCGGGGTGTGGAAGCGCTCCGACACCTCGAACGCCTCGCGGGTCATGTCGTAGGCTTCCTGCTGTGTGGAAGGCTCGAAGATCGGAATCTGCGCGAAATCGCCGTAGAACCGGCTGTCCTGCTCATTTTGCGACGAGTGCATGCCCGGATCGTCAGCGACGGCCAGAACCAGCCCGCCGTTTGCTCCGGTCAGCGACGAGCTCATGAACGGGTCGGCCGCAACGTTCAGCCCGACGTGTTTCATCGAGACGATCGCCCGCCGCCCCACGTAGGACATTCCCATCGCCTCTTCGTAGGCGACTTTTTCGTTGGTGGACCACCTCGCGGAGATCAGCTCGTCATGGGCGGCGTACCGCTCGATGAACTCGAAGATTTCCGTCGCGGGCGTGCCTGGGTACGAAAAGGCCCCGGCAATTCCGGCGTGGACAGCCCCCAGCGCGACGGCGTCGTCACCCAACAGAAGCTCAATCATGGCGGTATTCTCCAAACTCTCCCAGCCGTCATCATGCAATCGGCGTACCAGCGGACGTTGCAAAGCCAGGCTTCAAGCTGTGCGGTCACTCCGCGCGGACTGAAGTCCGCGGCTCGCTGATCCGGTTCGATGTTTGAATTAGGCCGCGTGTTCGTCCGGTATTCAGCCGGGCGGCGTTCGATGGATGCTCAGCAGGGTCAATGAGCCGCGCATTGTGTCGGATACCACAGCCCATTCGGGTTGTGAACCGCCGGCGTTTTCGGCCTTGTCGGTCGGGTTTGTGATGCTCTCGTAACCGGGCAACACGGCTATGCCGGTCGGCATGATGAAGCCGTTCCAATCGCCGGACGGTCCGGCGATTTCGAAAAGAAATGCGCCGTCCCGGTCGAACGCCATTACCGATTCGCGTCCGGCGTCCGCGACGAGGACGACGCCGGACGGCGTGCAGGCGATTCCCATGGGGCGGACGAGTTGGCCGGTTTCTGCGCCGTATTCGCCGATCGGTTTGAGCGGCTTTCCGTCGGCGTCGAACCGGTGGATGAGGCCGAGAATGGCGTCTGTCACCAGCAATTCGCCGCGCGGCGTCATGGCCAGTCCCGCAGGCATCGCGAGGGCGTCGTCGCCGCTCCCCGGACCAATCGGGATAAGCCATGCGTGCTTTGCGAAGTCATAACGACGTACCTGGCGTGCATTCCCATCGGCGACGTAAACGATTCCGCCGTGGACGAGCAAGGCGCCGGGTCGAAAGAGTCCACTCCCATCAGGGTCCGGCGAAAGATCGGGTTCACGATGACCTTGATTGTCGAAGAGGAGAACGGTTCGCTTGGCTGCGTCGGCGACGTAGACGCGCCCGGCATCGTCGGCCGCCGCCGCGATGGGGCACGTCGGCCGATCGCCGGACCGAATCCAGCGGGTGTACGTTCGGTTCGCCAAATCGTATCGCAAGACATCGGGCAGACCTTGATCGGCGATGTACAGGAAACCACCGGCGCTGGTGATGCCCTGCGGTCGCCGCAGCACGCTCGCCGGTTCGTCCTCGGGACCATAGAGGAACCGCTCCAGCCGTTTTTGGGCCGACGGTTTGATTGGTTCGCGTCGAAGCGGACCGTGGATCGTCGCGGTCACGCGGCCGTCCGCCGAAGTGAACGAGACCGGCCTGGGAGGTGCGGGTGCAATCGGCTTGTGGCTCGCGCAGCCGACGACGATCACGGCAAGCATCGCACATAGCATCGAAATCGGCGCCGGCTGCGTGATCCGAACCCGGAGCGCAAGCGACGGGCTCGCTCGCTCGGGTGCCATGCCCACGCTTGCGTGGGCATGTTTAACGGTCGTGTCGCTTCCGCTCCACGCTCTGATTGGCCCCGCGCCGGCGCTTGGGGTTCGGATGGATGCTGCTGATCCGCGCATGGTACGGTTCATCATTTTTCGTGGCACGAAAGACACAGTGCGCTGCGTTTGTTGGACATCACGAGCAGGTGCGGCCAGCCTTCTTCCTCGTGCTGGTCGTGACATGAGATGCACTCGACGCGCCCCTCCGGCAGTTTGATCTTCCCTGTCGCCTCCACGCGGGCTTTCATTCGGAACCCCTTTTGACGGTCCGGATACGGCACGCCGATCGGATGGTCGCGGGTGGCGAAGGCCGGTGACCATCCCGGCGCGCCGGGACCCGACCCGTCGCGCATCGCGTGGGCCGTGCCCACCGTGGACACCGCGATGCTTCCGTTGTGGCACGTCAGGCAGATCATGCTCGTGGGTCCCGGCGTATAGCGGCCTGTCGCGAGCGCCGGGCGTCGGCGGGCGATTTTGAACAGCTCTCCCGCGCCTTTGTTGCTCAAGTCTTCGTCGCCGATTTGCACATGCGGCACGTGGCAGGCGCTGCACGTATCCTCGTCGCGGCCGGTCAATTTGGAAAAGTCGTGCACGGGGTGGTCGCGTTCCGCCTTTTCCTCCTTCTTCGGCGCCGAGTCGGCGGCTGGCTTGTTATCAGAGCTTTTGGATTCTTGGGTCGCTGCCGGCGATTTCGCAGTGTCGTCTGATTGCGCAGGTGCATCGACGAGTGCCGCCGAAAGCGCCAGAACGCCCGTCAAGTTCAGGATCAAGAGGAGTTTCATGGTTTGCGCGTTTCCTCCCTATCGTCCGTACTCGAAGTTGATGTGTGTCACGCCGTGGCACGTCAGCGTGCAACTGCCGCGGTACGTGCCGGCGTCGTTGTATTGAATCCGTGATCCGAGTCCGCCGGCCGCGGGGCGGACGACGGACAGATCAAAGTTGATGAGGTTGCTGTGCGTCGTCGCGTTGCCCTGCGTGCGGCTGATGCCGTGGGCGTCGTGACACGCGGAGCACGGCGCCCGCTCGCGAACCACGTGCGCGTTGTGCAGCGGGAAGCTCTCGTCGCCAAGAATGCTTTGCCGCTCATGGCAGCGATAGCAAAGGGCGTAGGAACGCGGGCTTTCGGTTACGAACTCGCCGGTCGTGTAGTTGTCGATCAGGAGCGGTTCGTAGATCGATCCGTGCGGGCCTTCGGCGGCCCCGAGCACGCCGCGCCCGGCGGAGTCCGAGTTGTGACAGTCGGTGCAGCGAACGACCGACCCCGTGCGCATCGGCGGAATGAGACTGACGACGTCGGGGTTCCGCCGCGGCCCGAACACGGGATGGTACGAAGGATTGCCGGTCTGGAACTCAAGCCGAGTATTGGTCTGAAAGACCTGCCGAACGATGTCCGTGCGCCGCACCGGGGCGATGGTCTCGGCGTGACACTTGAGACAGATTTCATATTCGAACCGTGATTGTTTAATGGGTCGGCCCGCACGGTCCAAGCCGGACACGAACCTCGTCGTCGAATCGACCACGCGGGCGATCGTATCCAGCGAGCTCCGGGCGATTTCCGTCAGGCTGCGCACGGACGGCTCCACCGCGTGCGGGTTGTGGCAGTCCTGACACTCCACGTGTCGCGGCATGAGCCGCGAGTCTTCCTTCGGATCGTGGCGTCCGAATGATAGAAGGATCGGGTGCGCACTGCGCTTGCGAAGCTCGCTTTCGATGTTTGTCTGCGCCACGCCGCCGCTGTGACAGTTGAGACAGTTGCTCTCGTCCCGCCGGAACCGAAGCAGTCGTTGCCGCGACCCGGCCGAGTGAATCTTGTGGCAATTGGTGCAACCGTTTTCCGCGACCGTGTGATATTGCAGGCGTTCGCGCACATCCACCGCGCGATCGTCCACCCGCGCCGTACTGACCGCGTGGCTGCTGGCGTGCCATCCGAACATTTCGTGACAACTCAGGCAGATCGCCGACCACGCCTGCGGTTCGCGGAGGAAGTTGCCGAGCTTGTTGTTGTGCGGATCGTGGCACGTCGTGCAGTGCATTACGCCGTGTGCGCCGAGCGGCAGTAGGGGCGTGAGCACGTCCGGGTTCTTGATCTGCGGGTCGCGGTTGGACAGCGCCCGGTCGTATCGAAATCCGATCGGGTGATCGTCGGAAAGGTCCTCGGTCAGATCGGTCGGACCCGGCGGAATGGTCCGCTTGGTCATAGCAATCGGCTCGGTCTCAGCCCGGGACGCGATCAACCCCAGGGCCATCGCCCCGTCGTGGCAGCTCAGGCACATCTTGGACGGTCCGCTGGGCTGGTCGATGCGCGCGTCGGTCGTCGAACTGGCGTAGATTCGATAATGAACCTGTCGTTCGTACCGGTTCCACAGCGGCGTCTGTCCGGTCGCGTTGTGCGGCGCGTGGCAGAAGATGCAGACCTGCTCTTCGGCCAGTGCGTGAATTTTTCCCGGCCCGCTCGCGCTGAGATCGTGCGGCGACCCGACGACGCCGTCATCGGCCCGGGCGCTCACGCCGCAGACCACTAATCCCAACCCCACGAGTAGCCAGCTTGTCGTTCTCATGGCAGCAGTTGGAACCCCTGTACGCGTCGATTGTAACTGTCGGCGACCCACATGCGTTTCCGGGCGTCGATGGTGACGCCCGCCGGCAGCCAGAACTCGCCCGGCCCGTGACCCTCGCCGCCGATCGCCATCAGCAGCCGCCCGTCCGGCGTGAATCCCTGTACGTTTTCAAACTGGGCGTCTACCACCCATATCGAACCCCGGGCGTCGACGGCTACACTCTTGGGAAGCGCGAAGTCGCCCGCGGCATCGCCCTTTTGGCCGAACGCGCTGAGGAATTCGCCCTCCGCGGAGAACCTTTGCACCCGAAAGTTCATGGAATCGGCCACGAGAACCGCACCGTCCGGTGCGCACGCAATTTGCGAAGGGAAGTTGAATTGTCCCTCGCCCCCGCCGCGCTCGCCGAACGACTTGACCAGCAAGCCGGAACGGTCGAACACCAACACCGAATGGAGCTTGGCGTCCGTGACGTAGAGTCGATCGTTGGTCGTGTTGTAGGCGATTCCCGCAGGGCGGTGCAGTGTATCCTGCGCGATGAGACTGACTGATCCCGTGAAGCTCTCGCTCCGGTCCGCCTTCCAATCGATGCCCGCGACGCGCATGACGGCGTGCGACTCGCTGTCCACGATGTAAAGGTCTTCACCCGCCCATGCGACGCCGACGGGGCACTTGAGCAGGATGTCCGCAGCCGGCGAGCCGTCGATCCGGCGGTACGTCTGACGATCGAGATCGAGTACGTGAACACACACGGCGTTGGGATCGGCCACTGCCAGATGAGTTCCGCCGGCGTTCATGGCCACCGCGTGCGGCGTCACCAGCGACGGCGGATTTTCCGGGCCGTACAGAAATTCGTTCCACGCCTTCGCAAAAGTTCGATTGCCGCTTGCCTGAATCGCTCCGGCGAACTCGCCGAGGTATTCGACGCGAGGCTGCTCCGGCGGCGGCGGCCAGACTAATAATCGGCCTTGCGGGCGGGTGAAGAAAGCCCCAGTAGGCCGGGTGCAGCCCGAAGACTGAAGTGAGAAGTAAGAAATGAGAAGACTGAAAACAAGCAGTCGGCCCGCGAACGGCACCAGGACGGCTTTAAGTCCTCTCACTTCTCTCTTCTTTCTTCTCACTTCTCTCATCGGCCTTTCCATGCGTCCCTGGTCTTCGTCGCAGAGGCCAGCAGATGCGAAAGATCGCGTCGGATGTGCAGCCAGACGCCGAATCCTTCGTCGCGGTCCTCGCGAATCTTGAGCAGGTTGTACTCCGCGGTCAGGTCCATGCCCAACCGGCCCCGCTGATAGTGTACACCGCATTCCAGATCGACGCCGTCGGTCTCGCCGTTGCGCGAGTTGTCCTCCCATCGGTAGGCCGACTTGAGCGATGCCGACCAGTAGGAATCGAACTGCAGGTTGTTCGTCAGGCTGATGTCGATCCACCGGACGCGGTGACTGTCGAAATCACCGGTGAAGTCGTAATGAGAAAGGTTGATCGCGGCATCCATCGAATGCACCACGGTTCGCATCAGCGTCGCCTGGGCATCGAGCCGGAACGCGCGATACGGTTCGACGGAATCGTCGAAGTTCTCGAACTCGCCGTTGACTGACCAGGTCGGACGCGTGTAGCGAAGTCCGAGGCGGTGACGCTCGGTGTCGTCGGCGAAGACGGGAACCCCGCGAGAACGATCGGCGTTCTGACGGCGATCCTCGAAGGCGTAGTAGGGGGTCAGCCCGAACTTGAACTCGTGTTCGAGCCTCAGGTCGGTTCGGTACGTGTCCACGACCGCGCCGGCGGGTATGCGATAGCGGTAGTCGAACACCACCGCGTCCCCGTCGGCGATTCGACCGGTGAACAGGCGATACACGCTCGTGAGCCGTCCGACGCGAAGCACCACATAGTCGCGCCCTTCGACGAAGAGGCGCGTGCGGTCAACGCTGTAGGCGCGGAGGGTATGCCGCTTCACGTCCGGCTGGTGCAGGAACGTCGGACGCGACGAATCAAGCACGTGCGTTTCACCCCGAACCAGCCGATCGCCCGCGGAGCCGAGGGTGCGCACGTCGTCGGCGGTGAGCGAAGCGTTGGCCGAAAATTCGCCCCACGCCGTCGGGCGGCGATAGGACGCATCGACGCCCGCGCCGAACTCGCGCGTCTCCACGTCGTCCTCGACCCACTCGCGCAGGGCGTAGGCGTCGGCGCTGATTCGCCAGCGGTCGTTGGGGCGGAAGATCGCTTCGAAATCGCCCTTGTGCCGGCTGAGCTCGATCGCGTCCTGCTCAAGACGATAATACGAATAGCGGTAGACGGTTTGGAACGCATCGCTGTGCTTGAGGGTCAGGCGCGGGACGAATTCGGTCTCGTCGCGGGGGATGTCGCCTTGCTCATTGTTCCAGCGAAAATAGGTGTCGAGGCGGTGACGGTTCCCGGAGCCGAAATCCAGGTCATGTTCGACGCGCAACTGGTCGCGGGTGGTGTTGAACTGAAACTCGCTTCCCTGATAGTCGCTCTCCGTACGCTCGTGGTCATAGGCGATGCGAAGGTGCTGTTTGTCGCTGATCTCCCAGCGATTGTCGATGTAGAACCGCGTCGTCGCCAGATGCTCGTCGTCTTCACGGTTGCGATTCCCGGTACGGTCCACGTCGGACCAGTCGACGCCGATCTCGCTGGTCCATGATCCGAGCCGCGCGAAGACCGACGCGCCGGCCTCGCTGCGCTCTTCGAGCAAAGACGAAAGAAAGCGTCGCGGAATACGGTCCCGTTCGCGGCGGGCGTAGACGCTGCCCGACACGGGTTTGGTCGGCAGGAGGTCAAGCGAGATGTTGTAGTCCAGGAGCAGACCGGTGTTGTTGTCCGAACGTTCGAAGTATCGGGTCTGTTCGCGCCAGTCCTCCTGCGCCAGTCCGATGCTGAACCCCGCGTCCCACCGAATCAGATTCGGATCGACGACATCACCGTTGAGCTTGAAGGTCAACGCTTCGTTGAAGCGCGTGTCTCTATTCCGCTGAACTGTATCGAAAAGACGCCCCCCCGCCGAGCGAACACGACGGCGGTCATAACTGGCTTCCAGATCGAGGAACATCTCGGTCGTGGTAAGATGGAGAACGCCGGGACGGATACGCGAAGCCGACTCGTCCGTGTCGGCTGCTTCGCTTGGAGGCAATTTGGGTTCGTCGGCCGATGGCGGGTTACCGTTTGCCGCGTCAGGGAGTGACACCATAAGCGCTGCCAGCGCAACGCACCGGATCGCTCGCCGCGCGAGGTGCGAGCGCAGGCCTCCCGACTTCGACCATCGGGAGGTTGCAACGCTCGACGACGCTCTCGACCGTCGGGGCGATCCGTCAGTCACCCGCCGGGACTCCCTTCGCCGGTTGCTGCGCGATTGGCGCGGGCGATGCGGCCCGTCCACATCTTCATCGTGGTTCACGTGTTTGCACACGCAGAACCCGCAGACGCAACTCCACAAGCTTGAATCGACCGACCATCGCCAATCGCTTGAAGGCGATTGCCTACAGTTTTACCCTCACTTCGACATGGACCACGCCGTAATGCAGAACCGATCACGCAAATCGCCCCCTCTATGCCGCATACGACGACGCGCTTTCCCGGAAATGAGAATGGATAACCAAGCAGACTGAAAATGCCGATTCACTTCAGGATGCGCGGAGCAGGTGCTTGGTTATTGTCGCACAGGCAAGAGGAGCCGGGCAATAAGCGATTCCCTTGACGGCTCAACGAGACACGACAACCGCCCGGCCGCGAGTACAAACGAAAGAATCTCACAGGCAAAACCGTGCGGGGTACGCCACCCTCACACGCGGAACGAACCGGCTGCCTCGCCCACACGGGCGTGTCGCAGGCGCGCCCTGCGCGCAAGAGCGGTTTACAAGAAGATCGGCGCGGTTTGTTCGAACTCCGCTACGCGCACCTTGGCGATTTGTCTTGCAAAGCAGCCGATGACAGATAATATCGGCGCTCACCATGTTGGCGTTTATCGAGCGGCCGACCGTTGGCGCGGCGCCGGGCGCTTCGAGTACCCACGTTTTGTAGGAGACTTCTCGTGCAGCTGAATTCGCTTGCGAGGAATTGTTCTTGTCGTGCGGCGGGCCGCCGCCCGATGTGGCCGCTCTTGCTCGCGATCGCCATGGCGGCGATGGGTACGGGAGCAGCCTGCAACTTCATCATCCCCCCACCGGACGGTAGTGGTGGTGGAGGCGGAGATGGCGACAGCGGCGCCCCGGCCTACAACAACAAGACGGACCCGACCAACAAGAGCGCCACCTACATCGGCGGCGACGCCTGCCGCGCATGCCATCCTGGGATCGGCGCGCAACACACGGTACATGGACACGCCCACAAGCTGACCCGCGTTCAGGGCGAGCCGCCGCAGTTTCCCGCCGAGGGGACACGGGCGGGGGTCCCCAATCCGCCCGAAGGGTTCGAATGGGCGGATATCGCCTACGTCATCGGCGGGTACACTCGCAAGGGGCGGTTTATCGACAACGACGGCTACATCCTGACCACCGGCGTCAACGCTGTGAATACCCAGTGGAACCTCTCCTTTCCGGCCAATGGAACGACGCCCGGCTTCGTCCCGTACGACCCCGAAGCGGAGACCCCAAAACCCTACGACTTTTCCTGCTTCGTCTGCCACACGACGGGGGCCAAGGTGCAGAACGAGGACTTCCCGGAGTTTCAGGAGAATCGCCCGGGCTTCATCGGCACCTGGGAAGAGGCTGGAGTCCAATGTGAAGCCTGCCATGGCCCGGGATCCAATCACATCCCCAACCCCGCCGCGCGCGACATCTTCGTCGACAGCGCCGCTGCGGCCTGCGGAAAGTGCCATACGCGCGGCGATGATCCGTCGGTGATCCTTGCGAAAGGCGGATATATCCAGCACCACGAACAATGGCCTGAACTGCTCGCCAGCGGCGGGCACGCGGGACTCGACTGCACGACGTGCCACGACCCCCACGTGTCAGCCAACTACGATCTCGAACACGCGATCCGCAACCAGTGTACGGACTGCCACTCCGACCAGAGCATGGCCCTCCACGAGGGAAAGGTCTATACGCGGGGCGATTACACTGAGGAGGTCTCCTGCGTGAGTTGCCATATGCCGTATGCCACCAAAAGCGCGGCTGCGGCGAGCGGCGCGGTCGTGGGCGACGTCGGACGGATGGGCGATACCAAGACGCACATCTTCCGGATCAACACACAGGCTACGGGTTATTCCCAGATGTTCACACAGGACGGCGCGGCAGTCGCCAAGGACGGCGAGGGACTCGCCGGTGTCAGCCTCGACTTCGTTTGTTTGCGCTGCCACAACGGTATCGGCAATGCGCCGGGCTTTACTTCGATGAGCATCCTTTCGGACGTCGCGAAAGACATGCATAACAAGGAGTTTTCGGCAGTCAGCCTGGGTGCGCGCAGTGCGCAGCCTGCCGGTGACTGAATGGATAGAAAGGAACCGACCGGATACTTATTCGCCGCGCCGGTGACGGGCGGCCGGGATTGTCCCGGCCAGTCGGGTTTCAAAAGGAGTTTCTCATGAACACTGTCTGTAGATTCGTCGGATGGGCCCGCTACATGTATGGTAGCGCGATTCTGGGATGCGCCATGATCCTGCTTCTGGGATGCCCCCAGCTTATCCCCGGGGGAGGAGGCGGGGATGGGAACATTAACGGAAATGATAACGGCGGCGGCATAACGGACAAGAACTTTGTGGGTGCGGAGACCTGTCAGCTTTGCCATCCGAGCATTCACGACACCTGGTCGCAGACGCTCCACGTTGGAGCGCTCGAGGCGCTCGAGGCCATCGGACAGGGCGGCAACGCCGCGTGCGTGGGTTGCCATACGGTCGGTTTCGGCCAGACCGACGGCTTCGTTGACAAGGCGACGACGCCGTACCTCGCCGGCGTACAGTGCGAGAACTGCCACGGCGCGGGCGGCGAACATGCGCGCGATCCGCTCAACACGAGTTTCACGCCGGTCGTGAGCATCAGCGCCGACGTCTGCGGCGCCTGCCATCAGGACACGCGCCACCCCAATTTCGAGCAATGGTCGGAGTCGGCCCACAGCGCCGTAACCGAAGCTGTCGCCGAAGACCTGATTGAAGGCGGCGCGTTCGTCAACAACTGCGGCCAATGCCACTCGGGCGACGTCTTCTATCGGGCAAGGCTCAAGGGCGAAACGGTCGCCGAGGACGCTTTCGTCGGGTTGACGGCGGAAGACCTCACGCCCATCACATGTGCCATTTGCCACGATCCGCACACGCGGACCGGAAACGCGGCTGCGCCCGACACAGACCGCGACTATCAGTTGCGCTTCCGCCAGGCCGTCAGCCCAACGCCCTCCAACACCATTGAGGATGCCACCAATCCGACGCGCTTCAACCTCTGCGGACAGTGCCACCATGCCCGCGATCGAACGTGGGCGTCGACCAGTCGCGAGCCGCATCCCAGTATGCAGGCGAATGTTTATGCTGGAGAGATGCCGCTTCCCGAGGACAATCCGGAGCCGCTGGTGCTCAGTCGCGTGTCCGTGCACTCCTTCGCCACTGAACAGTGCTCCACCTGCCACATGTACCGTCAGGACTTCCAGAGCGAGGAAGCCCCGGCGATCAGCGGACACAATTTCACGGTCAACAACGCGGGATGCGCGACGTCCGGGTGTCACCCGTCCTCCGAAGCCGCGGTCGCCGCACAGGCCACCCTGCAGACCGAAGTGGACACGCGACTTGAGGACATCAATGCGCGACTCGGTGATCCCGCGACATGGGAGTATACGGCCGGGGGCGGACCGGACGCCGACGGGCAAACCGCCATTTCGGACGAGATCAAGCAGATTCGGTACCTCTCCAAGTACATCGCCAACGACGGAAGCCTCGGAGTGCACAATCCCGACTACGTCCGTTCGATGCTGGACAAGGCCGAGGAACTGCTGGACCAGATTGGAAGCTAAAACCGCGACGCGCGACTTGATTCGGACGGTCCTTGTCGGAAACGCGTAATGAGGGTCGTCCAACCCGGCTAGCGGGTTCGGGCTCCCGCCTTGGTCGCCCTCACCACCGAAGGTCGGTGAGAACCGATTCCGCCCGGGTAAAAAGCGGGATGAATTGAAACGATGGGCCGTTCCGCTTCGGTTTCGCCGCTCTTGCGACGCAGACCGGGGTGGGACGGCCCATCCCATTTCGTCGGACTCCTCAACGCCCCACAACCCGAACCCCCTGACAACGCGCAATACCCGTGTATCTTTATGGATGGATCGGAGACGGATGAATGGCGACTGCGACCAAGACGAAAAAGAAAGGCAACTCCACGGTGCGGAAGTCGAAGAAAAACTGGGCGGCGGCGCTGGACAGACTGAAAAGGATACTGGCCGACTACACTCGGTGAGCGACCGAGTCGGCAAGTGGCGTCGTCCGCGCGTGGCGGATATGCTGTTTTCATGGCCGGAGCACCTTTGCATGACATCGATCGCACCGAAACACAGGAGTGGATCGACTCGCTCAAGTCGGTCGCTCAGGCGTCCGGACCCGGCCGGGCGCGGTTCCTCCTGAATACGTTGATCGACTGGGGCAAACGCAACGACATCGTCGCCCCGTTCACCGCCAACACGCCGTATATCAACACGATCCCCGCCGATCGTCAGCCGCCGTACCCCGGCGACCGCAAGATCGAGCGGCGCATCAAGAGCCTGATTCGCTGGAACGCGTTGGCGATGGTGGTTCGCGCGAACCGTCGCTCGCCCGGAATCGGCGGACACATTTCCACGTTTGCCTCGGCAGCGACGCTTCTCGAAGTCGGGTTCGAGCACTTTTTCCGCGCCAACAGTAAGGAAGCAGTCGGCGATCAGATTTTCTTCCAGGGGCACTCCTCGCCCGGAATCTACGCGCGGGCCTATCTGCTGCGGCGTCTTTCGACCCGCCAGGTCGAGAACTTCCGCCGCGAACTGCAACCCGGCGGCGGGCTTGCGTCGTACCCGCATCCCTGGCTAATGCCCGATTTCTGGGAGTTTCCGACGGTCTCGATGGGTCTGTCGCCGATCACCGCGATCTATCAGGCGCGGTTCAACCACTACCTGCGCGACCGCGGACTCAAGGACACCTCCGCGTCGCACGTGTGGGCGTTTCTCGGCGACGGCGAAATGGACGAGCCGGAAGCGATGGGGGCGATCACGCTCGCCGCCCGCGAAAACCTCAGCAATCTCATTTTCGTCGTCAACTGCAACCTGCAACGGCTCGACGGCCCGGTTCGCGGCAACGGCAACATCATTCAGGAATTGGAAGGGACGTTTCGCGGCGCGGGTTGGAATGTTCTCAAGGTGATCTGGGGCGAGGATTGGGACCCGTTGTTCGCCGCCGACCGGGACGGACTGCTCGTCGAGCGCATGAACGAAACCATCGACGGGCAGTGGCAGAAGTATACCGTCGAGTCGGGCGCGTACGCACGCGAGAAGTTCTTCGGCAAGGACCCGCGACTTGCGAAGCTGGTCGAACACCTCAGCGACGACCGGATTGCGAGACTTCGCCTCGGCGGGCACGATCCGGCCAAAGTCCACGCGGCGTTCAAGGCCGCCGTTGAGCATCAGAATCAGCCGACGGTCATACTCGCGCGGACGATCAAGGGCTACGGGCTTGGCGAGGCCGGCGAAGGCCGCAACATCACCCATCAGCAGAAGAAGCTCAACGAGGACGAGCTTCGCGCGTTTCGCGACCGCTTCGACATTCCCATCCCCGACGATCAGCTCGAAGAGGCGCCCTTCTACCGTCCGCCCGAGGACGGCGAAGAAATACGGTACATGGTCGAGCGTCGCCGCGAACTCGGCGGATACGTTCCTCGCCGCCGCGTGCGGGCGGCGCCGAGGACGCCGCCGCCGAAGGAGATTTTCAGCGAATTCTTCGAGAGCAGCGGCGACCGCGAAGTGGCTACGACGATGGCCATGGTGCGGCTCATCACCCGCCTCATGGATGACGCCGAACTCGGCAAGCTCATCGTGCCGATCGTCCCCGACGAGGCCCGCACCTTCGGCATGGATGCGCTCTTTCGCAAGTACGGCATCTACTCCCACGCCGGGCAGAAGTACGAACCCGTCGATTCGCACCTGCTGCTCTACTATCGCGAGAGCCGCGACGGGCAGTTGCTCGAAGAAGGCATCACCGAGGCCGGCTCAATGGCGTCGTTCACCGCCGCCGGGACCGCCAACGTCACTCACGGCATCAACACGATCCCGTTTTTCCTCTTCTACTCCATGTTCGGATTGCAGCGCATCGGCGATTCGATCTGGGCGGCCGCCGACGCACGCTGCCGCGGGTTCCTCGTCGGCTGCACGTCGGGTCGCACAACGCTCGCCGGCGAGGGGTTGCAGCATCAGGACGGGCACAGCCACATTCTCGCGAGCACGGTCCCAAACCTCATCAGCTACGACCCGGCCTTTGCGTATGAACTCGCGGTGATCGTCCGCGACGGCATCCGGCGGATGTACCACGCCCGCGAGCCGGTGTTCTACTACATCACCGTGCAGAACGAACCGTACCCCCAGCCCGCGATGCCCGACGGCGTCGAGGAGGGGATTCTCAAGGGTCTGTACAAATTCCGCGCCGCGGAAAAACCGGGAAAGAAGCCCCGCATACACCTCTTCGGCAGCGACTCGATCCTGCGCGAGGCGCTCAAGGCCCAGGAAATGCTCGACGAAAAGTTCGGCGTCGCCGCCGATGTGTGGAGCGCGACGAGTTACAGCGCGCTTCGTCGCGATGCGCTGGCCTGCGAGCGCTGGAACCTGCTGCACCCCGATCAGCCGCCGCGCACGCCGTACATCCGGCGGGTGCTCTCCGACGAACCCTGGCCGATCGTCGCCACCGGGGACTACATCAAAGCCGTGCCCGATCAGATCGCACGCTGGGTCCCGAGCGGCATCTGCTCACTGGGTACGGACGGTTTCGGCCGAAGCGAAGCCCGCGCGGAACTGCGCGACTACTTCGAGATCGATGCCAAATACGTGACACTCGCCGCGCTGCAGGAGCTTTCGCGCATCGGCAAGTTCGACAAGAAGAAGCTTGCCGCCGCCGTCAAGTCGCTGGACATCAACCCCGACAAACTCGACCCCCTCGCCCCCCCGAGACCGGAAACGCTGCAGGAAACATGAGAATGGCCGGCAGTTCTCAATCGACTCTTCACGATGCAGCGATTGAAGCTTTTCGGTCCTTCCGAAGACAATCCGACGAGTTTATAACTCAAACGGACCGGTTTTTCTCATGATCCGCGTTGGCGCCGGGTGCCATGCCCACGCTTGCGTGGGCATCTTTCACGCCCCTCGACGTCGGCGGAGCGTGAGATCAAGAACCGGTTTAACCGCGCCCGGTTGCTTATGACCCCGTCATCGCGAAGCACGACGCGAAAGCATGACCACGCAAGCGTGGACCATGCCACCCGCCGTTCGGGGTTGAATCAACCTGGCTTCATTTCCCCTCTCGAGTCTCGGTTGCGTCGGTTCGATGACTCCGAACCCATAGCAGCCCGTGGTGAAAGTCGTTCGATGGCCGTGGCATGACTCGTGCTGG
>ERZ1292633.1736-Hain-H41-02um-R1-1736-length-23156-cov-5_pt1 | contig 23156 bp, 22 predicted proteins | sample MGYA00564406_ERZ1292633 | MGnify/ENA primary metagenome ERZ1292633 (study PRJEB36523, sample SAMEA6512639) | groundwater metagenome | collected 2019-01-08 | study: AquaDiva: Metagenomics assemblies of 32 groundwater samples | reverse complement strand
CCCACCTTCGGCACCATTTTAATTTCCATCCCGTCTGTTTATTGACACACGAACAACGCTCGTCCGCGGCGTATCCATAGGCGATTTTTATACCCCTAAAAGTAGCTTAACCCTTTGAAGAGCATAAGTTTGTGAGGCAGTCGTTTGCTTGACATCCTTTGCAGCGAAAGCCTAGACTCGCCGGACTTCTAATTATTGATCCGGCATGAATGTAATTGAAACGAAGGCAGCGAATTCCAGCAGTTTTTCTGGTAATCGTGGCGCCGGATCAATAATTAATAACTCTTAAGATTGCTTGTTATTGCGGCGGCAAGGCGTCTTAGGTTGAAGGCACGGCCCTGTTTATCGGGATCCGCACTTCAAGGTGGAGTCATGCCGCCGCAATAACGCAGATTCCCGGGGCTCGGATGCTGCAAGGTTATCTCCCCATCCTGATTTTTATCGGCGTTGCCCTGGGCATGGGCAGTGTCATCATATTGGCCGGACGGCTGCTGGGTCCGCATCGCCCGGATAGCGCGAAACTCTCCCCCTACGAGTGCGGCTTTGAGGCGTTCGAGGACGCGCTCATGAAATTTGACGTGCGTTATTACCTCGTCGCCATCCTGTTCATCATCTTCGATCTCGAAATCGCGTTCCTGTTTCCTTGGGCGGTGGCGCTCAACGAAATCGGCATGTTCGGGTTTCTTTCGATGATGGTGTTCCTGGGCATCCTCGTCGTCGGCTTCATCTATGAGTGGAAAAAAGGGGCGCTGGAATGGGAATAGAAGGCGTGCTCGAAAAAGGCTGGGTAACCACGCAGGCGGATAAATTGATCAATGCCGCGCGCACCGGTTCGCTCTGGCCGATGACCTTCGGGCTCGCCTGCTGCGCAATCGAGATGATGCATGCCGCGGCTTCGCGTTACGACATGGACCGCTTCGGTATTGTCTTCCGTCCCAGCCCGCGCCAGTCGGACGTGATGATCGTGGCCGGCACGCTGGTGAACAAAATGGCGCCGGCACTGCGCAAGGTCTACGACCAGATGTCGGAACCGCGCTGGGTGATCTCCATGGGTTCCTGCGCCAACGGCGGCGGTTATTACCATTATTCTTATTCGGTGGTTCGCGGCGTCGACCGCATCGTGCCGGTGGATGTGTACGTTCCCGGCTGTCCGCCGACGGCCGAAGCCCTGCTGTACGGCATCATCCAGCTGCAGAACAAGATTCGCCGTACCAACACCATCGCCCGCTGATGCCGCCTGGGGAATCATCATGACTGATACGCATCAGGACCTTGCCGCTCACGCCCAGAAAATGTTCGGCGAGTCGATAACGGCCGTCCATGAGTTCGCCGGGCAGCTCACGCTGGACATTCACCGTGACCGGATCGTCGAAATTTGCCGCACGCTGCGCGACGATCCGGCGTTCGCCTTCGAGCAGATCATGGACGTGTGCGGCGTGGATTATCTCGATTACGGACGCGAGTCGCCCGCGGGCCCGAGGAAAGGACCGCGCTTCGCCGCGGTTTATCATTTGCTGTCGCTCAGGCACAACCGGCGCCTGTGTCTGCGCGCCTATCTGGACGACGAGAGTCCGATGATCGCCTCCGTGACCGGTATCTGGAATTCAGCCAACTGGTACGAGCGCGAGGCGTTCGATCTCTTCGGCATCGTGTTCGAAGGGCATCCGGATCTGCGCCGCATCCTCACCGATTACGGTTTCATCGGGCATCCGTTCCGCAAGGATTTCCCGCTCATCGGCCGTGTCGAGATGCGCTACGACGCCGAGAAGCAGCGCGTCATTTACGAACCGGTTTCCATCGAACCGCGCGTGCTCGTGCCGCGCGTTATCCGTGCAGAAGGTTTTGCCAAGGGCTGATACGTGGCAGAAATCCGCAACTACACATTGAACTTCGGCCCGCAGCATCCGGCCGCGCACGGCGTGCTGCGCCTGGTGCTGGAAATGGACGGCGAGGTCGTGCAGCGCGCCGACCCGCACATCGGCCTGCTGCACCGCGGCACCGAGAAGCTGGCCGAGTCCAAGCCCTACAACCAGTCCATCGGCTACATGGACCGCCTCGATTACATCTCGATGATGTGCAGCGAACACGGTTACGTGCTGGCGATCGAGAAGCTGCTCGGGATCGAGCCGCCGCTCCGTGCCCAGTATATCCGCGTGCTGTTCGACGAGATCACGCGCCTGCTCAATCACCTGTTCTGGCTCGGCGCGCACGCCCTGGACGTCGGCGCGATGACCGTGTTTCTTTACTGTTTCCGCGAGCGCGAGGACCTGTTCGATTGCTACGAAGCGGTGTCCGGCGCGCGCATGCACGCCACCTATTACCGCCCGGGCGGTGTTTACCGCGACCTGCCCGACAGCATGCCGCAATACCAGCCATCCCCGCTGCGCGACACGAGTGAAATCACGCGGCTGAACGCCAATCGCGAGGGCTCGTTGCTCGATTTCATCTGGGATTTCACCGAGCGTTTCCCGAAACATGTCGATGACTATGAAATGCTGCTCACCGACAACCGTATCTGGAAACAGCGCACCGTCGGGATCGGCGTGATCTCGCCCGAACGCGCCTTGCAGCTCGGTTTCACCGGTCCCATGTTGCGCGGCTCGGGCGTCGAATGGGATCTGCGCAAGAAGCAGCCGTACGAGGTTTACGATCGCCTGGATTTCGACATCCCCGTCGGCGTCAACGGCGACTGCTACGACCGTTATCTGGTGCGCATCGAGGAAATGCGCCAGTCGAACCGCATCATCCGCCAGTGCGTGGAGTGGCTGCGCCGGAATCCGGGACCGGTGATGATCGAGGATCGCAAGGTGGCGCCGCCGCCGCGCGAGAAGATGAAGGGCGACATGGAATCGCTGATCCATCACTTCAAGCTCTTCACCGAGGGTTACTGCGTTCCCGCGGGCGAGACCTACGCGGCGGTCGAGCATCCCAAGGGCGAATTCGGCGTGTACATGATCTCGGACGGCGCCAACAAACCGTACCGCGTGAAGATTCGCACCGCCGGCTTCGCGCATTTGTCGGCGATGGATGAATTGACTCGCGGCCACATGATCGCCGACGTGGTCGCGGTGATCGGCACGCTCGACATTGTTTTCGGAGACATCGACCGATGAATGCCCAGTCCAGAACGGCCTCGAAGATCGGCCTGCTGTCGGGGCCGTCGCGCGCCGAGATCGACCGCGAAATCGCCAAGTATCCCCCGGACCGCAAGCAAGCGGCGGTGATGGCGGCGCTGCGCATCGCGCAGGAACAGCACGGCGGCTGGCTCCCGGCCGACCTGATCGAGGCGGTGGCGGAATATCTCGAAATGCCGGCGATTGCCGTGCATGAAGTGGCGACCTTCTACACCATGTATGACCTGAAGCCGGTGGGGCGCCACAAGGTTTGCGTGTGCACCAACATCTCCTGCCTGCTGAACGGTTCCGGCCGCATCATGAATCACCTGGAAACGAGGCTCGGTATCAAGCCGGGCGAAACCTCCGCCGGCGGTAAATTCACCCTGAAAGAGGTCGAGTGCCTGGGCGCCTGCGGCGGCGCGCCGATGATGATGGTCGACAAGACCTATCACGAACATCTCACGCCTGAAAAGGTGGACGAGATCCTGGACAAGCTGGAATAGCGCCATGGCCAACGAACTCTGTTTCAGAAATCTCCATCTCGACCGGCCGTGGCAATTGGCGACGTACCAGAGCGCCGGCGGCTACGAGACGTGGAAGAAAATCCTCAAGGAAAAAATCCCGCCCGAGAAGATCATCGACGATCTCAAGAAGTCCGCGCTGCGCGGACGCGGCGGCGCGGGATTTTCCACCGGACTGAAATGGTCCTTCATGCCGAAGAACACGCCGGGTCAGAAATACATCGTGTGCAACTCCGACGAAGGCGAGCCGGGCACCTTCAAGGATCGCGACATCCTGCGCTTCAATCCGCACTCACTGATCGAAGGCATGGCCATCGCCGGCTACGCCATCGGCGCGACCGTGGGCTACAACTACATCCGCGGTGAATTCTGGGAACCGTACGAACGTTTCGAAGCTGCGCTGAAGGAAGCCTATGGTGCCGGGCTGTTGGGTAAAAATATCCTCGGGTCCGGCGTGGACTTCGACCTGCACACGCATCTCGGCGCCGGCGCCTACATCTGCGGCGAGGAAACGGCGCTGCTCGAATCCATCGAGGGCAAGAAGGGCCAGCCGCGGTTCAAGCCGCCGTTCCCGGCGAATTACGGCCTGTTCGGGCGTCCGACCACGATTAACAATACCGAGACGCTGGCGTCGGTGCCGGACATCATCAAGAACGGCGCCGACTGGTTCCTGAACATCGGCAAGCCCAACAACGGCGGTCCCAAGCTCTTCTCCGTCTCGGGCCATGTCAACAAGCCCGGCAACTATGAAGTCCCGATGGGGACTCCGTTCGCGAAACTTCTTGAAATGGCCGGCGGCGTGCGCAACGGCCGCAAATTGAAGGCAGTGATCCCCGGCGGTTCCTCGGCGAACGTATTACCGGCCAATGTCATGATGGATGTGACCATGGACTACGATTCGCTCGCCAAGGCCGGCTCGATGCTGGGCTCGGGCGGGGTCATCGTCATGGACGAGACCACCTGCATGGTGCATGCGCTCGCGCGCATCGCGCATTTCTATTATGAGGAATCCTGCGGCCAGTGCACGCCATGCCGCGAAGGCACCGGCTGGATGTCGCGCGTGATCCATCGCATCGAGCACGGGGAAGGCAGACCCGAAAACCTGGACATGCTCACGGAGCTTGCCTCCAACATCGAAGGCCGCACCATTTGCGCGCTGGGCGACGCCGCCGCGTGGCCGGTGAAGAGTTTTATCAAATATTTCCGCAGCGAGTTCGAATACCATATCGAACATCGCCGCTGCCTGCCCGGCACGCACGGGAGCCACGCATGAGCGCCAATCCGAAAGACATCAAAACGCCCCCGGCCTCCGATTCCGTGACTATTGAAGTGGATGGCCGGCGGTTGCAGGCGCGCAAGGGGCAGATGCTGATAGAGGTGACCGATGCCTCCGGCATCACCATCCCGCGCTTCTGCTACCACAACAAACTCTCGATCGCGGCCAACTGCCGCATGTGCCTGGTGGACGTGGAGAAGGCGCCGAAGCCCCTGCCCGCCTGCGCCACGCCGGTGGCCGAGGGCATGGTCGTGCACACCCGTTCGGACCGGGCGCGCACCGCGCAAAAGAGCACCATGGAATTCCTGCTGATCAATCATCCGCTCGATTGCCCGGTCTGCGATCAGGGCGGCGAGTGCGAACTGCAGGACCTCGCGGTGGGTTATGGCAAGGACGTGTCGCGCTACGCCGAGGCCAAGCGCATCGTGAAGGACCGGGACATCGGACCGCTGATTTCCACCGACATGACGCGCTGCATCCATTGCACCCGCTGCGTGCGTTTCGGACAGGAAGTCGCCGGCGTGATGGAATTCGGCGGCCTGGGGCGCGGCGAGCATACGGAGATTCGCACCTTCCTCGACCGCAGCGTGGACTCGGAGCTGTCCGGCAACGTCATCGACCTGTGCCCGGTGGGCGCGCTCACCTCCAAACCGTTCCGCTACACCGCGCGCCCGTGGGAACTTGCCGACCACGCCTCGATCAGCCCGCACGATTGTGTCGGCGCCAATATCAATGTGCAGGTGCGCCGCGGGAACGTGATGCGCGTGCTGCCGCGCGATAACGAGGCCGTCAACGAATGCTGGCTCGCCGACCGCGACCGTTTCAGTTACGAGGCCCTGAACGGCGAGGATCGCCTGCGCGTGCCCATGATCCGCCGCGGGACGACATGGGAAGAGACCGACTGGACCACGGCGTTCGAATTCACGGTGGCCGGACTCAAGAAGGTGCTGGCGGCGCACAGGCCCGAAAATCTGGGCGCATTGGCCGCGCCCATTTCCACGCTCGAGGAATTCTATTTGCTGCAGAAACTGGTGCGCGCGCTGGGTAGCGGCAGCGTGGATCACCGCCTGCGCCAGATGGATTTCAGCGATGACGCTGTCGCGCCGCTGTTTCCGTCGCTGGGACGGCCGATCGCCGAGCTCGAAAGTCTCGACGGCGCGCTGCTGATCGGCGCGAACCCGCGCAAGGACCAGCCGCTGATCAACCTGCGGCTGCGCAAGAGCGCGCTGAATGGCGCGCGCGTCTTCGCCATCAACCCGATCGATTACGATTTCAGTTACAAGCTGGCTGGCAAGGTGATCGCCGGCCCGGCACAGATGGTGCGCGCACTGGCGGGCGTGGCGCGCGCCTTGAGCACGCTCAAAAAGGCGGAATGGCCGGCCGCCTTCGCCAAGCATTTCCGCGACGTCAAACCGGGTGTATCGGAGCAGGCCATGGCCGAGGCGCTGCAGCAGAGCACGCGCGCTTCGGTGCTGCTCGGAAGTTTCGCGCTCAGCCATCCGCAGGCGGCCGCCTTGCGCGCGCTCGCGCAATATGTCGCCGACCTGTGCGGGGCCAGGTTGGGGCAGCTTCCCGACGCCAACAGCGCGGGCGCGTGGCTCGCGGGTTGCGTGCCGCACCGCGCCGCCGCGGGTAAGACCGCGACGACGGGACGCACGGCGCGCGGCATGTTGCAGGCGCCGCTCAAGGCCTGCCTGCTTCTCGGCCTCGAACCGGAACTGGATTGTCTCGACGGGGCCGCCGCGGACGCGGCCATGCGCGCGGCGGAGTTTGTCGTCATGCTGACGACATTCAAACCTTCGCCGTACCGCACGCGCGCGGTGGAATATGCCGATGTCTGGCTGCCGCTCGCGCCCTTCACCGAAACCGATGGCACGTTCGTCAATGCCGAAGGGCGGCGTCAGGAATTCGTCACGGCGGTCAGCCCGCTTGCCGAATCGCGGCCGGGATGGAAAATTCTGCGCATGCTGGGTCACCATCTGGGTTTGTCCGGCTTTGAGTACGGCGGAGTGGATGACGTGCGCCGCGAAATGAATCTGCCGGACACCACGCCGGCCGCGCCGTCATTTCCGTACACTGCCAGCAGCGCGGAAGAGGTGACACTGACGGCCGGTCAGCTGATGCGTCTTGCCGAGGTGCCGATCTACGCGGTGGACCCGATCGTGCGCCGGGCTCCGTCGCTGCAGAAAACCGTCGACAATCCGCCGCCCGCGGCGCGCATGAACGCCGCGCAGGCCGATAAACTCGGCCTCACACCGGGCGCCAGCGTACAGCTGGTCACGCCGCAGGGCGTGGCGCGTCTGGAACTGGTGGTGGACGAGCGTGTGCCGGGTGGCTGTGTGCTGGCGCCGGCCGGATACCCGGAGACGGTCATGCTCGGGGCGCATGGTCCGGTGACCGTGAGGGCCGCCTCATGAGCAAGTTCCTGCTGGGTATCTGGGGCTGGTTCCCCGACTGGTCGCAGATCTTGCTGCTCAATCTGGGCAAGATCTTCATGATCCTCGTGCCGCTGATATTGTCCGTCGCCTACCTGACCTACGCCGAGCGCAAGATCATCGGCTACATGCAGGTGCGCATCGGCCCGAACCGCGTCGGTCCCAAGGGCTGGTTGCAGCCCCTGGCCGATGCCTTGAAACTGCTGCTCAAGGAAATCATCGTACCGGCCAAGGCCAGCCGGTTCCTGTTCGTGTTTGCGCCGATACTGACGTTCGCGCCGGCGATCGCCGCGTGGGCGGTCATTCCGTTCACCGACAACATGTGGTTGGCGAATATCGACGCCGGCCTGCTGTTCATTCTCGCGCTCACCTCCATGGGCGTGTACGGCGTGATCATCGCCGGCTGGGCATCGAACTCGAAGTACGCGTTTCTGGGCAGCATGCGCTCGGCGGCGCAAATCGTCGCCTATGAAATCGCCATGGGCTTCGCCCTGGTGGGCGTGCTGATGGCGGCGGGCAGTCTCAACCTGCGCGAGATCGTGTTGCACCAGCAGGGCGGCCTGCATCAGTGGTATATCTGGCCGCTGTTCCCGCTGTTCCTGGTGTATCTGATCTCCGGCGTGGCCGAAACCAACCGCGCGCCATTCGACGTGGCCGAGGGCGAATCCGAGATCGTGGCCGGCTTTCACGTGGAATATTCCGGCATGGCCTTCGCTATCTTTTTCCTCGCCGAATACGCCAACATGATCCTGATTTCCGTGATGTGTTCGATCATGTTCCTGGGCGGCTGGATGTCGCCGCTCGACGGCATACTCCCCGCCAAGGTCCTGGCGCTGCCGGTGATCGGCACCGTGCTCGGCGGCGGCATGCATTGGCTGCTGCTCAAGATGAGCTTCATTCTTTTCTGTTTCCTGTGGTTCCGCGCGACGTTTCCGCGGTATCGTTACGACCAGATCATGCGCCTGGGATGGAAGGTCTTCATTCCGGTGACGCTGGTGTGGATCGGCGTGATGGGGGCGGTCATGTTCCTCACGCCCTGGGGATTCATCTTCCACTGAGTGGAGGAGACGACGAACATGGTCAATGCGCTCAAGCGGTTTCTGAACACGTTCCTGCTCTTCGAGTTGGTGAAGGGCCTGATGGTCACCGGCCGTCACCTGTTCGCGCGCAAGATCACGATCCAGTACCCGGAGGAACGCACGCCGATGAGCCCGCGCTTCCGCGGCCTGCACGCGCTGCGCCGCTATCCCAACGGCGAGGAACGCTGCATCGCCTGCAAGTTGTGCGAGGCGGTCTGTCCGGCGTGCGCGATTACCATTGAGTCCGAAGAGCGCGCCGACGGCACGCGGCGCACCACGCGCTACGAGATCGACCTGATCAAGTGTATTTACTGCGGTTTCTGCGAGGAATCATGCCCCGTGGATTCCATCGTCGAAACGCGGATTTTCGAATTCCATTTCGAGAACCGCGGCGAGCACGTGATCACCAAGGAACAACTGCTCGCCGTCGGTGACAAGTACGAAAAACAACTCGCCGCGGATCGCGCGGCGGACGCGAAATACAGGTAATAATTTTTCACCGCAAAGACGCAAAGAGCGCAAAGGATAAAAAATCATTTCTAATGAAATGTAAAAATAACATGGAAAATTTATTTATTAATTCTTTAAATGCTTTTCTTTGCGTTCTTTGCGCCTTTGCGGTGAGATTAAAATAGTTAAATAGTTATGGAATTCAAACAACTCATTTTTTACTTTTTCAGCACGGTGCTGGTATTCGCCGCGGCCATGGTGGTCACCGTGCGCAACCCGGTGAAGGCGGCACTGTTTCTGGTGTTGACCTTCGTCAGCGCCGCCGGGCTGTGGCTGCTGCTGCAGGCCGAGTTCCTCGCGATCGCGCTGGTGCTGGTGTACGTCGGCGCGGTGATGGTGCTGTTTCTGTTCGTGGTCATGATGCTCGACATCAACCTGGTGCGCCTGCGCGAAGGCTTCGGCGAATACCTCCCGATCGGCGGACTGGTGGCGGTACTGCTGGTGGCGGAAATGGTGATCATCCTGAGTTCGGACCATTTCAGCCCGGCGCAGATGCCGGACCCCGGCGCGCTGCCCGCGGGCCACAGCAACACGCGCGAGCTCGGGCGGCTGTTGTACACGGTCTACGCCTATCCGTTCGAAATCGCGGCAGCCATCCTGTTAACGGCCATCGTGGCGGCGATCGCGCTCACGCTGCGCCGCCGCAAGGACACCAAGTATCAGAATCCGGCGCAGCAGATTAATATAAATCCGGGCGAGCGCATGCGCGTCGTGAAGATGCGCACCGAGAAGAAGGTTTAATAATTTTTTAACCGCAAAGGCGCAAAGGACGCAAAGAAAAGACTATGAAAATTTTTGCATTTTTTCTTCCTTTGCGCTCTTTGCGTCTTTGCGGTGAAGAATAATATTTAAAAGGAGCAGGGAGTAAAATGATACCGCTGTCGCATTATCTGATACTCGGGGCGATCCTGTTCTCCCTGAGCGTCGTCGGCATTTTTCTCAATCGCAAGAACCTCGTCATCCTGCTGATGGCGATCGAACTCATGTTGCTGGCCGTCAATCTCAACTTCATCGCGTTCTCGCACTACCTCGGCGACATCGCGGGACAGGTGTTCGTGTTCTTCATCCTCACGGTGGCCGCGGCCGAGTCGGCCATCGGGCTCGCCATCCTGGTGGTGGTGTTCCGTAATCGCCATTCCATCAACGTCGAAGACCTGAGCAGTCTCAAGGGCTAGGCCATGTCCGGATTCGACATCGACTTCAAGCTGATCTACCTCGCGATTCCGCTGTCCTGTCTGGCGGGCGCGGTATTGGCCGGGCTGCTCGGCTGGAAAATCGGGCGCGTCGGCGCGCACACGGTAACCATCCTCGGCGTCGCCGTGGCGTTCGCGCTCTCGGCTTTCGTGGTTTTGCCGGACGTGCTGGCCGGTAACACCTTCAATGGCATCATATATGAATGGGGCCGGAGCGGCGGCATTCCGCTCGAGGTCGGATTCCTGATCGACCCGCTGTCGGCGCTGATGATGGTCGTCGTCACCTTCGTCTCGCTCATGGTGCACATCTACACCATCGGTTACATGCACGACGATCCCGGTTACCAGCGGTTTTTCAGCTACATCGCGCTGTTCACCTTCTCGATGCTGATGCTGGTGATGTCGAACAATTTCCTGCAACTGTTCTTCGGCTGGGAGGCGGTGGGACTGATGTCCTACCTGCTCATCGGCTTCTGGTTCACGCGTCCCACGGCCACCCACGCCCAGCTCAAGGCCTTTCTCGTCAACCGCGTGGGCGATTTCGGTTTCCTGCTCGGCATTGCGGCGATCTACATGACCTTCGGCACCCTCGACTACGGCGCGGTGTTCTCCATCGCCCCGCAGATGGCGGCCAAGACCATCCAGGTATTCCCAGGCGTGGACTGGAATCTCCTGACGCTCACCTGCATCCTGCTGTTCATCGGCGCCATGGGCAAATCGGCGCAGGTGCCGCTGCACGTGTGGCTGCCCGACTCGATGGAAGGTCCGACGCCGATCTCGGCGTTGATCCACGCGGCCACCATGGTGACCGCCGGAATTTTCATGGTGGCGCGCATGTCGCCGCTGTTCGAACTGTCCGAGACGGCGTTGTCGGTGGTGCTGGTGATCGGCGCGCTGACGGCGTTTCTCATGGCGCTCGTCGGCATCGTGCAGAACGACATCAAGCGGGTGGTCGCGTACTCGACGCTGTCCCAGCTCGGCTACATGATGGTTGCGCTCGGCGCTTCGGCCTACAGCGCGGGAATTTTCCATTTGATGACGCATGCTTTCTTCAAGGCGCTGCTGTTCCTCGCCGCCGGTTCGGTCATCATCGCCATGCATCACGAGCAGGACATGCGCAAAATGGGCGGCCTGCGCCGGCGCATGCCTGTCACTTTCATCACCGTCTGGGTGGGCTCGCTGGCGCTCGCCGGCATTCCGCCTTTCGCCGGTTTCTTCTCCAAGGATTTGATCATCGAGGCGGTGCACCTTTCGCATCTGCCCGGCAGCGGCATCGCTTACGCCGCGGTACTGTCAGGTGTGTTCGTGACGGCGTTCTACTCCTTCCGCCTGCTGTTCATGACGTTTTACGGCAAGCCGCGCATGGACGAGCACACCTACAAGCATGTGAAGGAATCGCCCTGGGTGGTGACCTTGCCGCTGGTGCTGCTGGCGGTGCCCTCGCTGCTGGCCGGTTTCATGACCATCGATCCGCTGATTTTCGGCGGCTATTTCGCCGACTCCATCAAAGTTCTGCCCGCGCACGACGTCATCCGGGAGATTGGCGAGCATTACCAGGGCGTCGCCCCGTTCATTGCCCACGGGCTGCAATCCGCGCCGTTCCTGCTCGCGGTCGCGGGTTTTGGGCTCGCCTGGTTCATGTACATCCGTTATCCGTTCCTGCCCGGCCAGATTAGCGAAAAGGCCGGCGCGATCTACACGCTGCTGCTGCGCAAGTATTTCGTGGATGAGTTCAACGTGTTCGGGTGCGCCGGCGGCGCGCGCGCCGGCGGGCGCCTGCTGTGGAAGGTCGGCGACGTGAAACTGATCGACGGGCTGGCGGTGAACGGCACCGCGCGCGTGATCGGCTGGGTGTCCTCGGTCATGCGCCACATCCAGACGGGTTATGTGTATCACTATGCGTTTGCCATGATCCTGGGATTGTTTTTGTTAATTACTTTTTTCCTGCATCGTTAATGCCGTTTCAACCATCTATGACCAAGGTGACGATGAATTACACGTGTGTACCGCTGAGTGAAGCCGCATGTAGGGTGGGCAATGCCCACCGTCGGGCGGCAACCGAAGCGATTTCTGGTGGGCGATGCCCACCCTACAAATATTAGCCATGCTCGCCGAACACGTCCTGAGCCTTGTCATCTTTCTGCCGATCCTCGGCGGCGTGGCGGTGCTCGCCACCGGCGGCGACCGCAATGCCGACTACGCGCGCCAGCTGAGCCTCGTGGTGGCCGTCCTGACCTTCCTGGCGACGCTGCCGCTTTATACCGGCTTCAATACCGGTACTCCCGCGATGCAGTTCGTCGAGGACTACGCCTGGATCGATGCCTTCCAGGCCCGCTATCGCCTGGGCATCGACGGCATTTCATTATTGCTCATTCTGCTCACGAGCTTCAGCACCGTGCTCGTCGTCATCTCCGCCTGGAAATCGATAGACAAAAAAGTCGCGCAATATCACGCCGCCTTCCTCGTCATGGAAGGGCTCATGATCGGCGTTTTCAGCGCGCTCGACGGCATCCTGTTCTACGTTTTCTGGGAGGCCATGCTGGTGCCGATGTTCCTCATCATCGGCCTGTGGGGCGGACAGAACCGCGTTTACGCCACCATCAAGTTCTTCCTTTATACCTTCCTCGGCTCGGTGTTGATGCTGGTGGCCATGATTTATCTTTATTTCAAGGCCGGCAGTTTCGACATCCTGGCGTGGCATGACCTGAAGCTCGGACTTCACGCGCAGATACTGATATTCCTGGCGTTCCTGGCCGCGTTCGCGGTCAAGGTGCCGATGTGGCCGGTGCACACCTGGCTGCCGGACGCGCATGTCGAGGCGCCCACCGGCGGCTCGGTGATCCTGGCGGCGATCATGCTGAAGATGGGAGCGTACGGTTTCCTGCGTTTCTCGCTGCCGATAGTGCCGGACGCCTCGCATCATCTGGCCTGGCTCATGATCGCGCTGTCGCTGATCGCCGTGGTTTACATCGGCCTCGTGGCGCTGGTGCAGGAGGATATGAAGAAGCTGATCGCGTATTCCTCCATCGCCCACATGGGCTTCGTCACCCTGGGTTTTTTCATTTTCAACACCCAGGGCCTCGAAGGCGGCATAGCGCAAATGATTTCGCACGGTTTCGTCTCCGGCGCGTTGTTCCTGTGCGTTGGCGTGATGTACGACCGGCTGCACTCGCGCATGATCAAGGACTACGGCGGGGTGGCCAACCGCATGCCGGTGTTCGCCTCCTTCATGATGCTGTTTGCCATGGCCAACGCCGGCCTGCCCGGCACGTCCGGTTTCGTGGGTGAATTCCTGGTAATCCTGGGCGCGTTCCAGGTCAGCGTGTGGTATGCGTTCGCCGCCGCGACCACGCTCGTCTTCGGCGCCGCGTACACGCTGTGGATGTACAAGCGCGTGCTGTTCGGCGAGGTCGGCAACGCCAAGGTCGCGGAGCTGACGGATGCGACGCCGCGCGAAATCGTGTTTCTCACGCTGCTCGCGGTCGCGGTGCTGGCGATGGGATTGTGGCCGTATCCGTTCCTCGACGTGCTGCATGCGTCGGTGAACCACCTGCTGCAACAGGCGATGACGTCGAAACTCTAGGACCGAAAGCATGAAATTCGTCATCCCCGAAATGATGCCCGCGGCGCCCGAGATCTTCGTGTTCTCGATGGCCTGCGCGATCCTGGTACTCGACCTGTTCCTGTCGGACCGTCGGCGCGCGGTTTCCTACTGGCTGGCGCAGGCGACGCTGGCCGGCGCGGTGCTGCTGACGCTCAAGGTCATGACGGCGGCGCCGGTGTTCACTTTCAACGGCATGTTCGTCGCCGACCGGCTTGCGGACTTCCTCAAGCTCGGCACCTACGGCATCACCTTCTTCGTCTTTACCTATTCACGCGACTACCTGCGCGACCGCGGCATGTTCCGGGGGGAATATTTCGTGCTCGGTCTGCTGGGCGTGGTGGGCATGATGATCATGGCCTCGGCCAGTCATTTCCTGACGCTGTATCTGGGGCTGGAACTGCTGTCGCTCTCGCTCTACGCCATGATCGCCTTCCAGCGCGACTCGGCGGTGGCGACCGAGGCGGCGATGAAATATTTCGTCCTCGGCGCGATCGCCTCGGGCATGCTGCTCTACGGCATGTCCATGCTCTACGGCGTGACCGGCAGTCTCGATATTCCCACGGTGTCGCGCGCCATCGGCAAGATGTCTGCGGACAATATCATCCTGATTTTCGGCCTGGTGTTCGTCATTTCCGGCCTGGCCTTCAAGATGGGCGCGGTACCGTTCCACATGTGGGTGCCGGACGTGTATCACGGCGCCCCGACGGCGGTGGCGCTTTATATCGGCACGGCGCCGAAGCTCGCGGGGTTTGCGCTGTTCCTGCGTCTCCTGGTCGGCGGACTCGAGCCGCTCGCCGGCTCCTGGCAGGCGATGCTGATCATCATCGCGCTGCTGTCCATGGCGGTCGGCAATATCGTCGCCATCGCCCAGGACAACATCAAACGCATGCTGGCGTATTCCTCGATCTCGCACATGGGCTTTTTTCTGCTCGGTATCCTGAGCGCCGGCGCGAACGGCTACGGTTCGTCGCTGTTTTATATTCTCGTTTACGCGATCATGAGCGCCGGTTCCTTCGGCATGATCATCCTGCTGTCGCGCGCGGGATTCGAGGCCGAGCGGCTCGAGGACTTCAAGGGCCTCAATCAGCGCAGCCCGTGGCACGCCTTCCTCATGATGCTGCTCATGCTGTCCATGGCCGGCGTGCCGCCGACGGCGGGTTTCTACGCCAAGTTGCTCGTGATCCAGTCGGTTATTCAGGCGGACATGATATGGCTCGCGGTCGCCGCGGTGCTGCTGGCCGTGATCGGCGCCTATTACTATCTGCGCGTGATCAAGCTCATGTATTTCGACGACGCCACCGAGCGCGCTCCGATCCGCGCCGGTTGGGACGTGCAGGCGCTGCTGGGCTTCAACGCCTTGCTGCTTGTCGGCGTGTTGCCGTGGGTGGGCGTGATCATGGAGCTGTGCCGGCAGGCGATCAAAACCTTATCCTGAACTATCTATCCATAAAGGCCCCTATGCGGAGTTCACCTTGGGTAATCCTGACGCTTTTTTCGATCGCCGCACCCGCGGTGTTTGCCGGTGAGTTGGCCTCCAGGCCGTCGTTCGCCGTGAATGCGGGCGTGGAAAACTTCTGCTGGGAGGAATTCAGCGGCGGCCGACGCCTCCTCAGCGAAACCGGTCCGCGGCTGGTGGTCGGGTTCACGCTCGATCGCCTGTTACAGGGAAACCAGACGAATCCCTATTCCGCAGAAGCTCGTGCCTATCTGGGAGTTGTCGATTATGACGGCCAGACCCAGTCAGGGGTCTCGGCTAAAACCGATGTCGATTATTTCGGTGTCAGCGCCGAGGCCATGGGCGGCCTGCGCCTGGTGGGCAGTCCGCGCATGGATCTGCTCGGCGGCGTGGGAATGGATACCTGGACCCGCGATATTCAGGATGGCGTAACGGCCAACGGCTCAACCGCCTTGGGCTACCGGGAAGATTATTTCATTCTCTACGGCAAGCTGGGGCCGGGATTTCTGTTTCAGAGTGAAACGAGTCGATCCTATTTACAGTTCGGCCTCAAGTATCCGTTTTATACCTATGAGCGTGCATACCTCACGAGCATCGGTTTCGACAGCGACGTGGAGCTTGCTCCCGGCAAACAGCTTTCCGGTTACGTGAAGTGGCAGATGAATTGGGGACGGCAGGCGGACAAACCGCGTTTCGGTGTAAGTTTTTATTACGACAGCTACCGCTTCAGCGCCTCGGCTTCAAAGACGGTCTCGGCGGGAAGCACCTTGTATAACGTGCATCAACCTGAAAGCCGCATGGACGTGCTGGGCGCGAGGTTCGAGTATTATTTCTAGCAGGTTGCTGAAAAAGTCTTTTCCTTCTCCCTCCGGGAGAAGGTTAGGATGAGGGGGACATTAAATAACAAATGCTTAATGAATATGAGCACCCTCACCCCAGCCCTCTCCCGCAGGGAGAGGGAGTAATTCAGAAACCTGCCCGCCGCGCTTTGGCGCGGCTCAGAACGACGGGTACACCTTCATTTCACTCAGCAGCTTGTCGTTGGATTGCGCCAACGACTGTACCGGGGTGGTTGCCGCCGGCGCCGGGGTTTCCGTCAGCGGTTTCTGCTCGGAAGTAATCGGCGGCGAAGCGTTGTCAGCGGGAGCGATGTCGATATTTTCCTGTGCCGCCAGCGCCTGCATGAAGCCCGCGAGTGCCACCGCCGCCACCATGGCGGTCATACGATGTTTGTTCATGATTCCCTTCTATCCCTGCGATAAAAATTTCCGCGTGAAATCCGGAAATACCATACTGCCAGTAAACCCCGCGGAACAGGGGTGACATGACGAAAGCAATGGTATTACTGACCGGCGGTTTAATCTTGCCTTGGAAGCTTCTTACCGATCGGCTCGGGGAGTTCAGCCGGTCCATGGCTCGAAGAATACCGCTGTGATTAATATTTTTAGCATTAATGATGGATTTTGTCCAAGCGATGGAACCCGGGCCGACCGGACCGCGCCTGGCGCCGCGTTACCCGGGCCCGGCGGCCTGATTCGAATCCAGGAGGCGGGTGCGGCGCCGCCGCCGGCGCGAACCCAGGAGATCAATCACCAGTTCCGCCAGCGCGTTGAACCGGATGACCCGTATCATCAGGCCGCCGGCCGACACCGGCCGCACCTCGCGCACTTCGCGTATCCGCCGCAGGAATATCAGGGCGACGGTTGCGCGCGCCAGGCTGGAGATCAGGATGACGCCCCACAGCCCGCTGGTCCAATGCATCCTGTGTCCAAAGACAATGATCTCGGCGGGGATGACGGTGCTGAGGTAGCCGCCGACCAAAGCGCCGCTGAAAATCGCGGAGTTGCTGAGGACATTGTGAATCGCGGCGTAGGTGGAGCGCTTGTCGGGCGGCATGACATCGTAGAGAAAATTCCCGGCGCTCAGGCTGAATCCGGCCCAACACAGGCCGCCCAGCGTCTGCACGCCGAGGATGTACCAGAATTCCGGCGACACCAGCCACAGCGCCGGCAGGATGGGAATGAGCGAGCCCGTCAGCGCCAGCACGCGGCGATGGCCGAAGATGTCGCCGAACCGTCCCCACATGTTGAGCGTCAGGAATTGCGCCAGCACCGAGATGCCGGTGCTGGCGGTGTATTGCAGGTAAGTGAAATTCAGGTCGCGCAGCATGTAGACGGTGAAGAACGGCGAAGCGATGGCCACCGCGAAATTCATCATTCCCAGAAACAGCGTGAAGCGCGCAAAGTCGGAAGCCCGCAGGCGTTGCCACAGGCCACTGAGTTGCGGCAGCGCCATCGGGATGGGCGCCCGCGCCGGTTCGTGCATGCGCGACAGATGATAAGCCGAGTACAGACGCGCGCTCGCCGCGAGGCTGAAAGCGATCGTGAATCCGAGACGCGTCTCCCCGGTCAGCTCGAGGAAATGCAGCAGCAGGCCGGCCCCGGCCAGGGAGAGAAAGGTCATGATGCTCATCAGTTGCGTGCGCCGGGCGAAGTAGCGTCCACGCTTGCGCTCCGGGACCAGATCCCCCATCAGGCTGTTCCAGGCCGGCGTGGCAAAGTTTCCGGCGGCGTAATAGAGCGCCACGCAGCTTATGACGATTGGCACGGCGTGCTGTGGGAAAAAATACGGCAGCCAGATCGTCGGCAGCCACGCCAGGGCCTGGATGAGGACGCCGGACAGAATGAGCGTCTTGCGCCGCGGCGCGAATCCGGCCAGCCACGCGGATAACACCTGCGCCAGCGAGCCGAGCAGCGAGGGCAGGGCGGTCAGCAGCGAGATCTGCGCGGTGCTGGCCTTGAGAAAAATCGCGTAGGCGGAAAGATAGGTCTCCCCGGCCCCGGCCATCATGGAGTAGGAGACACCGTCACGCACGGAATGGCGCAGCGACCGTTCGACGCGCGCATCCTTGGAATAATAGAACCGGGGCATGGAATCCGTGTTACATCGTCGCTGGCGAAGCCAGACTAAATCCGTATGATCGAGCCTATATTATAGAAGAACCCGATAAAGGCGGCGCCGTGTCCGGACAGCGGACAGTGACGGCGCGATGGCCCAAACAAGAAAGACCCGTTTCCATGAACATTCCTGTGATTGTCCTGTGCGCGGTATTCGTGCTCATCGCGGTGCGCCGCGTCGGAAAGCTCCACTTCGGGTTGTGGCAGATCATGCTGCTCGGGGCCGTGGCGGTTCTCGTTACCGGACAGATCGGCCCGCGCGAGGCGCTGGGCGCGATCGACCCGGACATCATGCTGTTCCTGTTCGGCGTGTTTGTCGTGGGGCAGGCGCTGGAGGAAAGCGGCTATCTGTTTCATTTCTCTTACCTGGCGTTCCGCCGCGCCGGCTCCGCGGATGGATTGATCCTGTCGATCCTGTTCGGCTTCGGTCTTGCCTCGGCATTCCTGATGAACGACACGCTGGCGGTGATCGGCACGCCGCTGGTGTTGCTGCTGGCCAAACAGCACCGGATGTCGCCGAAGGTGCTGCTGCTCGCCCTGGCCTTCGCGGTGACGATCGGGAGCGTGGCGAGTCCGATAGGCAACCCGCAGAACCTGCTGGTCGCGATCCATGGCCGGATGCCCAACCCGTTCGTGGAATTTTTCCGGCACCTCGCGCTGCCGACCGTCATCAGCCTGTTCGCGGCCTTTTTCATTCTGAAATTTTTCTACCGCGAGAGTTTCCACGGCGATGCGCTGGTGCACGTGCGGCACGATTTGCGCGACAAACCGCTCGCGCGCCTGGCACGGCTGTCGCTGATCCTGATCATGCTTCTGGTGGTCGCGAAGCTGGTGCTGGTTTTCACGCTGCCGCAGATCGATTTCCGGCTGACCTGGATCGCCCTGATCGCCGCGGCGCCGATTATTTTTCTCAGTCCGAAACGCTGGCGCATTGTCCGTCACATCGACTGGCGCACGCTGGTTTTCTTTGCCGCGATGTTCGTGTTGATGGAAAGCGTCTGGATGTCGGGATTGTTCCAGTCGCTGATGGCACGCGGAAACCTGGACCCGGCCTCGATAGGTATGATCTTTGCCGTCAGCGTGTTGTTGAGTCAGCTTGTTTCCAATGTTCCGCTGGTGGCGTTGTATCTGCCGATGCTGATGCATGCCGGGGTCTCAACCAGGGAGTTGCTCGCGCTGGCCTCGGGAGCGACATTGGCCGGCAATCTTTTCATTCTGGGTGCCGCGAGCAATGTCATCATCATTCAGAATGCCGAGCGCAAAGGCGGTCACAGCTTGAGCTTTGTCGAATTCGCGCGTGTGGGCATTCCGCTGACATTGGTGAAGGTGCTGGTTTACTGGCTGTTTCTGGCGTGGTTCTGAGAAACTTGCGCCATTGCCATGGCCTCTGTCCGGGCCGTAAAATCGCCGCAACCATTCGAGATGAATCATCATGAATCAGATTTCCGTGGAGCACGATCCCTCGCCCAAGAAACTGGATATTATCGGGGTTTACGACTGGCCGATCTGGACCCGGGAGGTATCGAAATTCCCCTGGACCTATGACCGGAAAGAAACCTGTTACATCCTCGAAGGCGAGATTATCGTGACGCCCGATGGCGGCGAGCCGATGCGGATCGTGGAAAATGATTTTGTGACATTCCCCGCCGGTCTTTCCTGCACCTGGGAAATCCTGAGTCCCGTCAAAAAACACTACAAGCTCGGCTGATCCCGCCGAATTGCCTATGCCCGAGGTATCCCACGACACCACGGCCCGTGAAAGCGGGCTGCGCCTGCGCGCCGCGGTTCGCGCGCTGTTAAGCCCGGGAATCTGGCTGCTGCTGTGCGTACAGCTGGCGCTGGTAGTTACCCTGCGCTGGAACATGCCCGACGATGCCTCGCCCTCGACATCGGCTCTGGCCATATTCCTGTCAGCTTCAGCCTTGTTGCTCTTCTATTATCTGCAGGCCGGCGCCTTTCACGCCCTGACGCAGGGCCGGGAAACCCTGACCGTGGCGGAAGTTGTGCGCGCGGGCAGGGTGGTCTTCGCTGCATTTGTGTGGCTGGCGCTGAAGGCAGGTCTGCTGCTGGCGGCGGTGATGAACGTGCTGATCCTGGCGGCCCTGCTGCTGACGGGCTATGACATAAAGGCGCTTATGAATGCGCTTTCTCCCTTTTTCAGTCCCGTGGTCGGGATTCTGACTTTCGTTTTTGTTTACTGGCTGCCATTCGTGTTCGTGCGCCGGGAATTTCACCTGTTGCCCAGCCTCAAGGCGGCGCTTCAGATTGCCCGGGATCGCCGGTCCGATTCCGCGTTTCTGGCATTGCTGGTGCTGGCGCCGGTGCTGGTTTCCGGTTGGCTCCCGTCCGACACCCCGCTGCCGGTTGATCTGCTGGTCAGCGTGGTCAGCGGTGTCATGGGGTGGATCGCCTACATCTACTGTATCGAGGTACTGCGGGCGCAACCGCCACCGGCCGGCAGCGCGAATTCTCCTGATCTTTAGCGCAGGCAGCTATTCGCAGTGAAGGGCGCATCCGCCCGATAAGTTCCTATTTTTCCTTGAATAATGCCATTCCGGCCAGTATACTGCGCGCGCTATTGCGGGGTGGAGCAGTCTGGCAGCTCGTCGGGCTCAATTCCGCGAGATCAACCTTGGACACCAAGCTGAAAGGAGACATAGCCGAACAGGCGGCTATCCTTCGCGCATTAAACCGCGGTTGGGGTGTATTGACCCCCGTGGGGGACCGGTTGTCGTACGATCTGGTCTTCGATGTCGAGGGAGTGCTGGTAAAAGTGCAAGTCAAGTGTGCGTGGTTTGACAAGCCTTCACGAAACCACGTCGTTGACAATCGGCGCACCAAGACGAACCGGCGCGCCATGGTCAGAGAGGCCTATCAAGCCCGAGACTTTGACTTTGCGCTGGTTTACCTGCCTGAGCGGGATTTGTTTTATGTCTTTCCAGTAAAAGTGTTCATCGGCTACGGCAGTGAGATTCACATGGTCGAAGCCGATAAGCGTCAACGGAAACCTGGTTCCGCTGAATACCGTGACGCCTGGGATTTGATCTTGCAATGGGCTGCGCGTGGGGAAACCCGCGCGTGATTACTTGTCAAAGTCGGGGAAGCCTCTAGCGTGGTAATCCCGAGCCAAGCCTTGGGCGAAAGCCCGGGGAAGGTGTAGAGACTTGATGGCAGGCACCCTAACGGTCAGGCCGAGGGTGAAGGGAAAGTCCAGACCACAAAACCGGGCGCAAGCCGGGTGCAGCGAAAGCTGTAGTGGTATGCATAACCCGAAGGTCGCAGGTTCAAATCCTGCCCCCGCTACCAAACCCTAAAAGGCCCCGGTGGGGCCTTTTTTGTTTCTGGCCGGTCAGCAAGGCGGTTTGAGTTGATGGTGCTTTCCGATTCCGGCGGAAGTGCTTATAATTCAGCCCGGTTTCTGCCGTCTCAAGAGTAAGTAATAAGAAGTGGGCCGCGCGCCCACTTTTGTTTTATGGGGCAAGAAGTTATGCGTGGTACGCGAGCGGATCTGCGAAAACTGCTCGAGCCCGGTGTCGTGGCCCTGGGCTTTGAACTCGTGGACGTGGAAATGGCGGGGAGTCACCATAGCCCCACGTTGCGGGTGTATATAGATGGCCCCGCGGGCATCAACGTCGATGACTGTGCCCGTGTCAGCCGGCAGCTTTCCGCGCTGCTCGACGTCGAGGACCCGCTGCCGGGGCAGTACACCCTGGAGGTGTCTTCGCCCGGCCTCGATCGGCCGCTGGTGACGCCGGAGGACTTCCGGCGATTCATCGGCGAAACGATCAAGGTGAAGATGCAGCCGCCGCTGCTGGGGCGGAAGAATTTTTCCGGCCGGCTGGTGGACGTGACGGCGGATCACGTCGTGGTGGAAGTGGACAAAGAGCATTTTGATCTGGCGTTCGATGGCATGGAGCGGGCCCGGTTGGTCCCCCGATTCCGGACGCCAGGAGTGACGGGAGAACGAGATGATAGGTAACGAAGTGTTGATGGTTGTCGATGCGGTGTCGCGCGAAAAAGGCGTGGACAAGGAAATCATTTTCCAGGCGCTCGAAGCCGCGCTCGCCACCGCCACGCGCAAACGCCACAAGGGCGACACCGACGCGCGCGTCATTATTCACCGCGACACCGGATCCTACGACACCTTCCGTCGCTGGGAAGTGATTGCCGACGAAACCGAACCGGTCGAGTTTCCCGACCGCCAGATCAAGCTGACCGAAGCACGCGCGCAGAAGCCGGATATCCAGCTGGGCGAATTCATCGAAGCGCCGCTCGAGCCGGTCGAGTTCGGCCGCATCGCCGCGCAAGCCGCCAAGCAGGTCATTATGCAGAAGGTGCGCGAGGCGGAGCGCGATCAGATCGTCAATCTCTACAAGGATCGCAAGGGCGAAATGGTCACCGGCGTCGTCAAGCGCCTGGAGCGCGGCGATGTGGTGGTGGACCTCGGCAATGCCGAAGCGCTGCTCGCCAAGAGCGCCATGATTCCGCGCGAAGGGCTGCGTCCCGGAGACCGCATTCGCGCGCTGCTGGAAGACGTGAAATCCCTGCCGCGCGGACCGCAGCTGTTTCTCTCGCGCGTGGCGCCCAAACTGCTGGTCGAACTTTTCAAGCTCGAGGTTCCCGAGGCAGGCGAAGGGCTGATCACCATTCACGGTGCCGCGCGTGATTCGGGTCTGCGCGCCAAGATCGCGGTCAGTTCTTCCGATCCGCGCATCGATCCCATCGGCGCCTGCGTCGGCATGCGCGGTTCACGCGTGCAGAGCGTGTCGAACGAGCTCGCCGGTGAACGCGTGGACATCATCCACTGGTCGGATAACCCGGCCCAGTACGTGATCAATTCTCTGGCGCCGGCCGAAGTACAGTCCATCGTCGTGGATGAAGAATCGCACAGCATGGATGTGATCGTGGACGAAAAGCAGCTTTCCCAGTCCATTGGACGCAGCGGACAGAACGTGCGTCTGGCCTCCGAGCTCACCGGCTGGGAACTGAACATCATGACCGAGCAGTCG
>ERZ1292633.1735-Hain-H41-02um-R1-1735-length-23159-cov-6_pt1 | contig 23159 bp, 16 predicted proteins | sample MGYA00564406_ERZ1292633 | MGnify/ENA primary metagenome ERZ1292633 (study PRJEB36523, sample SAMEA6512639) | groundwater metagenome | collected 2019-01-08 | study: AquaDiva: Metagenomics assemblies of 32 groundwater samples | reverse complement strand
ATGGCGTTGGTCAGCGCATCGGTCACCTGCGAGCTGATCGCGAAACGTGCGATACTGCCAATCGCCCCACTCGCGCGGCCAACCGTATTGCCCAGGACATTGCCCAATATCGAACGGCCAATGCCGCGCCCCGCGCTGCGGCGCGGTGCTTCACAGCCATCGCTGCTCGCTTGCGCGGCGGCGGATGTGGCGGGCAGAACGAGTGTCGGCACCGCTATGACAAGGCCAAAACAGGCGAATAGCGCAAGCGTGCGCGACAGGGGATAGTTTATGCTCATGCGATGAATCTACGCCTCCAACTGATAGTCGTCAACAAACGCTATTGCTGCACGCACTGATAAGCCCTTGGGACTTAACACACTATGATGCGCATCACGGCGCAGCCCGCCCCCTTATGCCATTGCCAAGCGCGGTCAGCCGTGCGACGTTGCACGCACATCGGCGCACAGAATGCCGGGGAATAAAGGGGTCATAATCATGCTTCGGTCGCGCAGCTACGCGCCCTCTGTGGCGCTCACCCCCTATATTGCCCGCCATTATGTCTTTTCGGTCGATGCGCCCGACAGTTTCGAACTGGTAGACCAGCTGCTCTCCGAAACCGCGTTCATCCGCATCTTGCTCAAGGGTGACTGGAGCGGCGAGCTTGCGCCTGATGAATGGGGCAACGTCGGCCCGATGGTGTTTTTCGGCCCCAATTCCAAACCGTTCAAGGTGCGGGTTCGCGGCGGATTCAACGTTGTCGGCATTGCCCTTTGCCCCGCCGGGTGGCGCGCCTTGTTCGACCAGACGGCATCCGACTTTACCGACCGGATGCTCCCGCTCTGCGAACTGTGGGGTGAATTATCGAACCGCATCTTTGCGGCCATCAGCGCCATCAACCCCGATGACGATGCCGCCATCGTCGCGGCCATCGAACTGTTTTTTCGCGAACGCCTGGAATCGCGGGGCTGGCAATCGCCCAATCCTGCCATGATGGCGTTTGAGCTGATAGCGCGCAACAACAGTATCACCATGATCAGCGATGCAGCCGCGCAAATCGGCCTATCCACCCGTCAGATGGAACGACAGTGCAAATCCACATTCGGCATGACCCCCAAAACCATATTGGGCCGCAGCCGTTTCCTCGACATGGCGTCGGCGATGCGCGGGCTGTCACATCCCAGCGAAGAACAATTGGCTGGCCTTCGCTATTATGATCAATCGCACCGTAACCGCGAGTTTCGCCGCTTCATTGGCATGACCCCGCGCCAATTTGAACAGACGTCAACGCCGCTGCTGACAGCTGGCCTTGAGCTGCGCAACCTGCGCAAGGCCGAGGATGCAGGGCGCTAGCCATAGATTCTCGACCTAAAGGTCGTCGGCTTTCATCGCAAAGATCGTTTTATGCGGCACATAGGCCGCCATCGCATCGAGCAAGGCTTCTAGGGTGTCGCGCACCACCATGATCCCGTGATGCGCGTCGCGGATGAAACCGACATCACACATATGCTGGTTGAACGCGACCAGATGGTCGTAAAACCCGCCGACGTTGAGCACACCTACGGGGCTTTGGTGATAGCCAAGCTGTGCCCAGCTTATCGCCTCCCACAGTTCGTCCATCGTCCCCACCCCCCCCGGCAGGGTGATGAATCCATCGGACAAATCGGTGAACAGCCGCTTGCGTTCGTGCATGCCGGGAACCACATGCAACTGGGTGCAGCCGCGATGCGCGACCTCCGCGTTCACCAATGCTTCGGGGATGATGCCGATCACCTCTCCGCCCGCACTAAGCGCCGCATCGGCGACCGCGCCCATCAGGCCCAACCGCCCGCCACCATAAACGACAGTGATGCCGCGTGTGGCCAGAGCGCGCCCGACATCGCGCGCGGCGTCGAAATATATGGGGTTGATCGGGCTCGCCGATCCACAATAGACTGCAATGCTTTTCATGATGCGCCCTTAGCCAATGATCGCGGGTTAAGTCGATACTGCATGGTCAATAATCGCGTTGCACGCGCACATTCACGCTCTCCCGCCCCAGCGTCGAGATGCTCCCCAGCAACGCCAGCCAGCGGGTAATCTGATATTCCACCCGCGTTGCGCTATAGCCCCGGCCGTCGGTGATAATCTCGACATAGACCCGCCGCGTCACATATTTTCCCGCCGCGATGCTGGTCCCCGTGCCCAGCACGCTATCGGCGGGCAAGATGCGCAGGCGGTCGAGCCCCGTCGCGCGGCGCAGCGCATTGATGGGGTCCAGACCTTCGCCGCCGTCGCGCAGCGCTGCCAGCGCCAGTCCCAGCTGGGCGGCCTCTGTCACCGATATATTGGTGATCGAGGTGCCAAACAAAATCCGCGATAACAGCTCATCCTCGGGCAATGCGGGCACCGATGAAAAGGTGATTTCGGGGCGCAGGCCCGTGCCGCGCACGCGGATGCTGGCATCGAGTCCGGCAATGTCATCAACCGCGACAATGTCGAGCACCGGGTCCACCGGCGTGCTACCGTTAAATCTTATGGTGCCGCTCTGCAAGGCAAAGCGCCGTCCGGCAAAATCATAGTCGCCGCGCACCAGACGCGCCGTTCCATTTATCGCGAAATTGGCGACATCACCGCGCACCGCAACATCGGTGGACCATATGCTATTGATGCCAAGCCCGGTGACGGTGAAGCCATCACTCCCGGCAATCGCCAGATTAAGCCGCCACGGCAAATAGCGCTGGCGCTGGCTTGGGCGATCAGCCGGCACATTGGTTTCGACGACATTGATGACGGGAAGCGAGTCAATCGCGGTCGCGCGGCCCAGCCGGAACCGGCCGGAATCAAGCTGTAACTGTCCCGAAATCATCCCGCCGTCGTCATTACGGAGCAACCGTACCGGGCCACTGACCCGCGCCATCAGATCATCACGGTCGATCAACAGCGCGCGTGTGGCATTCAGGCGGATGTCCATCGCCAGATTGCCGCTCAGCGCTAAATCGATGTCGCCCGCTCCGCTGATACTGCCGCCACCCGCTGTCACGCCGCTGATGTCGCGTAGCCGCAGCCGCGACCCGTCGAACCGGCCAACCGCGCTGATGCCGGTGATGACCGTGCCTGTTTGCAGGCTTTCGACACGGGCATCACGGGCACGAACGACGCCGCTTATGCTGGGGGCATTCATCGTTCCGGTCATGTCGGCGGCGATGGATAGTCCGCCGCTAAGCGACAGATTCTCAACCCCCGTCAGCCGCCACAATGTCCCCGCTTCGCCATTATAGCGTAGCTGCGCAAACAGAGGTGCCGACGCCAGCCGATCGAACAACGCTCCTGACGAAGCAAGCGGCGACAGCCGCGCCTGCGCCCGGCCAATGACGGCGCCGCCCCGTTCTACTATTGCACGCGCAGATGCCCCATTTGGCGAAAGCGCGGCATTGACGGCGACATCGACAGGTGTCGAAACGTCGACCAGCCCCGCGCGTGTCAGGCCGACTAACCGTAGCTGCGCTGTGCCCGACGGCGGCCCGCCATTTTCGCTATACGACAGCCGTCCGCTCGCGCGTCCGCCCAAACCCAGATCGGGCCAGCCCATATCGAGCAGCCCCAGCGGAATGCCTTCGAGCCCGGCCTCAATCCTGCTGTTGCCGCCCGCCAGCTGCCCCGACACTATGATGCGCCCGCCAGCATAGCTAAGCTCACTCGGCGCCAATGCCCAGCCACCATCAATGCTGGTCACCACTGCGGGCCTGACCAGCCGCAACGCCTGACGCGCCAAGGTGCCGTTGCCGCGCACAACATAGCGGTCACGCGCCACATCAATCACGGTCTGAAAGGTAAAATCGCGGCCGCGCGCACCAGCAACGCTCGCGCTTATGCTACCCATACCGTTCACCAGATGCGCGTTGCCCGCCATTCGCGCAACCGACAATTGGCCGCGCGACACGCCAACCGCATCAAAAGTCGCCTCGACATCGCTGCCAGCGGGGTCGAACAAAATGGTCGCTTGCAATTGCCCGCGCGCGATGGCGATGGCGGGCGGTCCCGCAAAACGGGCATCGCGTGCCGACAGGTTGACGGCAACACGCTGGTGCCCCGATGGCGTGCTCAGGGCTAGCCGCCCATCCAATCCGCCGCCGGAGACAGTCAATTGCCCGTCCAGACCGCTTTGGACGATAGCCAATCTGCCTCGTGCCACGCTGCCCCCCACAGAGAGACGCGCTATATCGAGAAACGCGGCGCGGCCCTGTGGCAGCAACAGGCTGCCCTCACCCGTGAATGGTCCCAGCAGCGACCCGCCGCTGGTTTGGAGTGCGAAGCCGTCGCTGCGTGGTTCGAGCAACAGGTGGACGTTGCGCAGGTCGCCAGCGGCGAAGGGCGCGGCCAGCGTCAGGGCAATACGCGGGCGTTCCAACTGCCCAGTTAGCGCCAAATCCAACGCGCCATAGCGGCGGTGCAACCCGCGCGCGCTGATGATGAAACTGCCATCACTTAACCGCTGGCCAGTGCCCGATAGCGTGATGTCCGGCGCGGCTAGATGCACATTGGACAGCCGCAATATACGGTCCGCGCCAAAGGCAAAAGCGGTATTGAGGTTCGGAAGGCCGCCGACAACCCCCCGCAAAAAATCGTTATCGAAGCGCCGCAGCGCCGCCCGTGCCGTGCCACTCGCGGTGAATGGCGCATCACCGCTGCGCCCGCCGCGTGCATTGATGACCAGATCGGCCCGGCCCAATTTCGCCAGTTCCAACCCCGGTAATGCCGCATCGAGCGTGACGGCCATTTCGCGGGTGCGCGGCGTCAGACGCAGGCCGAGGTTGCCCGTCAGACCGCTTGCGCTTAGCCTTATCCGCTCGGCTGACAGCACCCCCTGCCGCCAGCCGATACTGCCGTCCGCACGCAACGCCGTTAGGTGACTGTCGAGCAGCGGCAACACCCCGCTGGTTTGCGCGACGCGCAAATTAACTGGCACATCCACCTGCCCACGCCGCGCGACGCCGCCGCCGCGCGCTTCGACTCCTGAAAAGTGCAGCTTCCCATATGCCAGCTGCGCTGCACGCAACCGATATTCGTATCGCGGCGTGGACCAATCGCCATCCAGCAACAGCGCCGCCTGAACCGCCTCTCCCGACAGACCGTCCATAATCGGACTGCCGTTGCGTAGGCGAGCGTCGATGCGTACCGCTGCAAAACGGCGGTTAGCCAAGTCCACCTGCCCCGTGGCATCAACCTGCATGGCCGAACTAACCAACGACGCGCGCCCGTCCCACCGCCGCTGTGCAATGCGCCCGTCAATGTCAATCGCCACACCGCCCGCCGTCAAACGCCGTGTCAAACCGGCCACCTGCGTTTCCGGCCAGACCCGCCCAGTTGCAGTCAATCTGCCGTCACGCGCGCCAAGGCGGATACTGGCCAACTGCACGCCGTCCGACCGCGCGAGCAATGACCCTTGCCAATCATGCCAGTTCCCAGCGCCGCGAATGACCGCGTTCGTCTCACGACCGCTGCCCAGCATCGCTGCCAATACGCCGCCGCTCGGTGCCAATAGGTCACCATCAATATCAAAATCGCCTCGGTCAGGTTCGGCCACCAAAGCTACCCGCAGCCTGTCACCACCATCGCGCAATCGCACATCAAGATGAACCGTCGCAGCACCACCGCGCACATCGGCATCCCCCGTCAGAGTGGCAACCTGCGCACGCCCAGCAATGCCAGCGGCTATGTCCAAACGATCAACCCGAAATTGACCGATGCTGATGTCGAAATCGGGCAAAAACGGCATGTCATCCTGAGTGTCGCGCAGCTTTGGCAATCGGTCCAGATGCGCACGTGGAACAACGAGCGACCCAATCGTCAATTGCCGCTGCCACAGGAAATTCCATGGCCGCCAATCCAGTCGCGCCTCGCCAAATGTCAAAAATACACCCTGCGGATCGCCCAAACGGACATCGCGCACTATCGGGTCGGAATAGAGTGACCCGTCAATCCGCCCGATTTTTATGGTCAGGCCATTTTCGCGTGGTTGCGATTCAATCTGATCGATCAGGAAACGGTGCCCTGCTGAAGTATCCAGCACCCACATCGTCGCCACGGCCAATGTGAGCAGAAACAGAGAGACAGCGGCGACTATGTGCAGCCAGCGCCTCCTTGGCCGCGCGGCACCTACCTTCGCCATCAAAATGCCTGCCCCAGCGACACATAGACACCGATACGACTGTCGCCCGCGTGACGGTTAATCGGCGTGCCGATATCAACACGAATGGGGCCAAAATTACTGGCATAGCGAACCCCGATACCCGCCCCCACGCGCAAGTCTCCTATATCGTTCAGGCTTGGCAGGCCGCTATCATAGACATTTCCCGCATCGACAAAGGGCACGAGCGAAAAGGCTCCCCACACGGGTATGCGCGCCTCTGCCGCCACCTCGAACAGACCCGTTCCGCCAATGGGATCGCCATTTGGTGCGCGCGGGCCAATTGCCTGATAACTATAGCCACGAACCGAACTGCCGCCACCCGCGAAGAGCCGCCGCGACGGGGCTATCGAATCGAGCGATGCCCCTGCAATCGCGCCTATCCGCACCCGCGCGGCCAGCACGGTGCGCAGCCCAGCGGGCAAATAATAGCTCCCGTCCAGTTGAAATCGCGCATAACCAAAACCTCTGTTCTGGAACGAAAACTCTGGCGTAATACGTGCTGACAGGCGAAAACCACGGGTCGGGTCGAGCAAATCATTCGAACGATCATAGCCGACATATCCGGCCAGCGATGCAATGCCATAGCGCCGCCGCAACGATTGGTTCTGCGCGCGAACAAATGCCATTTCATCGGTGGCAATCAATTGCGCCTCCGCTGACCAGTTCCATATTTTTTGATAAATCAGCGTCGATGACCGCTCGACCCGTGCCGAAAACAACAGTGTGCGGGCCTCGAATGCGGGGACCGTGCTGTTGCTGGCCAGCGCCTGCAGAGACAGCGCCCTGTCACGCCTGCGCCAATTATTACGGCGAAATCCGACACCCAGCAACTGTTCGCGGGTACCAATGACACCGCGCACCGTCAGCGCCCCTTCGGGCGGGAACAGGTTGCGATGTTGCCAGCTCACTTCGGCGCGCACCCCTTCGCCCGTGCCATAACCCAGCGCGGCGGCGATGGTGCGCAACGGCGCTGGCGTGATCGCCACCGCCATATCAACTGCCACACCATCAGCATTGGCCAGCGGCGTCAATTCCAGCGAACCGACAAGCCCGGTCGCAATGAGCGCGCGGCGCAAATCCTCTACATCGCTTTGTCGATAATATTCTCCCCGGCGAAAGCGCGCGATGGCTTGGATATGCTCCGCGCCCAACAACCCGCCATCTTCTGCCAATATGTCGCCAAAATATAGCCGTGCGCCGGGTGCGACAGGCTGTTCCAATGTGCCCTGTCGCGCATCATGGTCGATAGTCACCAATTCCGTGCCCACAGCCGCAAATGGATAGCCTGTTTCGCGCATTTCGCTGAACAAAGCGGCCTGAGATTTCAATAGCGTATCCGCAACGATAGGCTCGTCGACGTCGATACCAAATATTCGCCGCATCCGCGCCGCTTCATCGGGCGGCGTCGCATCAAGTCCGCCAACATTGACTGCGGAATAGGTATAGCGCGGCCCGGGTTGGGCAATGAAAATAATCCGCAGGGCATCATTACTTGGCACAATATCATCGACCAAACTTGCGTCATAATAGCCGACGGAGCGCAACAATCCTTCAAGTAGCGTGCGGTCCTCGGCTATTCGCCGATTGATTTGCGCACCATTGGCGTCCCTTCCTTCGCCCTGTCGCAACACCGACAACATAGTGAATCTATCAAAAAATCGGCGGCTCGTTATGGCTTCGAATCCATTTAGCACGACCGAATATCGCCGTATCCCGTCACCAAGCACAAATGATTCGGTGGCATCATCCACAGCAATAACTGGCACGGCGGCATCCGCAATTATATCAGCCTGTTCGGCAACGTCACTGGGCAAGGGCGGCAGGGCTGGCAACATTGGCAGCGGCACAGCCATATCGGGCCATTCCACCCCTAGTTCAGGCCCAAGGTCACTCAACGGGTCAAGCGGCGCGTCAGGGTCAATATCTTCGACCCATTGCTGCTCATCAGGCGGCGGCGTCTGCGCAGTCGCTGCGATGGGCATCGAAGCAAGCCCAATCAAGGCACTGGCCAATAGGGCATTTGAACGCATTGCTATTCTGTCCGACAATATCCGCTACAATACAACCCCGCTGTGGCCGGTCACAATTATAGCGACGATTGCAATCGGCCCAGCATATCATGCACGCTTTGCGCAGCGTCGCTGGCTGGACTATCCAATGCGCCATCCATCCTCGCCACCCGCGCGTGCAATCGCTGGCTATTTTCAACCAATCGTTGCGCCTCATAGGGCAGGCCGCTGAGCAAATGCGAGTCGCTAGTTGGCGAAGGCCCAAGCCGATTGGAGCTCTCCCGCGCAATATTTTCCGAAACCTCTCCCGCGATGATAGCGCGCTGTAGCAACAGCCAAGCGATGATGTGCATCAACCGCGTCGTCAACCGCAGCGATTCACACGACAGCGCGATGCGCAAGGACGGGTCATGGCGGCCCGCCCATGAAAACAGGCCGCCATCCATTGCTTGATCAGCCTGCGCACCGGGGGTAAGCGTCTTGCCGCCCTCCCCCATCGCATGATCGAACCATGCGCGCGCTTCATCGGCAAGCAACAGCGCCTCGGCGTAGAGCGCGGCGATCAAGGCCTTATTGAGTGTTTCGCTTGCTTTGCTGGTCATGGCCGCATGCATGCTGGACCTAGCCGTGCGGGGCAATCGCTCTGCGACCCGCGACTGTCCCAATTTGGATAGAGCGATAACCTTTTACGGTAACATGATGGTGCCGTGCGGGGTCAGGCAATAATGTCGGGGACCAATTGATCCTCAATCCAGATCATTTCGTCGCGCAGGCGCAATTTGCGCTTTTTCAACCGCGCTATCGCCATCTGATCAGGGATAGTGTTACCGATCAATGCCAAAATAGCGGTGTCGAGGTCGCGATGCTCGACGCGCAATAGTTCGAGCCTGCGGGTCATTTCCTCTGCTGTCACTTGCGCATTTTTCCTCAACAGCACTCTTGATCGGCGCGCTTTACCGCAGCGACAGGGCGATAGACAAGCGCTAGTGGTTCGATTCGTTCCACTGGCGTAGATAAACATCGGTTCGCCGCATTTATGCATGACAGCCCGCGATAAATATGATGGATTGTCGCTTGACCGATCATGGTCAATTGAGTCGCGTGCAATGACACGCGCATTAGTGAGGGAGATTTGCCGATGAGCAACACCGCACAGGCCCACCATGCCCACGAAATGGCACTGGCCGCCCGTCATGCGCATTTGGAAGCACGTATTTCACAAGAGACCATGCGCCCCAGTCCAAACATGACGGCGATTGCGGATCTCAAAAAAGCAAAACTCAAGATAAAGGACGCGCTGCTGCGCTAGAGTTTGGCTCACCGCCTACCGCTTGACCGCGTTAGAGCGACAATGTGCGCTTGCGCGGAACGAATGTCGGAGGCGCGCCTTTAGCCGGAGCCGTCGATTTTTTGACCGTCACGGGTTGGCGCACTAATTGCGGGTCAATGGTGACATCAAAAGCCACCCCAAAGCGACCTGCCTGTGTCCACACCACGCGGCCGGGGACGCTGCCGACATGGCGCAGCTCAACCTTGACAACATCGCCAAGGCTAAGGTCCATCGTCGTGTCGGCCAACATGCCGCCCGCCGAAACATTGCGCACGACAATATCAAAGCCGTGGTCCAGCCGATCAACATCGATCCGCGATTTCAGGAACATGCTGTCGCGGCGCATATTGCGTAACGCTACAGCATCCACGTTCGCTTCGCCTGGCCAATCCATTTTCATCGACCCAAAAACCCCGTCTCAATCGTTGCAATGCCCGCTTATGCGGCGAGCACTATTGTCTAACGACAATGGGTAACCGATTGATGTTAGGACGAGGTTAATTGCGATTTACGGCCTGCGTTACCGCACCATAAATATGCAACTGCATTGCCGTGTTGCATCACCAATACACTTATGCTATTGCCCGCTATAGGCTTGGGGGAGCCACAGGGGTCCCGTCCCCGGACGGGGACAGGATTGGAGCTTTGAAATGTATAGCGAGACCGACTTAACAGCAGCGGTGGCGGCGGGCGTACTTAGCGCCGATGCTGCACAGGCGCTGCGCGACCATGCGGCGGGCGCACGCTCTACCGCTTTTGCCGATGAGGAACATTTTCGCCTCATCACCGGCTTCAACGATATTTTCGTATCGATAGCGGCAGCGATCCTGATCGGCGCGGTCGCGTGGATTGGCGAAGCGATTTATACCCCGCTGGCCGGACTGTTCGTTGCTGCGACCGCATGGGGCCTGTCCGAATATTTCACGCGCGTGCGCCGCATGGCGCTGCCCTCCATCTTGCTCTTGCTCGCGTTCGTTGGCGGCGTGTTTGCGTCGCAAATCGGCGTGCTGGTTGAACATGGCGAGGCATGGTTCGGCCACAATCCCGACCATCAACTGATAGCCGTCCTCGGTTCGGCGATGGCCCTTGTGTCCGCTGGCGCGGCCTTTGCACATTGGCGTCGCTTCATGGTGCCGATCACCGTTGCGGCTGGCACTGCTGCGCTGGTTGCCACGGTCATCGGCCTGATTGTCGCGGCCATCGGTCCCGACAATTTCACACCGAATGCGATCCTCAGTCTCGTGCTTGTCGGCGGTGTCGGCGTGTTCGGCTTTGCGATGAATTGGGACCGCAGCGACCGCATCCGCCAAACGCGGCGCAGCGATGTCGCCTTTTGGTTGCACCTCTTGGCCGCACCGATGATTGCGCACCCGCTGTTCACTCTGCTTGGCGTCACCGAAAACGACGCGATTAGCATCGGCGCAGCCCTCGGCGTTATCGCGCTCTATATCGTGTTCGCAGCTGTCGCGCTGGCGATTGACCGACGCGCTCTGCTCGTCTCCGCGCTCGCCTATGTGCTGTTTGCGATGACAACATTGTTCCGCGAATTTGGCGCGGTTGAGCTTAATGTCGCGCTTACCGCGCTCGTCATCGGTTCGGCTCTGCTGCTGCTCTCCGCCTTTTGGCAGAGCGCGCGTGGCACAGTGCTGGGGCTATTGCCGCAATCGCTGCGTGACCTTGTTCCCGCGCCGGGATTGATGGCACACAGCGCGTAACGAAAAATCAGGGACGGCGCGTAACTTGCGTCGTCCCTTGCCCCCTGCGCTACCCCTTCGACTTGATCGGGGTCGCGGCCTCACCCTCAGCCGCATCGCGCGCCGCCATCAACGCGGCAATCCGCCCCTGCATCTCCAGCAACTGGCATTGCAGCAGTTCAAGCTTTTGCGTCTGCGGGTCAAACATCTCGTTGCAGCAGGTGCCATAGGGTGTGAATTCACGCGCATATTCTGCCGCATCGACCAGCATCGGCTTGGCGGGAATACCGACCATGACTGCGCCAGCAGGCACGTCGCGCGTCACCACTGCGTTGGCCCCGATGCGCGCGCGGGTGCCGACCGTAATCGGCCCCAATATCTGCGCCCCTGATCCGACAATCACCCCGTCCTCCAGCGTCGGGTGGCGTTTACCCGCCACGCCGTTGGCAGGGTTGGTTCCGCCCAAAGTCACGCATTGATAGATGGTGACATTGTCGCCGATCACCGCCGTCTCGCCGATCACGGTAAAGCCGTGGTCGATGAACAAATGTTTGCCGATGGTGGCACCGGGGTGGATATCGATAGCGGTGGCAAAGCGCGAAATATGGTTGATGAGCCGTGCGAGGAAAAACAATTCAGCCTCAAACAACCAATGCGCGACGCGGTGCATCCCGACCGCCCACAGGCCGGGGTAGAGCAATATCTCCCAGTGCGAACGCGGCGCGGGGTCACGCGCTTTGATAGAAGCCAGTGTTTCAATGAGAGAGTTGAACATGTGCGCCCCTTCTGGGTTTAGGCCTTTTCGGGTTTAGGTTGTGGCGTCATGCATTCGCGCCGACACGCCTCTTGGTTTCAAATTGGCAGGATGCTGCCGCTTGACAAGGCGTGATTGATAGACAATTTCGATTAATAACCATAATTTAATCGGATGCACCCGCAATGCAAACCTATCTGCCGACCCTCAAACAGTTGCAATATCTGGTCGCGCTCAAGGAGCATGGCCATTTTGGCCGCGCCGCAGACGCCAGCAATGTGACACAATCGACCCTGTCCGCCGGGATCCGAGAGCTTGAGACCTTGCTTGGTATGATGCTGGTCGAACGGACGCGGCGTGTCGTGCGCTTTACCCCATTGGGTGACCGCATCGTCGAGCGCGCGCACCGCGTGCTGCGCGAAGCGGAAGAACTGTCGGAAATGGCGGCGGCGGCCGGAACACCGCTGGCTGGCGAACTGCGGATGAGCGTCATCCCGACCATCGCGCCGTTCCTGTTGCCCAAAATATTACCGCGCCTACGCGCCGACCGACCGGACCTCAAACTGTTCCTGCGCGAAGAGACCAGCCAGGCGGCGTGCGACAATCTGCGTCACGGCAATGTAGACCTCGTGCTGCTGGCGCTGCCCTATGCGTGCGGCGATGTCGATCATGCATCATTATTTGATGACCGCATCGTCTTGGCCATCCCGGCGGATATGGCGGCGACAATGCCCGCGACGATCACCCCGTCAAGCATCGACCCAGAGCAATTATTACTGCTAGAGGACGGGCACTGCCTGAAAGATCATGCGCTGGCCGTGTGCAATCGCCCCGAATTACGCGGCAGCGCGCGGATGCTCGGCACGTCGCTGCATACATTGGTGCAGATGGTTGCTGGCGGGCTGGGCGTGACGATGGTGCCGCAAATGGCGGTTGATGCAGGGCTGCTGGCGCATACGCGCGTCGTGACAAGGCCGTTATTATCGGATCATGATAGCCGCGCCATCGCGCTGGTGTGGCGGCGTAACAGTCCGCGCGAAAAGGAGTTTCATATGCTCGCAGACATGCTGCGCGGATATTGGGCGACGTAAACTCGCTTTCCTACACATTTCGGTGCATGCTATAACGGCATTTGCTGCGTAATTTTGGCTCTTTGACACCGTTGATCGGCACATCACCCGCGCTGGCTTGCCAGTGGGAAAGGGCAATAGGAAAGCCCCTCTCCCCCTTGTGGGGAGAGGGATGCGCAGACTTGCAAACTTGTTTGCTAGTCGCAGCTGGGTGAGGGGGTATGGAGAGATACCTTGCTCACAGACCCTCACCCCTAACCCGCGTTCAGAGTCACGCGCCTCTGAACGCCCACAAGGGGGGGGATTCTTCTTCCCTGCTTCTCCGCATCTCTGTGCGAACGCTCTTCTTCCGTCATTGCGAGGAGGGCTTTGGCCTGACGCGGCAATCCATCATGCAGGCCCAGCACTGGATTGCTTCGTCATTCCATTCCTCGCAATGACGATGGTGGATGGCGAAGTGTATTATGTGTATCATACGACTGTGTATCGTTGACACCACAGCTCTGTAAGGCGCAGGCGGCCGTTGTTTCCCCCGCGTTCCGTGTCAACCAAACCCCGCTAGCGGGAGCTAGGGGAAGGGCAAAGTAAACCCCCGACGCATCTTCACACACACGCCGCGCACGAAACGCGATATGCGTGATGATTGAAAGGGTATACCTCCGCCGCTGACCCGTTCTCAGGTCGACTTTGAGGGCTTTGGCAGCGGCGCACATCACTCCATATGTTTGAGGCCAACCCGCAGATAATCCCAGCCCGTTATCACCGTCAGCATCGCCGCAGCCCACAGACAGCCCAGCCCGACCTGTTTGATGAAGGCAAATTGCGGCAGTCCGCCCGCAAGGATGAGCGCGCCCAATGCGACCATCTGGAACGTTGTTTTCCACTTCGCCAACTGGCTGACCGGAACCGAGACACGCAAGCTGGCCAGAAATTCGCGCAATCCCGACACCGCGATTTCGCGCACCAATATAATTAGCGCTGGGATCAGGTTGAAATCATGGATCGCGCCGGGTTCGTGCCGCGTGCTGACCAGCAACAATATCACCGCCGCGACCAATATCTTGTCGGCAATCGGATCGAGGAACTGGCCGAGTTTCGACACTGTGCCTTGTGCACGGGCCAGATAGCCGTCGAAATAATCGGTGATGCCGATCAGGCTATACAGCACCCATCCGGCCAGCCACCCCTCGTTCCAGCCGGGAAACCACAGCAGCGCAACCAGAATAGGCACCGCAAAGATGCGCGACAGCGTCAATATGTTCGGCAGGCTAAGCAATTCCGGCAACCCCAATGCGGATTTCATCATCCTGACATCATCTTATCGCAAACCCTATGCATAGCAAAAGGCTTTTGACCGCACCCTTTGATACGCATATGACAGGTCCACAGGGCTGGGAGAGAAAATTATTTATGCATAGCGCAATGCGCCTGATGGCCAAGCGGCGGTTCCTGCCGCTGTTCGCCACCCAGTTCCTCAATGCCTTTAACGACAATCTGTTCAAAATGGCGATGGTCATCCTCGCCACTTACACCATCCTCGATGGCGGCGAGGCAGAGGAAGCCTATTATAACGCGATGGCGGGGGCAATTTTCATCCTCCCTTTTTTCCTGCTCTCCGCCGTGGCAGGGCAAATCGCCGACAGCAGCGACAAGATGCGCGTCATCCGCATCATCAAGACCGCCGAAATTGGTATCATGATCGTCGGCGCGGCGGGCATATGGCTGCACAGCATCTCGCTGATGTTCGTCGCCTTATTCGCCATGGGTGTTCACTCGACATTCTTCGGGCCGATCAAATATGGCATCTTGCCGCAGCATTTGCCCGCCGACGAAGTGCTTGGCGGCACCGGTCTGGTCGAGGCTGGCACCTATATGGCGATCCTGTCGGGCACCATTGCCGGCGGCATCATCCCTGGCCATTGGGCAGCGCTGGCCGTCATAGGCGTCGCCATCATCGGTCGATTGACCGCGCAATATGTGCCCAGTGCCCCGCCGGAGGACGACGCGCCAATACTCAACATCGACTGGAATATCGTTCGCTCCAGCTGGCGGCTGGTAGCCGACACCATGCACATTCGCCGCCTGTTTCTGGCGATTATGGCGATCAGCTTTTTCTGGGCGATTGGCGCGGTTCTCGTCGCGCAATTCCCGCCAATGGTCAAAAACGGGCTGGGCGGGGACAACAGCGTCGCAACAACATTTACCGCCATATTCTCCGTCGGCGTCGCCATCGGCTCGGTGGCGATTAACTGGCTGCTGGGCGGCAAAGTGTCAGCAAAATACGCCCCCATATCGGTCATTGGCATGGGACTGTTCGTGCTGCTGCTGTGGTGGGCGGTGAAGGGGTGGGTGCCGCTTTCCCAGGGCCTGATTGGCTGGCAGCAATTTCTTGTCAGCGGCCAAGGCGATCTCATCATCGCGGCATTATTCGGCATCGCGATCACAGGCGGCATGTTCGTCGTACCGCTTTATGCCTTCCTCACCACCACCGTCCATAAATCGCAGACATCGCGGACTATTGCCGCCAACAATATCGTCAATTCGGCCGCTATGGTCATCGGTGCAGGCTTATATGCTCTGTTGGCCGCTATAGGCGTCAGCACCGCCGACACCTTATTCCTCGTCGCCGCTGCTTGCCTGGTATCGGCGTGGATCGCGCAGCGCCTGCACTTGGCATGCGACAATGGGGCCAAAGGCAAGGAGGCGTGCGATCATGCCTAAAACACCCCTGACAATGGCCGATCTGGCGCGCGAAGCTGGGGTCTCCAAAATCACTGTATCGCGCGCACTATCCAATCATCCGCTGGTCAAACCCGCGACGCGCGAACGCATCCGCGCCCTAGCTGAGGAGCGCGGGTATAAGTTCAACGTCGCCGCGCGCAACCTGCGCCTACAGCGCACCCAGACGATTGCAGTGGTCATCGAAATGATCCCGACCGCTTCGCGCCCGATTGGCGAACCTTACCCGTTGGCGCTGCTCGGCGGCATTATTCAGGAGCTGGCGACAGCGGGATATAGCGCCGTTCTGTCCACCGCTGATAATTTCGTGCGCGTGCCACCGTCGGTCGATGGCGTCATTCTATTGGGTCAAGGCGTCCACGATGATGCAGTCACCAATATCGAGCGGTGCAAATTGCCGCTCATCATCTGGGGGTCGGTGCGCAACGACAGTCGCCACGTCATTGTCGGCAGCGACAATGTCACCGGCGGGGCATTGGTGGCGCAACGACTGGCGACGCTGGGCCGCCGCCGCGCGGTTTTCCTTGGCGATGTCGGCTATACTGAAATGGCTGACCGTTTCGACGGCTTCACCGAGCGGCTGGCCAGTAACGGCGGGCAATTGCTGGCCGCCGAAGCATGCCCGTTCACCTTTGAAGACGGCTACCAGCATATGGCGCATCTGATCGATCGATTTGGCGACACCATCGACGGCGTGTTCGGGTGTAACGACGCCATCGCCATGGGCGCCATTCGCGCGCTGACCGAAGCCAAGCGGCATGTCCCAGATGATGTTACGGTCATCGGCTTCGACGACAGCGCCAGCGCGGCCCTGTTTTTGCCTGCGCTCACGACGATCCGACAAGACTGGCACGAGGGGGGCCGCCTGTTGGCACGCAAAGCTCTGGCGATGGCGCAAGGCGAAAATCCCCTGCCCGAACAAATGCCCGTCTCGCTGATCGTACGGAGCAGTTAGACTCGTCCCCTGTCGCCACGCAGGCCGATTTGTAGGGGTCATTAGTCCCCGATTCCCGCCCAATGCGTGCTGCCTTTCCTCATGCCCCAGCCCCCCACACTCTGAGAGTGCAAGAAAGCGGTAAATGAATCATCTATGGAAATGATATCGATATCTTGACATCGATATCATTTCCACCTAGCCCACTTGCGACTCATGGCACGCAGATGCCGAGAGCATGGGAGCAGAGTATGGAACGACCGGCGGTCGATACACATGCCAACTGGGCATTTGAGCAACTGTCGTTTGACCGGCGGGCGATGGGCCGCGATGCCACTTTGTTTGCACTGGCCAATGGCGTGCTTGGCGTGCGTGGCGCGATCGACGAGTTGCCGTACGGCCACGCCAGCTTTCTCCCCGACGCCTATATGCGCCGCCCCATCCGCTATCATGAGAGTTTTCCCGGTTTCGCCGACCACAGCGACACCCGCCTCTCTGGACCAGGCGTTACGGCCATCCGGATATTCATCGATGGAGAGCGCGTTGATTTTGAAGCGGCGAAGATTGTTGCGTTTTGGCGTTCTCTTGATCCCGCCACGGGGGTTTTAACGCGTACGACGCAGTGGTGCGTACCCGATGGCCGCGAAGTGTCGATCAGGGCCCTGCGCATGGTGCCATTCGATGGCGGCGCGGTTTGCGTGACGCAATTGACCATCGTGCCCGAAAACTTTGCGGCCACGATCAGCGTTGAATGCGTCGTTGCGGCGGCGAGCTCTGCGCTGTCTGAGCCCGACCACGACGACCCGCGTATCAACGCGCGTACGGCGATGGTCGCTACATCATCCACGGCCACGCCTATGGGGCAAATGTCTGTCTTTCGCCCCAGCGAAGGCGGCAAGCCGGCAGTGGCTGTGCTACAGCGCCTCACCCGTGCGGCCGACTGTGGTGGTGACGATGAGCGCGTAGAGGCCATCTTAGCCGCTGGCGAGGCGCTCAGTTTCACACGTTTCGCCGCGCTTTCGGTGGTTGCTGGTGGCGAAGACACCACAGCATTCCCGGCCGCCGGTGCGTTGAGTGATGCGGTAACAAAGGGACTCGCCGCGCTGGCGTCTCGTCAGAAATCGATCCTCGACGATTATTGGCGCGCTGCCGCCATCTCGATTGACGGAGAGGCTCGGTTGGAGCGCGGTATAGCCTTCAACCTGTTTCACCTGTTTCAATCCGCCAGCCGCTCGCCAACGCACAGCATCGCGGCCAAGGGATTGACGGGCGAAGGCTATGAAGGTCAGTATTTCTGGGACACCGACGCGTTCGTCGCACCGCTGTTCGCGTTGCTTGCGCCCGAACTTGCGCGTAACCTGATTGCGCACCGGTGCAGTCGGCTTGACGACGCCCGTGCCCATGCCCGCGCGCTGGGGCACGTTCGCGGCGCGCTGTTCCCATGGCGAACGATAGCGGGCCGCGAATGTTCGGCGCACTATCCCACCGGCTCTGCGCAAATTCATGTCAATGCCGCAATCGCCTATGCGCTGGAATGCTATGAACTGGCGAGCGGCGACAGCGACCTAGTCGATCAGGTTGCGGCAGAGACATTGTTTGAAACCGCGCGGCTATGGTTTGATGTCGGCCATTTCAGTGCGCGCCGCGATGGTGCCTTTGTCATCCACTGTGTCACTGGCCCCGATGAATATAGTGCGTTGGTCGACAATGATTTTTACACCAACGCAATGGCCCGGCGGCATTTACGCTATGCGGCCCGGACCGCAAGGCGATTATCGCAGGAACGGCCCGATGTCCTCGCGGCGCTGGCGGCGCGTATAGGTTTCATTGCGTCAGAAGCCGACGATTGGTCGCGCGCGGCGGACGCAATGTGGTTGCCTGTCGATGCGCAGGCGTGTGTCCATCCGCAAGACGACGCATTCCTCGGCAAGCCATTATGGGATTTGTCCGGCCATGGCCGGGCCGATGACCCACTGTTGATGCGTTATCACCCAATGCTGCTGTTCCGCCATCAGCTATGCAAGCAAGGTGATGTTCTTCAAGCATTGTGGACCGGTGATATTACGGTTTCGCAATCGCTGATGCGCCGTGACCTTGATTATTATGAGCCGCTGACCACGCACGATTCAACGTTGTCGGCCACCGCGTTCGCGATCATTGCCGCGCGTGTCGGGGCTGATACGCGTGCGCTTGGCTACACCCGTGAAACGACCTTTGTCGATCTTGAGGATCTGCACGGCAACAGCGCGCAAGGGAGCCATATGGCCGCGATGGCCGGCAGCTGGCTGGCGCTGGTGCAAGGGTGGGGCGGCGTCGCGTTTGACGACGGTTCACTGCGCCTGACCCCGCGATGCCCCACCGCGTGGCGTGGCTACAGTTTTCGCCTGCGCTGGCGCGGAAACCTACTCGAAGTCGCGGTCACGGCGACGTCCACCCACTACCGTCTCATCGAGGGTGATGCGATCGAGCTGTTCGATCACGGACGAGCCGTCCACGTCGATACAGCCGGGGCGAACATTGCCGCGCCGGCCTTGCTAGCCGTTATCTTTGACCTCGATGGCGTCCTGACCGACACCGCAGAGGCACATTATGCCGCATGGAAACACCTGTGCGACGAAGAAGGCATGGCCTTTGACCATGCGTTCAATGAGCAATTGAAGGGCGTTGATCGCGCTGCCTCATTGACGCTCATCCTCAAAGCGGCGGGCCGCGAAGTCGATGCGACTAGTTTCGGTGCGATGATGGCGCGCAAAAATAGCTATTATCAACAGATCATCGCGCACAAGTCTCCGACCGACCTGTTCCACGGCGCACGCGAGCTATTGATAGCATGCAACAAGGCGGGTTTGCTAGTTGGACTGGCCTCCGCCAGCCGCAACGCGCGTGATCTGATCACACGGCTCGGCATATCCGACCTCATCGATCACATCACCGATGCCGCCACCGTTGAGCGTGGCAAGCCTGATCCGGAGATATTCCTCAAAACGGCACACGCGCTGGGCGTACCGCCCTCGGCCTGCATCGGCATAGAGGACGCACTAGCCGGTATCGTCGCGATTCACGCGGCTGGGATGCCCGCCATCGGCATTGGCGCGAGCGATACCCTCTCTGACGCCGACCGCGTGTTCCCCACCATCGCCGCGCTTACCCTACCCGACCTGTTCGCCCTCATGGGCGCGGCACCTGTTCAAAACCAAGAAGACCATTTAACCAAGGGAGTGAAGCAATGTTGAAATACAAGATAGCCATAATGGCCTCGGCGGCCGCAGCGACGATGTCACTCGCCACCCCGGCCTTTGCCCAGTCCGAACCGGATGCCGAGGAAGCGAACGAAGATATCGTGGTTACTGGAACGGCGGGCGGTGCGTCACTACGCCGTCAAGATGCGAGCTTTGCGATCACTACGGTGAGTGCAGAGGATCTGGCCATTGCCGCGCCGAAAAGCACCGCTGAAATCTTCACGCTGGTTCCGGGTGTGTGGGCGGAAAGTTCGGGCGGCGTCGCCGGAGCCAATATCGACGTACGCGGACTTCCCGGAGGAGGCGATGCGCCATTCGTAACCATCTCGCTTAATGGTGCGCCGATCTATGGTACCCCAAGCCTGTCCTTTTTCGAGCAAAGCTCGATCTTCCGCGCCGATGAAACTATCCAGGCGGTAGAAGCCTTGCGCGGTGGGCCCAATGCGGTGTTCGGACGCGGCGAGCCGGGGGTGACGCTCAACTTTCGCCTGATGGAGGGCGGCGAAGAGACTGAAGGGCTTCTCAAGCTCTCAACCTCAGATTATGGGTTGCAGAGAGTTGATGCGCGCCTTAGCGGCAAGCTCGCCGAAAATCTCTATTTCCTAGTCGGCGGCTATGCATCGGTGTCGCCGGGCATACGCGATGCCCAGTTTAATTCAGAACGCGGATATCAGTTCACCGCGCATCTGACCTATGAACATGATCGCGGCAGCATCGGTGTGTTCACCCGCCTGACCGACGATCATGGGCAATGGTATTTGCCGATGTCGCTGGTGTCGGGCAACGACCTCGGCACCTTCTCGCAACTTGGTACCGCGACACGTTTTCGTACGCTTCGCGTCAATGCGGCGGGCGATACTGAACGCTTTGATTTTGCCGGTGGACGCGGATGGAAAGGCAGCGTTTCGGGGCTGAATGCAGAGTTTGACGTATCCGACGCCATCACGCTGCGCGATAACCTCGCTTATACACGCGGCGCGGCTGATACGCTGGGCTTTGTTCCCGACGGCGCACCGGTGCGGGTTTCGGCACTGGCAGGTGGCACCGCAAGGACGCTGGGCGGAACCGTGCTTGCAGGCACCGAGTTCGTTCAGAATTATGGCCATTGGGTGGTGGAAAAGGATCTTGAATCGCTCGCCAATGATTTGAGCCTCTCGATCGAACTGGGTAATAATGACCTGACCATCGGCTATTATCGTTCGTCCTATTCGTCCGACGATTTTTGGACGCTGGGCAATTTCACGCCCGTGCACAACGTTCAAAACGGTGATTTCCTGTCGACGGCAACGACCTGTGCCGACTTGCAGGCGGCTGGTTCCGGGTCGGGATGCTGGGCCTTTGGTATCGATTCAGCAGGCGACGCCCGCAACCATGCGCTCTATCTTGCCGACACTTTTCAGGTGACGGACAAGCTGCGTTTTGACGTCGGGGTCCGGCGTGAATCTATCGATCTGTCCTACGTGCTCGATACTGGTCCTGGCTATCCTGACGGCGTGCGCGACCTTGCGGTCAACCTGCATGATTCGCAATGGGCCTATACCGGCGCGGTCAACTATGCCTTCAGCGATGCTTTTGGCGTATTCCTCCGCTATTCCGATGGCTTTGTTCTGCCCAACTTTGACGACATCCGGGAAAATAATCTCAACGTCAACGGTATCCAACAGGCCGAAGTGGGTATCAAATATACGTCCGATCACCTGAACCTCTATGCTACGGGTTTTCGCACCAAGAATGACTCGTTCGATAGCGTGGTGGGTGGCACCATCCCGGCAACCGCGTTCCGCACGCGGTCGACCGGCGTGGAAATTGATGGCCGCTTGCGTTTTGGTGCATTCAACTTAGGCTTCCTAGGCACTATCCAGGACGCCACGGTCACGGCATCGTCAACGCCCGCCTTTGTCGGCAACGATGTCCACCGTCAGCCAAACTGGCAGGCGCGCCTGACCCCCAGTTACGAGCTGGAGCTAGGCGACTGGTCGGCGACGCTCTATGGCGCGATGTCGAGCGTGGGCAAGCGTTGGAGCGAGCTGGGGAACATCGTCCGTCTGCCGGGCTATACCAAGGTCGATCTGGGGTTGAGCATTGAATCGCCATGGGGTCTGTTTGGCCAGGTGCATGCCGACAATCTGTTCGATTCGCACGGCATAACCGAAGGCGACCCGCGCAGCGCGACGACAGCCAATGGCCGTCCGATTCTTGGCCGTTCGGTCCGCTTTTCTATCGGCTATCGTTTCTAAGCCGAGTTGAAATATCGCCATTTCCTCTGAGGGTCGCGCCTCGGCCCGGCGGATACGTACCCAATCGCGTATCCGCCGGGTCCATTTTTCAGCTACTGGAGCAGTGTCATGCGGAATTATCGGTTCATTGCGGCGCTGATCCTTACTTACATGCTGTTTGGCATCTTGTTGAACAGCGTCGGCACCGTCATCCTGCAATCGATCATGTCGCTGGGCCAGACCAAAAGCAGCGCCGCCATCCTTGAGGCTTTCAAGGATATGCCAATTGCCGTCACATCATTCCTGATCGCATCCTTTCTGCCGCGTATCGGTTATCGCCGGGCGATGATGCTGGGGGTCGGCGCGGTAGGCGCCGCATGTCTGACCATGCCGCTGGCCCCAGGGTTTGCGACCACGAAACTGTTATTCGCAATCACCGGGGTTTCTTTTGCGCTGGTCAAGGTTGCGACCTATTCCTCGATCGGCCTCGTCACCGACGACAGCGCCAAACATGCCAGCCTGACCAGCTTTATCGAAGGGTTGTTCATGGTCGGCGTCCTCTCCGGCTATTGGATATTCGGGGCGTTCATCGACCCTGCGGACCCCGCCAGCCTCGGTTGGCTTAACGTTTATTGGCTGCTCTCGGCCTTGTGCGCGGCGATCATTACCCTCCTCGCCGCCACGTCGCTCGACGAAAGCGCAGCTCAAGGAGGGACACACAGCGCAGCAGAGGATTTCTGGGCGATGGTCAAACTGACAGCGCGCCCTCTGGTGATCCTGTTCGTTGTATCAGCGTTCCTTTATGTCCTCATCGAACAGGCGATTGGCACATGGCTGCCCACCTTCAACAATGACGTGCTGCACCTGCCTCAGGTGATGAGCATCAGGGCCGCAAGCATTTTTGCTGCTATGCTAGCGATTGGACGGTTGAGTGCGGGCGCGGTGTTGACCCGCATCGGTTGGTATCCGCTGGTCAATCTGTGTCTGGTCGCCACTGCGCTGCTGGTGGCTATCAGCCTGCCG